>ENA-OWRJ01003909-OWRJ01003909.1-human-gut-metagenome-genome-assembly--contig:-NODE-3909-length-10298-cov-3.853754_pt1 | contig 10298 bp, 10 predicted proteins | sample MGYA00248269_ERZ651897 | MGnify/ENA primary metagenome ERZ651897 (study PRJEB26924, sample SAMEA4378252) | human gut metagenome | biome: human gut; feature: human-associated habitat; material: faeces...
CCCGAACACAGAAGTTAAGCCCTTATACGTCGAAAGTACTTGGCTGGAAGCGGCCCGGGAGGATAGATAGCTGCCGGTTGAAAAGAAACATACCTTATGGTGTGTTTCTTTTTTATTTTATTCATAAATTCTTTTCAAAACCTTCTTCCTTAATACATAAATGCTATTTTGTTAGCATAAAACAACTGTAAATTTTGTTGCAAATATTGTGGCTAAAAAGTGAAGTTGGCATAAAATTTTCGCAAATTTCCTTAATTCGCTTGACTTACTACTTTTATCCATTTAATATAAATACCAATAACCCTTGTATACATATTAAATTAAGGGGTGCGGTAATTTTTATTTTATTGTAAAGGAGTTAAGGGAAAGATGGAAAGAAAGACTATGACAAATTTTCGTTGGAAGGTTGCCTGGCTTATTTTTGCAATCAGCTTTGTATCTTATATGGACAGAGTAAATTTGTCAGTTGCAACACCTGTAATTATGCAGGAATTTGGTTTTACTAAAATTGATATGGGTTTAATCCAGTCCTTCTTTTTTGCGGGGTATGCTTTATTTCAGGTACCGGGCGGAATGATGGCTGAACGCTTTGGACATCGCTTAACCGGTTCTCTGGCAGTTGTTTGGTGGTCTGTTTTTACAGCGCTTACAGCCGTTGCGAGCGGTAAATTTTCTTTTGCAACCGTTCGTTTATTGTTCGGTGTTGGTGAAGCGCCTATTTATCCTGCTGCGGCTATTGCCGGTCATCGCTGGTTTAATAAGGGTGAAAAAGGCAAAGTAAGTTCTTTCATTTTAAATGGCTGCTTTTTTGGCCCTGTTGTAGGCCCGGCCGTTACGGTAGCTTTAATGGCTGCTTTAGGCTGGAAAGCCGTATTTTGGCTGTTCGGTGTTATAGGTGTTCTGCTTGGCGTTTTGTGGTTTAAGTTTGTACCCGATAATCCTAAACAAAGCCCGTATGTTAATGAAGCTGAACTTGAACACATTAATGACGGACGCGAAAATACTGTTGAAGCAAAAGAAATTGCTCCATGGGGTAAATTGTTAAAATCTTCTCAGTTTTGGTCCCTTGGTTTGCAGTTTATGATAACTGACTATATTATGTATGTATTTTTGGCATGGCTGCCGCTTTATTTAATGGAAGTACATGGTTTTTCCCTTTCTAAAATGGGGCTCTGGGCTGCTGCTCCGTGGCTTTCGCTGATGGCTGTGGTTTCCTGCTGCGGATATCTGTCCGATAAAGCTATTGCCGCCGGATTTTCTCAAAATCTTGTTAAAACTTCAACCGGTGCCGTTGGAATTTTGCTTTGCGCCTGCACTTTATTTATCGCAACAAGAACGGCAGACCCGATGATGAATGTTTTCTGGCTTTCGGTTGCGTTAGGTTCTTTGGGCTTAACAATGAGTGCTTCCTGGTCAAGCGTTATTTCTATGGGCGGCCGCTTTGCTGGTTCCGTTTCCGGTTGGATGAACTTTTGGGGCAATATAGGCGGTGTTTTGGCACCGAGCGTAACGGCATGGGTTGCAACTACTTATGGCTGGCAGGCAGCATTGGCAGTAACCGCTGTTTCCGGCATTGCCGGTGCCGTATTGTGGCTTTTTGTTAAACCGGATAAAGCTATTGTATAATTTAAAATTGATAAAAGAGGATAACAGTCTGTTTTAGGCTGCTATCCTCTTTTTTATGCATTTATTTCTTTTTTCAGGTATTCCAGAAATTTTTGAGAGGCTTTGGAAAAAATCTGGTATTTTTTCCAGGCAATACTTAAATTTACTTTTAAATCCGGTTTTAACGGACGGAAGCACAGGCTGCTTCCGTCGCCGGTATTAACAAGTTTATCTAACGATAATACATACCCAAAACCTTCTTCTGCCATAATAGCGGCGTTAAAAACAAGGTTATAGGTACAGGCAATATCAAAATGTATATTATGCTGCTGCCCCCAGGTGGTAAGCTCCTGGTTAACTGCCTGGCGCGATACAATCAGCGGCAAATCTGCCAAATCGAAGGGTGTAATATACTCTTTTGCCGCCAGCGGCGCGTTTTTAGGCATAATAACACCCCAGGTATCATAAGCCGGAAGTTTTAAATAATCGTATTTATCAATATCGCCTGCAGTAATAAAAATGCCGAAATCAAGCAAGCCTTTTTCCATTCGATCGGAAACATCTTCGGCATTGCCGCTGTATAAATGGAAACGGATATCGGGGTAATCTTCCTTTAAGCGCACTGCCGTTCTTGCTATTATCCGCATGGCGTCGCTTTCCCCGCAGCCAATGTAAACATCGCCGCTGATGTCCTGCCCTTCCGCTAAAAATTCGGCTTCGGTTTTATCGGCAAGCGCTATAATTTCTTCAGCGCGTTTGCGCAGCCGCATACCGTCCTCCGTTAAAGCAATTTTGCGGTTGCGCTTACCGCGGATTAAAAGCTGTTTGCCAAGTTCTTCCTCTAAATCCATCAGCTGGCGCGATAAGGTTGGCTGGGTAATATGCAGAAAGTCTGCCGCATCGGAAATGCTTTCTTCGCGGGCGACGGCAAGAAAATAGCGCAGAACCCTTAATTCCATTTAAAACACCTCCCATTATAAAAATTATAAGTTGATATTATATGCCCGTCAAGCATGAATCTTAATTCAATATAGGTATTTGATAGCAAATTGCAGAAAGATTATACTTATAAACAAAGGGGGCGGTGCTTTGAAAAAGGACGAAAGAGTTATTTTGGAAAGCATTTTAAAAGACTGCGGCTGTGCCAAAGAAATTATAGCTTCCTGCCTGCAAATAAAGGAAAAATATGGCGAACAGGAAATTTTACCTGTTTTGCAGCAAGAACGATACCGCCTTTTGCAAAAAATTCATGGGGAACAACAAAAACTTGATATTTTGGATTATGTAATTTTTAAACTGAAACAGGGAGGACTTAAGGATGTCTAAAAATATTTTGGTAATTTCGGCAAGTCTAAGAAACGGCAGCAATTCTGATATGCTGGCTGACGAATTTATGCGCGGAGCATTGGAAAGCGGCAATAAAGCAGAGAAAATTACCTTGCGCGGCAAAAGCATTAATTTTTGCAAAGGCTGCCTTGCCTGCCAGAAAACAGGAAAATGTGTTATTAACGATGATATGGCAGAAATTTTGCCCAAAATGCAGCAGGCAGATGTTATCTGTTTTGCTTCGCCTGTGTATTTTTATGATATCTGCGGGCAGCTTAAAACATTTTTAGACCGTACCAATCCGCTTTTCCCGGCGGAATATAATTTTAGGGATATTTACTTTTTACTTACTGCTGCCGATACTGAACAGATTGCTTCCGAAGGGCCGCTTAAAGGTTTGCAGGGATGGATTGACTGTTTTGAAAATGCAGGCTTAAAAGGAGTAGTATGCGGGCTTGGCGCGGAAAAACCGGGCGACGTAAAAAGTATGCCTGCCATGAATGAAGCGTACATGCTTGGTAAACAGGCTTAAGGCAAATAATTGGCAGAATAGAAAATACGGAACATTTGGCGAAAGCCGCAGGCAAAAGCAGTGCAAAAATTGAATTTAGTTTATAGCAGGGGGTAAAAATGAATATTATTCAAAACTGCACAATGGATGAAGAACGTGCGTTATATGGCTTACATAATGCAGAAGTAGTGAACTGTGAATTTTCCGGGCCGCTTGACGGGGAATCTGCACTGAAAGAATGCGGCAATATTAACATAAAAAACAGCCGTTTTTTGCTGCGCTATCCTTTGTGGCACTTAAACGGCGGCAGTATGGAAAATTCATTAATGACGGAAACCTGCCGTGCTGCAATGTGGTATGACAAAAATTTTGTTATAGAAAATACGGAAATAAACGGCATTAAAGCCGTACGCGAGTGTGATGATGTAACAATAAAAAACTGCAAAATAAATTCGGAAGAATTCGGCTGGTTCTGCCGCAGAATAAAGATTGAAAACTGCGGACTTATTTCCGTTTATCCGTTTTTGCAATGCCACAATCTGGAAATTAACGGGCTGAAGATGCAGGGCAAATATTCTTTTCAGTATGCAGAAAACGTAACCATAAAAAATTCCGTGCTCGATACCAAAGACGCTTTCTGGCACAGCAAAAACGTAACCGTTACCGATAGCATTATTAAAGGCGAATACCTTGCCTGGTATTCTGAGAATCTTGCATCTTATACGCTGCAAAATAATTGGCACGCAGCCTTTATGTTATGCCAAAGGGCTGGTTATGGAAGATTGTGAAATGCAGGATTGTGATTTGGCCTTTGAATACAGTGATGTAAAAGCCAGCATTAAAGAAACGGTGGAAAGCGTAAAAAATCCGCTCAGCGGCTATATACATGCCGGACGGATTGGCAAAATTATTATTGACGAGCATTGTGCTAAAAATGCCGGATGTGAGATAAAAACATTAAAATAAAAACATTAAAAAATAAAAACAGTGTTTGCTGCAAACGTAAAATAATGCAGTAAACCCTGTTTTTTTATTATAACTACGGCAGAATTTCTGCTTCCAGTTCTTTTAAGGTTTTCTTTTCAAGATTATCAAAAAAATACTGCCGTTTGGGGTGCAGCCCTAATGATTTGCTGACGGCAAGATTGTACTGCGCGCCTTTTTCAAAATCTGTTGAAATATAAGTGGTTTTGTCTTTTATACTATCGAAAAGCTGCTGCCCATTAGTTGTATTAATAAGCACCAGCGTAATGCCTTTGTCATCATCAAATTCCGGAAATTGTTTGTCAACGCCCCAATAATCGGCAATGGTTATATCTGCAAGGCTGCGTTTATTGTTAAATGCGCAGTCGGCGCAGCTTGGGCGGATGCTGACATTGTTTAAAAACAGGCGCATATACGTCTCACGCCGTTTGGATGAACCCATACAGTGATTTTCCGTTAAAAATAAAGTTTTGCCCCGTTTCCAGCCGTCGGCTTTATCGCGGAATTTAACCTGCGTTACGGCTTCGCCTGTATCTGCGGCAATTTCTGTCAGGTGCTTGTTATACACTTTGGCGCTTGGTACGCCATGGCACACAACGTCAACCGTCAGTAAATTTGCGTAATCTTTCATTAAAAAGCCTTTCAATCCGGCAATCTGGCAGGGCGTGCCGCTGAACAGAACTTTTTTGCCGCCGGTAAGTAATGTGCGTACCTGCTTAAAAATACCGTTCATATTACTTTGCACATATTTGGAGCCGCGCAGCTTCGCAAGTTCCTGCATGGTGGAAACGGCTGTATGGCAAACTTGCAGGTTTCCGTCAAATGCAGCGCCGAAAACAACGCTACCGCTGTTTAGTACCTGTTCTGCAAAAAGCGTAAACATGCCGCCGCTGGAGCTTGTAAAGCGTACGGAATCATCAATATTTTTTGCCCCATATACGTTTATAATGCCGTGTTTATCAGGTTTGTGCAGCAGCGGGCAAACTTTTTCGCACAGTCCGCAGTCAATGCAGAGCGCTTTATCAATCTGCGGATAGCAAAAGCCTTCTTCGTCCGCTTTCATTGCAATACAGCCTTTGGGGCAGATTGACGCGCAGGCCGTACAGCCGCAGCAATTTTGCTTTGAGGTAAGTTTCAGCATGGTAACACCTTCTTCTTTATCAAAAATTTTCCAAAAAGAAATTAACAAAAGTTTTGGCAACGGTTGAAAGAGGCCTGCCTTTAACAACAGAGAGTGTCTTTTCAACAAATAAACGCTCGTCCTCAATTTGTTTCGGCACCAGGCAGGGGTCAAACAATTCATATTTTTCGGCGGGTACTATGGCAACGCCAATGTTTTGCGTAGCCCAGGCAATGGTAGAAAGTTTGGTTGTATTAATGCTTAATACCTGCGGCAAAAGGCGTGAATCACTGCAGGTGTTTAAAAATAGTGTGCTGCACCCGCGCGACAGGCATAACGGCACATCTTCCAAATCGTCAAGCAGAATATGCGGCTTATTGCCGTTAAGGTAGGGGCTCTCCTTATGAAAAAGTGCAATTAAACGGTCACGCTTGCGGTAAATGGTTTCAAAGCGGTTAACCTGCAAAAGTGGTGCGTTGGCAATGCCTATTTCTGTTTTGCCGTCCAAAAGCTGCTGCGTTTGTTCGTCGATAGGCACTTCGTACAACTCGTAATTTATTTGCGGGTACTGGCGTGAAAAACGGCTTAAATAATTTTTAATGAAAGAAATTGACATTGACGGCGACAGGCTGAGGCGCAGTGTGCCCGAAAAACCGCCTGCGCAGTCGGCAATTTCTTTAATAATATTATCTTCCGTGGAGCAGATATATTTTGCCTTGTTGTATAAAATGCAGCCTGCTTCGGTAAGTTCAACCGTATGGCCGCCGCGCTTTAAATTAAGCAGTGGGGTGCCGAATTTTTTTTGCAGTGTTTTAAGCTGGTTGCTTAATGCCGGCTGGGCCACTGCAACGCGTTTGGCAGCGGCGGATATGCTGCCGGCTTCTACTATGGCGATAAAGTTGCGGTAATATTCTATATTCATAAAGACTCCTTTAAATTTTGTCTGTTTAGATTATACTACAAATCTAAAAATATATAAAGATATGATAAAAATAGCTAAGTTATATAATAAAATTTTATATGTTTACGGTAGTTTAGCGGTTTTCGGCTTTTAAAAGCCTTTTATTAAAGTGTTTCTTTATAAAAAACACGAAAAGCTTATAAATAAAAATTATATTTATTGCAATAAAACAGTATTTTACATTATATGCTTTTGCGCTTACACTATAATTAAGGTATAAGTTGTTACGAAAGAAGGGGGTAAAATGTTAGGAACAGACAGGTTGCGCAGCACAGCGTTGTTTGAAAAAATAGCAACACCGGAACAGGCGGCTGCGCTTATTGAAGATGGCATGAATGTCGGTGTCGGCGGTTTTACGCCGTCGGGTTATCCTAAAAAAACAACAATGGCGCTGGCAAAAGCCATAAAAAACGGCAAAAAATGCCGCATTAATATCTGGAGCGGCGCTTCGGTTGGCCCGGAAATTGAAGAAGAACTTGCTGCAGTGGGCGGCGTTAAAAGCAGGATGCCCTACTATGCGGCTTCCAATAAATCTATGCGGGCAGGCATTAACAGCGGTCAGATTGATTATATAGATTTACATTTAAGCCATTTTGCCCAGCAGGTAGATTACGGCTTTTTCGGTAATGTGGATGTGGCAATTGTTGAAGCTGCCGCTGTAAACGCCGACGGAAGCATTGTGCTCGGTCCGGGCGTTGGCAATATACCCATGTTTGTTAAACATGCCAAAAAAGTAATCGTTGAAGTTAACACAACAATTCCTTTAAGTATGGAAGGCATGCACGATATTTATATTTGCGCCAAACCGCCGCACAGAACGGAAATACCGATTTACCATGTCGGTGACAGAATCGGCTCACCGTATTTGGAATGCGGGCTTGATAAAATTGCCTGCATTGTGGAATCGGATATTGTTGACCATGTACGCAATTTGAATCCGCCTGATGAAAACAGTATAAAAATAGCTGGCTTTCTGGTTGACTTTTTGGAACACGAGCAAAAATACGGGCGTCTGCCGCAGGAGATGCTGCCCATACAGTCCGGCGTAGGCAGTATTGCCAATGCTGTTTTAATGGGGCTGTCCAAGTCAAAATACGAAAATTTGAAAATGTATTCCGAAATTTTGCAGGACGCGGTATTCAGCCTTATCAAAATTGGTAAGGTGTCGCAGGCATCGGGCTGCGCTTTTACGCCGTCGCCTAATGTATGGCAGATGTATAAGGAAAATCCAGATTTATACCGTAAAAGCATAGTGCTGCGCCCTCTTGATATCAGCAATAATCCGGAAATTATCCGCCGTTTGGGCGTTATTTCCATTAATACTCCGCTTGAATTTGATATTTACGGGCAGGCAAATTCCACGCATGTTATGGGTGCCAGTATGATGAATGGCATCGGCGGCAGCGGCGATTACATGCGCAACGGTTATTTAACTATTTTCTGCACGCCGTCAACGGCAAAAAAAGGCAGTATTTCCAGTGTTGTGCCAATGGTAACGCATGCCGACCATACCGAGCATGACACCATGGTGTTTATTACCGAACAGGGCATTGCTGATATCCGCGGCCTGCCGCCTGTTAAACGCGCCAAGCTGATTATTGAAAAATGTGCTCACCCGGATTATAAAGCGCAGCTTTTGGAATATTTGCAGCAGGCGCAAAGAAAAAACGCCCATATGCCTGTGGATTTAACGCATGCGTTTGATATGCAGGCTCATTACGAAAAATACGGAACAATGAAAATATAAGGAGGATTACCATGGATAAAGAAAAATTGCAGCAGGGATTAAACGAATATGAAGCTAAGGTTGCCAAAGCTACGGCAAAATTTCCGGAACGCAAAAATTTTGAAGCGCAGCGTTTGTATACGCCTCTTGATATAGAAGATTTTGATTATGGCGAAAAACTTGGTTTTCCCGGGCAATATCCGTTTACACGCGGCGTGCAGCCTACAATGTACCGCGGCCGCCTGTGGACCATGCGCGCTTACGCCGGTTTTGCTACGGCCGAAGAAACTAACGCGCGTTATAAATATTTGCTGGAGGCCGGGCAGACCGGGCTTTCGGTTGCCATGGACCTGCCGACGCAGATTGGCCTCGACAGTGACCACGAGCTCAGCCATGGCGAAGTAGGCAAAGTTGGTGTAGCCATTGATTCGCTTGCCGATATGGAGGCACTGTTTGAAGGAATTCCTCTGGATAAGGTAAGTACATCCATGACTATTAACGGGCCTGCGGCAGTGCTTTTGGCAATGTATGTTGCCGTTGCGGAAAAACAGGGCGTTAAGCCGGAAGCCTTAAAGGGCACAATCCAAAACGATATTTTGAAAGAATACATTGCCCGCGGCACTTATATTTTCCCGCCGCGCCCTTCCATGCGCCTTATTACCGATACTTTTGAATACTGCTCAAAAAATATTCCAAAATGGAATACAATCAGCGTCGGTGCTTACCACATCCGCGAGGCCGGTGCTTCCGAAGTGCAGGAAATTGCTTTTGCGTTTGCCAATGCCATGGCGTATATCGACGCGGCTATTAAGGCAGGGCAAAAGGTTGATGATTTTGCGCCCGGCATCAGCTGGATTTTTACAGCAGGGCTTGATTTCTTCGGCGAAGTTGCCAAATTCCGCGCGGCGCGCCGCCTGTGGGCACGCATTATGAAGGAGCGGTACGGGGCATCAGTGCCTAAAGCCCAGATGCTGCGCGTGCATGTGCATACGGCCGGCAGCGTGCTTACGGCACAGCAGCCTTTAAACAACGTGGTGCGCATTACCTGGCAGGCGCTTAGCGCAGTGCTTGGCGGCATACAGTCCATGGCATGCTGTGCTTATGACGAAGCAATAGCACTGCCGACGGAAGAAAGCGCAACGCTTGCCCTGCGCACGCAGCAGCTTTTGGCTTACGAAAGCGGAGTTACCGATACCATTGACCCGCTGGCAGGTTCCTACTATATTGAAACCTTAACCGATAAAATTGAAAAAGAAGCTTATGACTATATCGACAAAATAGACCGTATGGGTGGTGCCGTTGCCGCTATCGAACAGGGCTACATGCAGCAGGAAATGGCGGCACATGCTTACGAATACCAGCACGAGGTAGAACTTGGCAAACGCACCGTTATCGGCGTTAATAAATTTAATGACAGTAAAAAACTTGCGGAACAGGATGTGCTTATGGCAGATTTAAGCGTTGGTGAGCGTCAGATTGCACGCCTTGAAAAAATGAAAGCCGCGCGCGATAACGGAGCCGTTAAAGCAGCGCTTGAAAAACTGCGCGAAGCAGCTAAAGGCACGGAAAACTTAATGCCTTACTTAATTGATGCCGTTAAAACTTATGCAACATTAGGTGAAATTTGCGGTGTGCTGCGTGAAGAATTCGGCGAATATAAACAAAGCGGCAGTATGTTTTAAACAAGGCGGGTGAACAGCGATGAATGAAACTGCTCAGCTTGCAAAATTTACGGCGGAAATGGAATTTGATAAATTGTCGCCGCAGGCAGTGCTGATGGCCAAGCAATGCCTGCTGGATTGGCTTGGTGTTGCGCTCCGCGGAGCGCACGAAGAACCTGCCCGCATTTTGCGCGAAACTGCTTTTAAAATGTGCGGCACAGGGGAAAGCACGGTGTTTGACGGAGGCAGCAGGCGTGTTGACCCCGTAAGTGCCGCCCTTGTTAATGGCGCTGCCTCACATACGCTTGATTTTGACGATTTGCACAATCCTTCCATTATACACTTGGCAACGGTAGTAATACCGGCAGCCGTTGCCGTGGCGGAAGCCTGCCATAAAAGCGGCA
>ENA-OWRJ01003910-OWRJ01003910.1-human-gut-metagenome-genome-assembly--contig:-NODE-3910-length-10293-cov-3.039656_pt1 | contig 10293 bp, 4 predicted proteins | sample MGYA00248269_ERZ651897 | MGnify/ENA primary metagenome ERZ651897 (study PRJEB26924, sample SAMEA4378252) | human gut metagenome | biome: human gut; feature: human-associated habitat; material: faeces...
AATCGAAGAGATAGCAAACAGCTGGATGTGTTTCTGTATGGCTTTTTTCGTCTGTTTCCATCCGATCAGCCTCATCCAGCAAACCCAGATTCCGGAAAGGAGGGCTGCAAGCCATACGGGTTGGTCTGTTTTGAATATTAAGGTGGTGATAATCAAAGTAGATCCGAGAATGGAGAAATAGAACAGGAAAGTACGGGATTTCCACAAAGCGATCTTGTCGCAATTCTTAAAACGGAGTAATGTGTTCAGACAGACTGGAAAAATGACTGCGATATAGCCATAGAAAGGCTCTGGTTTCAGCGATGTTTCAAGCAGCCTGAAGACAGGATGGGTGATGGGAGCAGGATTGATGGTATGGCTGATCCCCCAGATGGCCGGAACGATTCCGGTAAATATGATGATCGTAATGAAAAACGGTCGTAATTCCTGATGCGCCTGTAAAGCACCTCTGAGCATAAACCAGAGAGCAACCAGCTGAGCGATGAAAAGGAAACGTTCCGGCTGAAGATTCTCGTCTTTGTCGTAAGAAACCAATACGATACCGAACAGAAGTAATAATAAGGCATCCGGTAATGAAAAGATAAAACGGCTTTTCTTTGTTGTGAATTCCATAAGTAGAACCCCACCGGCTAACAATAGAGATGTGAAATGAAACCAGCAAATTTTTCCGGACAGCGTGCCGTCTGCTAATTCCGGATTCATGGCGAAGATTATACACAATAGTAACATTCCACTCGTTGCGAGTAAAAGTAATCTTAGATAACTAAAAAAATTATTCATAATTATATTTATTAAAATGTGAAAAAACTCTGCTTTCTGTGGGTTGAGAGGCAGAGACCTTCTCACAACTTATCTGTCAGGCATTGCCAAATGGATGGCAAAGAAATGGACCGATACAAGTATACCCTATTTAAACAGAAAGAGAAGCCAGTGTGTTTTCCTTTTGAGAGGAAAGATTTGAACAGGTCTAAAGAGGTCGCAAAAGTATATTTTGCTTTATTGGAGGGTGAATGTTAGAGTTGACATTTTGTTGACAATATGCAAACGACTGGCATACAAAATATTTTGATGATAAACGGTAATCCTTATTTGAAAGGGGAAAGTTAAGGTTAGGGTTGTTTTTTTAATGTGAAAAGAGGTAAATAGAGGAAGATTCCTAAGATAGACATGGCAAGCCCGCCGATGGTGCCGGCGGCAAGCGGGAACCAAAACGCTTCCTTATCCGGACCTAACATGAATGGGATGAAGCCTAAGATGGTCGAAACGACTGTGAGGAAAATGGGCGTGATCTTAGCATTCCAGGCTTTCAGATATGCCTTGTAGGGCGACATCAACGGTTTGCGTTGCCGGATTTGGTTGTATTCATTCAAAATGTAGATGCTTGCGTTAACGGTTATGCCGCACAATAGGACGAAGGAGGCAAATCCTCCTTGGTCGAAATTCAATTTGAACCAATAGAACGTGAGGAATACGCCAATGTAAGAGATCGGTATTACAAAGATAACGGCCAACGGCTGTTTCAGCGAATTGAACAGGATACTGGTGGTAAAGAAGATAATGACGATGATCAGCAATAACAGAAGATATTGTTTATTGTCCTTTTTGTCCCAATACCAGTAAGCGCTTTCCGACTTGGCGGTATAACCCATCGGCAGTATGGCATTGATTTCCTTCAGGTCGCGTTCCTGTATCTTATTTCCTTGATTGGAAGCCCCGATATATTCGTATTGCAGACAGAGGCGGTATTGTTGGTTTACTTTGCAAACCTTCTGCGGCATCTGTCCTTTTTCGACACTTGCAAGTTCTGCTAACTTGTAGGGCTTGCCGTCAATAGTTTGTGGAACATACTGCATGCTCCACACATCGTATTCCTGTGACTGGCGGGAGGAGAGTTTCAGTTTCTCTGTCTCTTCGTTGACGACGATCGTCCCGGTATAAATGTCCTTTCCGAAAACGGGATTGATGGAGGCGAACAGGTCGATCGGCTGTATGTCCTCCTGGGTCAGCCGGGCTTTGTTGAGGTTGAAGTAGAACTCCTGGTAATCGTCTTTCCACCACGAGAACTCTGAATTGATCAGCACTTCCTTGATGCGGCGGTGGGTGAGCAACTTGGCTTTCAGCTGTTCGGCCCATTCGTACAGCTCGTCGTAGTTGTAACCATACATCACGATACGGAAAGAACCGGCTCCTTCGCGTACATCGTTGCTGAATCCCTGGTCCTGCAAACCGTAGACTTGCCAGCTCCCCCCCCCCAATTCAAGTGCTTTGCTGATGATTTTGCTTTTCAATGTGTACGGGAAACCGCTCCGTTCACTCTCTTTCGTAAAATAGATGCGGATACCGGCCTGGCGTGCGCTGTAGACGTTTGTTTGGAACTGTCGTATTTCTTTGAAGGTGCTGAGATAGGCTTCCATCCGGCTCATCAAGGTATTCATTTGTGGCAAGGTCGTCCCGTTCGGGAGCGATGCGCTGACAGACAGGATCGTTTCTTCGTTGCGGGTGAAGTAACTTCCTTCATAAACTTTTTGTACGAACAGGCGTAGGGTCCCGCCCAACGCCTTATCGACGATGGGTTTGATCTTCTCCTTGTACGTCTCGTTGGAGGCGAATTTATTATATGTATCGATTAGCAGGGTGTCTGTTGCCGTGTAGACCTTCTTCTTGTCTTTCGTGTCGTATTCGATTTTTTCCGGTAACAGGAAAACCGGGATGCCGAATGCTAACAGTAAAATGAAACATGCCAATTTCTTCCATCCGCAAAGGAAATCGATCTGACATTGATAGTACCGGTTGTAGTAGACAGGGAAACGTTTGAGAATGCGGTTCGTTCTTTTTCTGATCCGGCTTTTCCATGTATACTCGGTCTCTTCTCCGGATATGTTCTTTTTTCCGCTTTTTTTCCATTCCAGGTTCATCTTATCGATTAGGGCGGGAACCAGGAAAAGCGCGATCAATAGGGAGACTCCTAAATTGATGATGACGACAGCCGCAAAATCCTGCAGATTGAGGCGTATCTTTTCATCTAAGAAAAAGATAATGACCAGTGCACCTATCGTTGTCAAAGTGGCTGCCAATATGGATAGGATTGCCTTTCGGTTATGTCGGTTCCGGATATGTTCCGTCATGACGATCGTGTTGTCGATCACCAGGCTGAGTGAGATTGTGACGCCTGCCAACGAATAAAGCTGCATTTCCAGTCCTGACAGATAATAAAGGATGACAGCAATACTGAGGTTGATCGAAAGGCTGATGATGATCAGTAACAGATATTTTATCTCGCGTGTGATCAGCAAGACAAACATCAGTAGGATCAGGACGGTGAGCCCCGTACGGACATAAATCTTGTTCAGTTCGTCCTGAATGAATTCGGTCGCGTCATAGCTGGTATGTATTTCATAACCGGGTGGAAGCAAGGTACGGATATGTTCCATTTCGGCTCTTACCCGTTTGGCAAGTTCCAGCTGGTTCGCCGTCTCCTCGGCGCGGATGGACAGATAGATGGAATTCAAGCCGTTGATACGGTAATAACTCTGTGGAGCTTCTTCCTGACGGGTAACTTTTAGCAGTTGGTCCAGGCGGATCAGCTTGCCGTCTTTGTTCAGGACGGTTATAAGCGATGGGTTGAATCCGTCTGTTTCGTTTTCAGGAACCAAAGCGAGACGTATCCACTGGCTACTTTGTCCTTCTTTGCACGAAGTCGCCAACTGGGTTTCCACGTTTCCGGTTCCTAAGAATTCTTTTTGATAATACTGGCTGATCGCTTTCTGTATATCCGGGATGCTGATACCTAACGTTGCCAGCTGACGGCTGTCATATTCCAATCGCCATTCCATCGGGGTGGCACCGCTGACATCGATGCGGTAGATGCCGGGAATCCCGCTTAGGCGAGGTTTTATCTGGTCTTCGGCAAAGCGTTGTATGAATATGGGTGTGGCTGCCGCATTCAGTGTGTAGCTCATGAAAGGCCGTACTTCCTTGTCGTTCGGCCGGCTCATTTCCAGGACTGGATAGCTCAGTCCGTCCGGTAGGCTGGGCCATGTCTGTCGGATGATGGTAGACGCTTCGAAACGGGCGGCATCGATATTGGTATGCTTGTCCAGCTCGAGCGTGACATATCCCCATCCGTTGCCGGACGTGGAATTGATCTCCTTGATCCCCTTGATGCGTGCCAACATCGCTTCGAGCCGCGAGGTCACTTCCATCTCTATCACGCGTGCCGAATTGCCCGGCATGTTATAGCTGATAGTCAACTGTGGCAGCGTGCGTGACGGCGACAGCTTGATCGGCAGCAGCGGTATAAAGGCAATCCCTGCCAGTGCCACGCAAAGGAAGGTGACGATGATGGTGAAAGAGGATATTTTAGGAGATGCACTCATTATTCATTTTTTGTTACAATCCGTATTTATATTCGAACTCGTTCGAAAGGGAAACTCCCGTTTCGAAATCGTGCAACGTCAGTTTTCGGATCTTATAATAGCTCAGCCAGTAGTTCTGTAAAGCCGAAATATAGTTCCGCTGCGCTTCCTGTTGGCGGTTCAGCGACAGAGTAAGACTGTTGATATCCGCTTTTCCGATCATGAAGCGCTGCTTGGTTTCGCTGTAGGCTGTTTCAGCCAGGTCTACCGCTTCTTCGGCACTTCCAATCAGGGCTTGCTGGATATTGAAGTCGCCGACTGTCATAATCACGTCTTCTTCTACTGTCAATTCTTTTTGTTTGGCGGATGTTTCGGTGACAAGCAGGTTGTTCTTGGCAATATTATGCTTCCCTTTTCGTACGCCCCAGTCCACCAACGGGATCGAAACGGACAAAGAGACGATTTCCTGCTGTTGCAGATTTTTGTAGGCGTCCTGTATGTTCTTGGACACTTGGTTGAATCCGACGCTGGCATTGATCTGGGCGTTGAACATCGCTTCTTTCTTGGTTTTGTCTACCTGCTGCTGGGCTTCTAATATTTGCTGGCGCAGCTCCAGGAAGGTCGGGTTATTTGTTCGTGCCAGCTCGAGTGCCTTGTCGACCGATATTTCCATATTGCGCGGACGGCTCGGGAGACGCAGGCGTATTTCCGTATTCTTGTCGAAGTTTAGGTAAGAGGCGAGGCTGAACATGGCACGTTTCAGGGCGATTTCCGCATTTTTCAACGTGTTGCGTGCGTTTACGGCATCCAATTTCAGTGTCAGCAAATCCGCTTGGCTGATAGAAGCTATCTTATGCCGTTCCTGCCCTGTCCGGTACAGTGTGTCGGTCGTGGCGACATTTTCCTTGGCCAGATCATATTCCACCTGTGCCATTGCCAAAGCGAAGAAATAGGTCGTTGCCTGCTCGCTCATTTGCTCTACATTATATAATAGTTCTTTCTTGACCTTCTCGTATTTCAACGGTTCGATTTTCCGTTCCCATTTAAAAGCGTTATACCCCAATAAGTCTTGCTGGTAGCCGAGGCGGATCGGAACCGATGAGAACTGGTTATAAGTTTGGTCGCCGAAATAGCGCATATAATCCAAGTCTGTATCCAAATAGAATGTACCGCCTAAGAGGTCGAAATTCTGTTCGATCTCCAATTGCCCGCCCGCATAAAACGATTGTTGTTTTCTATATACGTCGATATCAGCCTCCGAGTCATATCGTTGGGTAAAATAACGGCGGTATTGTGCCGGCGTCAGATTTAGGGTAAGGCTTGGCAGACGGCCGGCCTTGTAAGTCCGGTATTCCCAGTAGCCGGCCAGATACATATTTTTGTATCGGAAAGCGTCCAGCGAACTGTCGGCCGCCAGTGTGATAGTTCGTTCCAGCGTCAGTGTGAGCTGCGCTTTTCCTCCGAATACGCATGCAAGCATCAACAACGTGATGACATATCTATAAATGAATTTCCTGTCCATAACTTCCAATTTTCAATTTTCAACATTCAAATTACCAACCTCATGTTTGCGATAAATGAACCAGTATATCAGTGGTATGACAAAAAGGCTGACTGCCGTACCGATCAGCATGGCCGAGATCATGGCGATGGAGAGCGGCTTTTGCAGTTCGCTGCCCATATCGAATGTGAAAAGCAGCGGAACCATTCCGAATATTGTCGTTAATGATGTCATGATGATAGGACGCAGGCGCCGCCGTCCGGCTTCATGTATGGCTTCCATAAGAGGAACCCCTTCTTTGCGTAGTTCGTTGATAGCATCCAGTTTCAGGATGGAGTCGTTGATGATGATACCGCAGGTCACGACGATACCGATGGCACTCATCAGGTTCATGGTATGGCCGCATATCCAGAGCACCAGCAAGGAGGCTGCCACATCGATCGGAATTTCAAGCAGCACGATGAGCGGCTGCAGGAAACTTTCGAACTGGGCTGCCAGGATGAAATACATCAGCAACAAGGATATCAGCAGGATCACGACCAACTCACTCAACATCTTCTGGTTGGAGAAGAAACTTCCTGAAAAGTCGATATCCCAGTCAGTATCGATTCCTTTTTTTACATCTTCCATCAACTGTTCGGCATTGTCTATATCATAGAAACTGAATGGAATGTATTCTCCGTTCTTTCCTGCCGTGATCGTTTTCAAGTCCTCTCCCGGAGTGACACGCACCAGCGATTGCAGCGGGATATATCGTACGTTGCCTTCCGTGTCAGGAACAGTGTTTACCAATGTTTTCTGTAAGACCTCGTTAACCGTTTGTTCTTCCCCGGCCAATGCGATTGGCAGATATTGTTGGTAGGAGCGGAGCGTTGCTACTTCATTCTCTTTGAATGCCGTTTTCAGCAACCGGTACACTTCGTTGTAGTCGACGTTATAAAGCAGAAGTTTCTGTCTGTCTATTGTGATATTTAATTGGTTGTCGAAGGTGATACCGACAGGAGTATGTCCTGTTTTCGCCTCGATTTGCTGTTCTATTTTATTCAAGACGGAGGCTTCCGGTGCTTCAGATTTATTGCGGGTGTGCAATTCGGCGACAATGTCGGCTTCACCTGTCACAAACAGCTTTTCAAATACTGTTTCGGGAGGCGAGAAGGATATCACTGCCATCGGGTAATGCGTTTTGATCCATTTTACTACCGATTTTTGCAAAGGAGCGATTCCGGTTGGTTTCTCCGTCTTGAAATATAACTCGCTTTCGGAAACCGACATCTCGCGATCCCGGTTCAACAGGAATTGCTGCTGCCCGACATAGGCCGTGTGTTCTTGTACCTGATTGTCGATAGAGGCGAATAACTGGCTGACACGGCTCTGGTTTTCATCGATATGGATGTTTTCGTTCCATTCCACATGAGCGATCAGTTCGTTCTGGTCTATCTCCGGCATACGGCTTTTCGGTATTTCGTAGAACAGAAAGGCGCAAAGCGGGAGCGTAATGGCAATGAAAATCAGGCTTGCCGTTTTGTGACGGAACACAAAATCCACTCCGGTATCATAGAAGCGGTCCAATGTATGCTCTTTTACCAGATTGTTGATTCGCATATTGAAACCCTTATGTTTGATGTCCGGAATACTGTATACCAGTTTGTAAAGTACCGGCAGCAGCATGATTCCCGTGAAATAGGAAACCATCAGTCCGACGGTGACAGCAAAGGCTTGGTCGAAGAAGATCGCTCCTGCTATTCCGCTCATGAACACAAGCGGAACGAAGACGGCAATTGTCGTAAAAGTGGAACTCAGCATCGGAGTAATTACTTCGGTCGTCCCTTTATTGCAAGCCTCTTCCAGCGAGTCTCCTCGTGTCCTGTATTGGGTAATGTTTTCCGTTACGATGATCGAACTGTCGATCATCATACCCAAAGCCAGGATCAACCCGGAGATGGAGATGATATTCAGCGACATTTTGCAGAGGTAGAAAAAAAGGAAACTGATGATCAGGCTCACCACCATACTTAACCCGATCACTGCCGGGCTCTTGATATCCCCTAAGAAAAGGATGGCGACGATACAGATGAAAAGGAAACCCAACGACAGGTTTTGTTTCAGGTTCGAGATGGTATAATCCAGCAATTCCGTCTGGTTGCGGCTGACACTGAAATCGATATCCGGATAGACGGAAGCAAAGTAATCCGTCACTTCTGCCAATGCCTCTTTCATGTTATCCATATTTTCATCCGCCTGCTTGATTACAGCCAGCGTTACCGCCCGTTTCCCGTTGGAAAGGGAAGCTCCGGTCTCTTTCTCCGGCACGACGGAGATGCGTGCCAAATCTTTCAGTTGAAAAATATGGTTATTTTTCCTGATATAAATATTCTCGACATCTTCCGGTGTGCGCAGCAGTGTCGAGAACTTGATATTGTACTCGTAATAGCCGTCACGTACGGTCATGCTACCCGGTTCTATATTGTTAGATGTCAGTGCGGCCTCCAGATCGTCAAGTGTGATCTCCGACATTTTCAGCAACTTCATGTCCGGAACAATCTGTAACTGCCGTTTCAGAATTCCGGTCACATCTACCATTGCCACTTCGGGCAACTGTTCGATACGACGTTTGATCACCGTTTCGGCAAACTGGCAAAGGTCGAGGAACGATCCTTCGTTTATTTCACTGTAAGCGCTGTCGCTTTTCAATGTCAGATTCAAGCAGAATACGGGAATATCAGTGGCACTGGCTTTGATTACCCGTGGACGTTCTACTTCACGTGGCAGGTAGTTCATAGCTGCGTCTATCTTTTCGTTGACTTCGATAAAAGCCAGATCCGTATTTGTTCCGAAATCGAAGTTTAGGCGTATGATGGCAGCACCGTCGCGTGTTTCACTGTGGATGTCGCGTAAACTGGCAACCTGCATTAATTGCTGGCGGATGGTTTTTACTACTGTGTTTTCCAATTCGCGTGCCGAAGTGTTCTGGCCGGACACCTGTACGGTGATTTCCGGGATTGCAATATCAGGCAACAGCGACACCGGAATGGTGAAGTAAGTAACCAGTCCCACGATAAAGCAAGCCGTAAAAGCCATCAATACCGCGATAGGGCGTTGTAGTAGAAACTTTATCATGTATTAGAACTATGATTTATAAATTATGATTTCTGAATTGTCAATTGTCCATTTTTAATTGTCAATTACTTTGACCGGTGCTTCGTGAGCCAGGTTAATGTTACCGCTTGTAATCACGATATCCCCTTCTTTCAGTCCGTCAATGATCGTATAGCTGTCGGCATTTTCCAAACCTGTATGTACATAGTTCCAGTATGCTTTGTCTTCCGTTAATGTGAATACAACCTGTTTGCCGGAACGGAGTACGACAGCGCTTTTGGGAACGACCAACTGTTTACCCAGCGAACGATGGATACTTACTCGTACATTCATCCCTTCGAACAACTTACCTTTATCGTTTACGGCAGCTTTCACCTGTACCATCCCGTCTTTGTCTACCAGCGGGTTTATTTCGGATATACGGCCGTCAGCCGTGACATCGGACAAGGCAAAAGGAGCTACCTCTACACGATCGCCTGTTTTGATAAGCGGCAGTTCGCTTTCCAAAACAGTGAAAGCGGCTTCCAATGTGCGGGTATCGATAATGGAGCAGAAAACATCGGAGGTAGAAGCCGTGTTGAACTGTTTGGCGAACAGGTTAGCGACGACACCGTCGAAAGGGGCGGTCAGGACTGCGTTTCGTTGTTCGTATTCGGCAAGCTGCCAAGAGATCAGTGCCTGGTCATACCCGCTTTTTACCTTGACTAACTGCATGGTTGCGGGCGGTACTTTTGTAGAATCTTCCAGTTTGTAGCCCTGTCCGATCAGTACGTCTTGCAGTTCCAGTTTGGCGCGTTCGAGTGCATCTTTGGCTTGCGCTGTCTTGTTGGCAAGGCGGAAGGTTGAGAGTTCTGCGAGTTTTTGCCCTTTCGTCACGCGATCGCCGTTCTTCACATATATCTTGGCGATCGGTTCTGCCGATTCGAATTTTAGGTCGACAAAGTTTCGGGCTGACAGTTTGCCGTTACTGATCAGTTCGTGGTTGAAATCAGTAGTATTCAACTTCATCACCGTCACCTCGTTTGTCTCGTCCGGCAGAACGGTTTCTACGCTTTCTTCGGAACCTTTCTCTTTCTTTTCACCGGAGCAAGCCATCATCCCGGCCAGAATCAGTATAGCAAACAATTTGTAGTATTTCATATTTTATTGTTTTTATCAAAGTTGTTTCGCAAATATACAAACATATTTTAGTTACGAGTCTTTCGTAATTACTTTTTTTCTATTATCTTTTTTACTTCTTCCCTCATTTCCCGGATTGCCGTACTTTCCACCTTCGGTTCTTTGGACAGCACGACACTGGCGGCAGCCCGCAATTTATCCACCTGGTAGAACTCCGGCTCT
>ENA-OWRJ01003911-OWRJ01003911.1-human-gut-metagenome-genome-assembly--contig:-NODE-3911-length-10291-cov-3.489058_pt1 | contig 10291 bp, 10 predicted proteins | sample MGYA00248269_ERZ651897 | MGnify/ENA primary metagenome ERZ651897 (study PRJEB26924, sample SAMEA4378252) | human gut metagenome | biome: human gut; feature: human-associated habitat; material: faeces...
TCCGGATTTCGCACTACCGTTCCACTTCCGTCACAGGCCAGCCTGCTGGTGTTCCGGGCACTGACTCTGGACACACGAATCCCATTCCGATGTGCCTGATGTTCACACAGTTTCTGAATATCCCGCTTTCTCCATAAATGAAGCTTTTGTTTCTTTTTTCCGGATATTTTTCCCTGCATTTCCAGATACTCAAACACAATTACACCTGCCTGATACTCTGCGGCATATTTCGTGATCTCCGCAGCTATTTTGCGGGACAGCTCCATATTCAGCCTTTTTGCATAATCCCATCGGCTTTGGACCTGTCTGGAGGAATGTTCCCTCTGAAAACGGCGGATTCTGCCAAGCACATGATACAAATGGTCTTTATCACTGGAGAAATTTATAAATTTACGTCCCAGGATAGTGCCATCTGCACGCATGATGCTGCAGACCGCATCCGTATTGATTCCTAAATCAACGCTGCATATCACCTGCTCTTTTACATCTGTTTTTGATAAGCTTACCTCCTCTGTGTATGAAAACCGAAGGAAATATTTATGATGTTTCCTTTCCAAAGTAGGGGCAGATGCCTTTTTACCACTCCATTTTTTTCGCAGATATTCCATATCGGTATGAAGTAATTTTACTTGAAACCACTTCCACTCCCGCCCATCAAACAGCTTTAAATGTGCCGCATCTTCTCCCGGTTCTGCTTCCTTATACATGACATCCCGATAAAATACCGGCATCGCATGATTCTCACAGACCAGCTTCGGTTTTCCTCTCAGTTCTCCCTTTTCCCACAAACTAAGGCGTGTCTGATAGGAGGACACGGCTCCAAGTGCGTGTTGAATCGCCGCTCTTCTCAGATAAGATGGCATCTTAGGAAAATGACGGTCAAACGGAAATCTGGCATGATTCTTTTTTGTCTCATGTACCAGATGTTCCGCTTCATTAAAGCGTTTTTGTGGATTTCTGATTTCTGAAAGTTCTTCCCAGGTCTCTGCATACACCGGAATCAGATAGGAAACTGCCTTCCGAAAAATATCCAGCGTAGAGCGGAGCGGTATATTCTTTTTTTTAATTTCTACTCCATAGCTGGATACAATCTGCATAAAGTTTCCTACTTTCTTTTTTCCTTCTCTTTTTGTCCCTCAATGTATGCCACTACCTGATCCCTGCTTCGGTCACTTACGGTGACTGCACAATACGATGGATTCCACAAATGTCCTCCCCACAGCTCCTGTTTTAATTCCGGATGCGAAAGAAACAACTGACGTGCCAGATTCCCCTTCATAATCTTTATCATGTCTGATATAAAAAATTGCGGTTTGCAATCCAGAAGTAAATGAATATGATCTGGCATAACCTCCATCGCCAGAATCTTAAATTTGTATTCCTCCGCAAGCCCATACAACATTTTTTTACATTCTGCGTCTATCCCATTTTTCAGGACCTGTTTTCGATATTTCGTGCACCAGACAAGATGATATTGCAAAGAATACACATATCCTCTACCATATGAAAGTGTATTTCTCTTAATAGTAAATATATCTTTTTCCATGTTTATATTATACCATATGCCCCCACACTTAGCAAACGCTAGTTCTGTATCTTGATAAAAAATTTGGCGCACCTAACCCATCACTAAAGTAACGAGAACGCGGTGTGCCGTTTTTCAAACATTTTTCGAAATAAAAAGACCCATAGCCTTTCACTATGAGTCTTTTTCATACATCCCTTTTCTCTACTGGATAAACATAGCATCCCCAAAACTAAAGAACCGATATCTCTGCCGGATCGCCTCTTCATACGCCGTGAGCACGTGTTCTCTGCCTGCCAGTGCGGATACCAGCATGACGAGCGTGGACTCCGGCAGGTGGAAGTTTGTGATCAGGCAGTCCAGAATCTTGAACTGATAGCCCGGATAGATGAAAATGTCGGTCCAGCCGCTGCACGCGCGGATCGTGCCGTCCTCAGCCGCTGCGGATTCAATCGTCCGGCAGCTTGTCGTACCGACACAGATGATGCGTCCGCCATTTTTCTTCGTCTCATTAATCATATTAGCAGCGTCTTCTTCGATGCGGTAAAACTCCGAATGCATATGATGATCTAAAACATTTGAAACCTTGACCGGTCGGAAGGTTCCCAGACCCACATGGAGTGTCACATGCGCGATCTTCACTCCCATCTCCTGAATCTGTGCCAGCAGTTCCTTGGTAAAATGAAGTCCGGCAGTCGGAGCAGCCGCGGATCCCTCATGTTCTGCATAAACGGTCTGATAACGGTTTTTATCTTTCAGACGGTGTGTAATATACGGTGGAAGCGGCATCTGGCCAAGCTGGTCAAGAATCTCCTCGAAGATCCCCTCATAGGAGAACTGAATCAGACGATTTCCCTCTTCTACCACATCAATGACGGTTCCTTTTAACAAACCATCGCCAAAATTAATTACGGTTCCCGGTTTTGCCTTTTTACCCGGCTTTACCAGTGTCTCCCAGATATCATTCTCACGACGTTTCAGAAGAAGAATCTCGATATGTGCATCCGTTCCCTCCTTGCTTCCGATCAGACGCGCCGGGATAACCTTCGTATCATTGATCACCAGACAATCGCCCGGATGAAGATAATTGACAATATCCTTAAACACCTTATGCTGCATCTCGCCCGTCTTTTTATCCAGCACTAAAAGCCGGGAAGAAGAACGATCTTCCAGCGGATCCTGCGCGATCAGCTCCTGTGGTAAATCATAATAAAAATCTTTTACATCCATTCTTTCTGCCTCTTTTTCTTTCTATCTATAAATCTCTTTATTTTTCCATTCAGTTAGACAAAGTAAAACATTTTAAGGATTCGACGCAGACGGCTCTGTCTCATCCCGCATATACGACGCGCCCTGTTTCATAAATTCCACGCGCTCTTTCAGCGCTTCATCCTGCTCCATCGCCGCATCCATTGCTTCATCCGTCTGCTTGCTGAGAAGGCGCACATCCTCATTGACCGACAGCTCTTCAAAATACTGCGTCAGCTCTTCGGACATTTTCCCGTCATCGATCTGCCAGCTTCCGTCCTCCGCCCGGATCGCATAGATCCGCACCAGACTCGGCGCCGGTGTCTCCACGCCCGTATACAAAATCTCATAATACACATACGCTGCCATCTCGCCGTCCCTAAGCCCCGGCGTCGTATAACATTTCACATTCTGGTACCCGGAAATGTACTGCTTCTGTTCTTCAAATTCCTGACGGTAGTGTTCTTCCTCACTCGTATCCTGTGAGGTAAACAACTTCACAAACGTATCCATATCACAGTCGGAAACCGCCTGAAAATAAGTATTCATCAGCTCTGTGATCCCCGGCTCGCCATTCTCTGTCAAAATACATCCGCCAAAGTCCTGAATATATTCTTTCGTGTCCGGCTCAATCACCATTCCAGATCCGCCTGTATCCACCATTTCTGCCGGTAAGCCATCCTTTTTCCCCAGAATGTTTGTTATTTTCCCGGAAAACATCGCCACCGCGCCAATCAGAATCAATACAATCACCGCCGCAAGCAGCATCACATAGCGGCGCAGTTCCCAGTCCGTTCCGTTCTTCCGGCTGCGTCCCGGTTTCTTTTTCGGTTCTCCCACCCGACCGCCTCCTGACTTATTCGATTGTTAATATTATAGCGGTGATTTGGTTACTCGGCAAGCGGTATTTCCGAAAAAAAACTTGCAATTTTCTAAATATTATAGTATCATACAAGTAATGCGTCTGTAGCTCAGTGGATAGAGCGCCGGCCTCCGGAGCCTGAGGCGTAGGTTCGATTCCTATCAGACGCATTCTTAAAAAGCGACAGCGGAGATATCTCAGCCGTCGCTTTTTGTGTTATTCATGATAAAAGGAGGACTCTTTCCGTGGAACTCATACACGTTTCTGGAAATACAGACTGCCTGCTTGGCAAAACAGCCGTCGGCATCTACCGCATCGACGACACCCGCTGCATCCTGTTTGACAATGGTTACTCAAAGGAATATGACGAGCTGGTCGGCTCTCTAAAAGACGCCGGGCTGACCCCGGCGGGGCTGATCGTTTCCCACGCGCACATCGACCATCATGGAAACAGCAAACGCCTGCGCGAAGCCTTTCAGATTCCACTGGCTATGTCGCTTGGCGAAGCCGGGCTGATCGCCTCCCAGGCGGCGCTGGAACGGTATACCAATTATTTCGGGCGCTCCGAGGAGGAAAAGATTTCCATCGACACCGAGCAGCGCTGCCCGGTTGACTGTATCATCCAGCCGGAGGATACTTCCGTGACACTCTGCGGCGTAACCTTCCCGGTTCACCATCTGCCAGGGCATTCCCTCGACCACATCGTCATCGGCACACCGGACGGCGTCTGCTTTGCCGGAGACGCGCTTTTAACCGAAAATGTCCTGCGTCACGTCAAGCTTCCATACTGCGACCACGTCGGTCTGGATCTGGAAAGCAAGGAAGCAATCACAAAACTGCCTTACCAGCACTGGATTTTATCGCACAAAGGTCCATTTGATGGCAATATCCGGGAACTGGCGGACAAAAATATGGATCTTGTCCGTCTGCGTCTCGCAGAGCTGGCAAAGCTTTTGCAGAGACCGATGACGCGTGATGAATTTTATCAGGCAAGCCGACGTCTGATCGGAATGCACATCGGTACCTACGACCAGCTCATCCGTCAGGAACGCCACCTGCGCCCATATCTGGAACAGCTGGTGATCGATGGGACGGCACGGCTGGAAGTAAAGAATGACACCATATATTTTTACTTAAATGAATAAACTCTTTCTGCATGAATTTTCACTCTCCTGTTGTTATCGTTTCCGAAAATACACACACGCCCCTGCAAATCCCAAGATTCCCGCTCCCATCACGGCGAAGCGGGAATATGTTTTTAACAGCACCAGAATACGTTCCCACGATGCCCCCGCCACCGCGCCGGCTCCGATGAGCACCGTATTCCAGATAAGACTGCCCGCTGTTGTCAGAAGGAGAAACGGCAGCAGTTCCATCTTTGCCATCCCCGCCGGAATCGAGATCAGGCTTCGGATGATCGGAACGAACCGGCAAAAAAAGACGGCTGACCGTCCCGTTCTCTCCAGCCATCCGTCTGCATCTTTCACATCTTCCGCTTCTACTCCCAGCCGTTTTCCCCATGCCCCGCCCAAAAATGCATAAAACTTCTGCACGGGAATATGCCGCCCCAGCTCATACAGAATCAGCGCCCCCAGCACCGAGCCCGCCGTCGCTGCCAGAACTGCCCCGGCTATGTTCATCCGTGTATATGTTGTCATAAATCCACCAAAGGTTAAAATCACTTCCGACGGGATCGGCGGAAACAAATTCTCAATTAGAATCAGGGCAAACATTCCAGCATATCCGTATGAACTTAAAAGTTCCAGCACTATATCACGCATGATATATCGCACTCCACGTTATTTCCACATATTCTATTTATTTTATGCGGAACGGAAAAAATCCAGGCATCTAATTTTCATTTTTCATGCCCGGATTTTAATTAAACCTAGAGAATCATCACATCCCCCACGGCCCCTGTGTCCGAGAACTCTGTCCACTCGCACACATTGACCGCATGATCGGCGATTCGCTCCAGGTACTTGGCAACCATCAGCACATCCACCGCCACATCGGATTTGTCTCCATCTTTTTTCAGAAATTCGATGACTTCCCGTTTGACACGCTCAAAAAAGGCATCAATCAGGTCATCTCTCTGCTCAAAGGTTTCTGCGGTTTCGGTATCACGCTCGATGAAAGCGCGAATTGCATCTTTAACCATCGTTTTTACATTTGCCACCATCGCCGGAAGGTGTTTGCTCACAAGACCGTAATCCGCTGCCTCTAAGCGCAAGGACAGATCGGCAATATCCGCTGCCTGATCGCCCATCCGCTCCAGATCGGTCACAACCTTCAGCGCCGTCGAGATATGGCGCAGATCACTGGCAACCGGCTGCTGCTTTAACATCAGCGTCAGGCAGTGTGTCTCGATCTTTCGCTCCATATTGTCCACATCCCGGTCTCCTTTGATAACCTTCTGTGCCAGCTCTTCATTATGCTCGGTAAGCGCTTGAAAACTACTGTCAATCGCATCCTGCACCATCTGGCTCATCGCGTTCAATTCCTGATTCAGCCCTTCTAACTCCTGTATAAATGCCTCTCTCGTCGCCATCCCGTATCTCCTCTCCATCTCCCCTGTTTTCTGCCCAGAAATTTTCCACTTCTGAACAGTAAACTGATTTTCTACTTATTTTTAAATCCTCAATCTTACGCCTATCATCCAAACCGTCCGGTAATATAGTCTTCCGTCTTCTTCTCCCGCGGATGCGAGAACAGATCCGTCGTCGGTGCATACTCGACTACCTCTCCCACCAGGAAAAATGCCGTATAGTCCGCAATCCGGGTCGCCTGCTGCATATTGTGGGTAACGATGACAACGGTATAATTCTTCTTAAGCTCGCCCATCAGATCCTCGATTTTCAGCGTGGAAATCGGGTCCAGTGCCGAGGTCGGCTCATCCATCAGGAGAATCTCCGGCTCAACCGCCAGCGCACGCGCGATGCAGAGACGCTGCTGCTGTCCGCCGGAAAGTCCCAGTGCAGAACGTTTCAGGCGATCCTTGACCTCATCCCACAGAGCCGCGCCGCGCAGACTCTTCTCCACAATCGCGTCCAGCTCTGCTTTTCCCTTAATGCCGTGAATCCGCGGTCCATACGCGATATTGTCATAAATACTCATCGGAAATGGGTTCGGCTGCTGAAATACCATGCCGACCTTCTTGCGAAGAAGCGTCGTATCAACCTTCGGATCATAGATATCCTCGCCGTCGATCCACACCTTTCCATTGATTGTTACATTCGGCACCAGATCGTTCATGCGGTTCAATGTTTTTAAATAGGTAGACTTACCGCAGCCGGACGGTCCGATAAACGCTGTGATCTGATTTTCATATATATCCAGATTGATATTTTTTAATGCATGATTGTTTCCATAGTACAGATTCAAATCCGACGTAGAAATTTTTGTCTCCATATCATTTCCTCATTTTTTACTTTATTTTAATTTTGTCACATCAAACCGGTTGGTCAAAAATCTCGTCAGCAGGTTGATTCCCAGCACGATAATCAGAAGCACGACCGCGATTCCAAACGCCTGATCGTATTTTGCTTTCTGCATCGACAGGTAGAGCTGGATGGTCAGCGTGCCGCTCGACTCAAACAGTTTTCCAAACAGGTTTTTCGGAAGCTGGAAGCCGCTTCCGGCAGTAAACAGAAGCGCCGCCGACTCGCCCACGATACGGCCAATCGAAAGGATGACGCCGGTCAGAATACCCGGTGCCGCGCTCGGCATCAGGATCGTCCGGATCATATACCATTTCGTTGCACCGATTCCCAGTGCGCCGCTGCGGTAGCTGTCCGGAACGGTTTTGAGTGCTTCCTGTGTGTTCCGCGTAATCAGCGGAAGCACCATCAGGGTCAGCGTGAAGGATCCGGTCAGAACCGAATAGCCCAGCTTCAGCGTCATTCCGAAAAAGACCATACCGAACAAGCCAAAAATAATCGACGGAATACCGGACAGGATCTCCGTTGTAAATTCAATCGTCCGCACCAGTTTTCCCGGCTTTGCGTATTCGTTCAGATAAATGGCGGAGCCGATTCCGATCGGCGCTGCAATGATAAGGGTAATTACAATGATGTAAATCGTGTTGATGATATTTCCCAGAATACCAAAGTTGCCCTTGAGGGAGCTCTGCACCGTGGACAGAAGCTGCCAGGAAACCTGCGGCAGGCCGCGCACAAACACATACCCCATGATGCCAACTAACAGCGCGATCGCCACGCCAGCTGCCAGATAAATCAGCACTTTTAAGATATTGTCCCCGATGCGGGTGCGCTTCTGGTAAATACTTTTCATTCTATTATCGGTCATCTGCGCCGCCCTCCTTCACAAACATCCGGCTGAGCACCGTGTTGATAAACATGATAAATACGAACAGCACCAGACCGATGGTAAAGAGCACTTCCCGGTGAAGTCCCTCTGAATAAGACATTTCCGCCACGATCGCGGTTGTCAGGAAACGGACGGAGTTAAATGGAAGCGGCAGATTGACTGAACTTCCAGATACCAGGCTGATCGCCATTGCCTCCCCGATCGCACGTCCGCAGCCTAAAACCACCGCCGTGATGATGCCGGAGTGCGCCGCCGGAACGATTACTTTGAAAATCGTCTGGATATGCGTTGCACCGAGCGCCAGCGATGCGCTTTTTAAATGTTTCGGGACTGCTCTAAGCGACGCCTCGCTGATATTGATGACGGTGGGAAGAATCATGATTGCCAGAACCAGAACCGCCGATATCAGGTTCGCACCGCCGGTAAACTGATGCGTCGTGGAACCGGCAAAGATTTTCATTTCCAGCTTATACATCAGGGGATTTAAAATCAAAATTCCTAAGAGTCCGTAGATAACCGACGGAATACCTGCCAGAAGCTCAACTGCCGGGCGGACCATTGCCGCTACCTTCGGCGGTGCAACCTCTGCCAGAAAGATAGCGGTAAACAGCCCAATCGGAACACCGATCAGGATCGCCAGAAAGGTTCCGACGATGGAAGTTAAAATAACGTAGAGAATTCCGAAAGACGCCGGATTTCCAGTCGGCTTCCAGACGGTTCCAAATAAGATTTCCGGAACCCCCACCTTAAAAAGTGCCGGGGTACCGCTGATAATCATGTATAAGGTAATTGAAAAAACTGCCACCACCGCCAGCAGGCCACAGGCGGTAAAAATAATTTCCGCTGCCCTCTCTACCGCTGATTTCGTGGCATGGCTTCCAAAAATGGTAAATTTCTTTTCGTGCATATGTCTCTCCTGTCTCGGATTGAACAGCGAGCCGCTTTCGGTCAAAGCAGAGTTTCCTTTCTGCGGCTTGACTGCAAGCGACTCGATATTATTTGAATCTATTCAATATTATATGTATTCGTGAATTACTGATTTTTCTATCCTTACCTGTTTTCACCGGTAATTTTATCCACATTCACAAATTCCGATGCAGTTTCTTACTTCGTAGTAATCAGGCCTACAGATTTAATCAGGTCATCGCCTTCTGCAGAGTATACATAGTCAAACAGCGCCTGTACCAGCTCGTTCTGCTCAGAAATTTCTCCCTTGGTTGCCATAACGAATGGACGGCTTAAGAAATAGCTGCCTGCCTTGATGTTCTCCTCCGTCGGCTCTACATCATCCAGTTTAACTGCCTTAACGGTATCATCGACTACATCCAGGGAAACGTATCCGATGGAACCCGGTGTAGATGCTACTTTTGCCATAACTGCACCGGTGGAATCCAGCTCGTTTGCATATTTGCAGGCATCTTCCAGACCCAGAAGCTCCTCAAATGCGCCTCTTGTACCGGAACCTGCTTCCCGTCCGACTACGACAATCGGCATATCGCTGCCGCCTACATCCTTCCAGTTTGTGATGCTTCCGTCGTAAATGCCGGTCAGGTCATCCTTGCTCAGACCATCTACAGCGTTGGACGGGTCAACGACAACGGCGATACCATCGATAGCTACGATATTTTCAACAGCACCTTTTGCTTTCTCATCATCCTTTAATGCTCTGGAAGAATCACCGACATCACACTGACCTGCCAGCACGGACTCGATACCTGCGGAAGAGCCGGTAAATTCAGCCTGTACAGTCACGTTCGGATATTTCTCCATGAACGTTTCTGCCAGTGCATTTGCAAATTTTTCCATCGAAGTGGAACCTGCCAGGGTGATAGAACCACTCAAATTTTTTGCATCTGCGCTGTTCTCGGTTGTATCTGCTGCTGCATCACTTTCAGCTGCGCTGGTTTCTGCGCTTGTGTCTGCTGCACTTGTATTTGTATTGCTGGAACCACATCCTACCATTCCAGTTGCCAGAACGGCTGCTCCTAATACTGCGATTGTTTTCTGAACATTTTTCTTCATAATAAAATTCCTCTTTCCTCTCTCTTTTTTCTCTCAGAGTTTTTTATCCTTGATTTCTTACAGTACGCAGTATAAAAGATTCCTGGATTTACAGAAATCATATTTTGGTATCGTTTATGTAAAATTTGGGTAATTTTTGTGGGAGTGAATGTAAGATATGGTTTCTGATCTGCTCTGTTTCTCTCCATGATCCGAAACGCCGCCGGACATCTCTTCGGGCTTTGCTTGAAAGTCCGGGCAGAGATCGCCGGCGGCGTGATTCTGATTTTTATACTGAGTTTCACTCTGCTCTCAAACAAGGCAGG
>ENA-OWRJ01003916-OWRJ01003916.1-human-gut-metagenome-genome-assembly--contig:-NODE-3916-length-10281-cov-2.563466_pt1 | contig 10281 bp, 7 predicted proteins | sample MGYA00248269_ERZ651897 | MGnify/ENA primary metagenome ERZ651897 (study PRJEB26924, sample SAMEA4378252) | human gut metagenome | biome: human gut; feature: human-associated habitat; material: faeces...
TCATTTGGAAAGACGGAGGCGTTAATTCCGCACCGTTTTTCATGATATTCCCTTTCAACTCGCGGATGGGATTTCATGTTGAAAAAGGAGAACTGAGAGGGGAGGGGATGGCTGTTGCCGGGGAGAAGGCCGGCATGGCTGCGGATGCCGGAAAAATGGAATTCCGGTTGGGTGGACGATCTGTTTGCGCCATGTCAAATGTGCCTCTGGCATCCTGACAGACGGGATTCGAGGCTCCTTAAGGGCATGATGGAGCAGTGGGCTGTGTTCCACCGAAAAACTTTTGAAAGCGGAAAGCGTGCATTCCTTTGGCCGCAGAGTGTGTAGAGGGATATTGAAAAAGCCTTTTTATACCGGAAAAAGCAGTATTTTTCCGGCCGGGCGGCACAGACCTGCTCCAACTCCGGATAGACGCGGGGTGGAAGAACTTTCTTGCAAGGATGACTAAAAAGATAAAACTTTCTTCTTTAGAGTTTGACTCATCCTGTTAAAATGACGCAATCCATTACAGATAGGTGTATTCCGTGTATTTGCACAGATATTGCACCTGTTTTATTATCTCTTCTGTTTCAACGAATTTTAAACACATGATCAAATCAAACTATACTACTGCACTGGCTGCAGGCCTGGTTTCCGTGCTGAGTATCGGGGCGGTTCTTCCATCCGGCGCCCAGCATGGCCCGCGCGATTACCAGCGCACGGCCCTGACGGCCATTAAGGAAGGGAAGTGGCAGGAAGCCCTGGATGCCGTGGACGACATCATGTGCAAGCGCGCGCATGGTGCCGCAGGGGCCAAGCTCGTCATCGAGGAATTCCTCGTGGGCGAGGAGGCCTCCTTCCTCTGCCTGTGCGACGGCAAGACCGCCGTGCCCCTGCCTTCCGCCCAGGACCACAAGGCCGCCTATGACGGCGACCAGGGCCCCAATACCGGCGGCATGGGCGCCTACAGCCCCGCCCCCATCCTGCCCTACAACGAGGCCGAAGCCATGGCCGATACGGTCATCCGCCCCATCCTGGCCGCGCTGGCCAAGGACGGCCATCCCTTCGTGGGCGTGCTCTATGCCGGTCTGATGATGACCGGGGACGGCCCCAGGGTGCTGGAGTACAACACCCGCTTCGGCGATCCCGAATGCCAGCCCCTGCTGATGCGCCTGGAAGGCGATCTGGTGCAGATCATGCTGGACTGCATCGAGGGCAAGCTCCGTCCCGAAAGCCTCTCCCACACCTCCCAGACCGCTCTGGGCGTGGTGGTGGCCGCCGAAGGCTATCCGCACGCCTATCCCAAGGGCATGGTCATCGAAGGCCTGGACGAAGCCGACGCCCTGCCCGGCGTCAAGGTCTTCCACAGCGGCACCAGCATGGACGGCGACAAGACCCTTTCCAGCGGCGGCCGCGTGCTTTGCGTGACCGCGCTGGGCGATACCCTGGCCGACGCCCAGGCCCGTGCCTATGAGGGCGTGAAAGCCATCCGCATGGACAAGAGCTTCCACCGCAGCGACATCGGTCAGAAGGGCATCCGCCGTCTGGAACAGCTGGCGCAGGAAGAAAAGTAAGCAACCGCGGCCCTGTGCCGCCATAAAGGAACATCTATGGCTCAAGTCGTCATCATGATGGGCTCCAAGTCCGATGAGGAAAAGGTCAGCCCCTGCGTGGACGTGCTGCGTTCGCTGGGCATCTCCTATCTCTTCACGGTCAGCTCCGCCCACCGTACCCCCGAGCGCACGGAAAAGATCCTGCGCGAACAGGAAGCCGCCGGCGCCAGGGTCTTCATCTGCGCCGCCGGCATGGCCGCGCACCTGGCCGGTGCCGTGGCCGCCCGCACCACCCGTCCCGTCATCGGCATCCCGGTCTCCGGCGGTCTGATGGGCGGCATGGACGCCATGCTCGCCACTGTGCAGATGCCTCCCGGATTCCCCGTGGCCACCGTGGCCATGGACAAGGCCGGTGCCCGCAACGCCGCCTGGCTGGCCGCCCAGATCCTGGCTGTGGCCGACCCCGCGCTGGATGAGAAGATCCGCGCCGCCCGCGCCAAGATGCAGGCCGGTGTGGAAGAAGCCGCCGCCGAGATCGAAGCCAAGTACGGCTGCTAGCCGGCCGGTACATCAGCAAACGAAAAGCCCTCCGTTCGCGGAGGGCTTTTCGTTTGGCAGCGGCCTGGCTGCATCACATGTCCTGAAACAGGCAGGTCCCTGAGCATGAGGACGTCCCTGCAATATGCCCAGAAACAACCTGGATAATTCTGGCAGGTCTCTGAGCATGGGGATGTCCCTGTTGTTATGGGAGCCCGTTACGCCGGATCACCCCAGTCCATGGCCGGATGGCGGCTCTCCTCAGCCAGTGACGGGGACCGGCCGGTCAGACCGGAGAAAGGTTTTTTCGGGGCGGGGGAGAGTTTGGAGGGGGAGGGGCAGTTTTTGCCCAAAAAACGCCCCTCCCCCTCTCAACGAAACATCATTGCCCTAAAAACAGCACTTGCCGTCCAGACCACAGGCCGCGCCCTGGACGACGGGGCTTTCGCAGACACCGCGCAGGGCATCGTCCAGCTTGGCCCGGACGCTGGCATAGTCGTTGTAGCCGCGGGCCAGCAGGGTGCGCTGGCCGTCGTGCTCCAGATACAGGGTAGGATAAAGGAGGAATTCGCCCATGACCTTTTCGGCTTCGGCGGCGTCATGCCGGGCGGCGCTCTGGATGGCGGGATCCGCCATGGCGGCGGTCAGGGCGTCGGCGGGCGTCCCCGCAGGCAGCCAGGCGGCGGCGATGGCGGCCTGTTCACCGGCGGCCATGACGTCACGGGCCTGGGCATAGAAGGCCATCTGGAAGGCCTCCATCTGTTCCAGCTGGTGACCGGGGGCCAGATGGCGCAGGGCGGCCAGGGGCAGGTTCATGGCCGGGGAATGCATGCGCAGGTCCGGGCCCGTACCGGCCACGGCCTGTTCCAGAGCCTGGCGGAAATGTTTCGTGGACTGGCCGGTGGTCTCCTGCAAACGGGCGAAAAATTCCCGGATGGTGGGGTACTCTTCCAGCATGCCGGTGAGGGTCTGGGGCTCGTCCATGAGGTTGCCCCCCAGCACGCGCACGGGCAGTGCGGGATGTTCCGCGGCCAGACGGCGCATGACCGGTGCGAAGCCGTAGCACCAGGGACAAAAAACGTCGGTGAGGTAGAGGAGGTCCATGCCCGCAGCATACGCTTTTGGCCGGGGAAGGAAAGGCCCGTCCGGGCGCGGCACGGGCGGGTATGGAGGGGCAGGCCTCCGGGGTTTTGGGGAACGGGGAAACTTTTTTGATTTTTTTGTTGACAGGGGAGCTGCTTTTCGGCAATGTACCTTCTTGCCGAGGGGCTGTAGCTCAGTTGGGAGAGCGCTTGAATGGCATTCAAGAGGTCAGGAGTTCAATTCTCCTCAGCTCCACCAAAAAGGAAATCAGGGTTTGCGGGAACGCAAGCCCTTTTTTCGTTTCCGGTTCCCGCCGCTCCTTCCATCATCCCGCCGCATGCCGGCACTGTGTCATTCTGTGACATTTTCAGGGAGCCCGCCTTCCGCCGTTGCCCTTTTTCCCGTAGCGCGCTACTAGGAAGGAAAGGACCTGTAACGATCCGGTCTAAAGGAGGAAGATGATGAAAGGACTGTTCGCTTCCCTGGCAATGCTCTGCGCCCTGTGCGTGGCCCTGCCCGCCGCCCAGGCCAAACCCATCCCTGGTGCCAAGTACACCTACACCCTGAAAAGCGTCATGCCCGTGGCCGGTCGCCAGGGCGTGGCCTGCGACGGCAAGTTCATCTATGTGAGCTGCAGCAAGGCCCTGTACAAGTACGACATGAACGGCAAACTGGTGGCCGAGAACAAGAACCCCTTCGAAGGCTATTCCATCCCCTCCAACCACATCGGCGACATCGACGTCTATAACGGCGAGCTCTATGTGGGCGCCGAGAACTTCATGGACGGCGTGGGCAAGGACATCCAGATCGCCGTCCATGACGCCAATACCCTGAAATTCAAGCGCACGTTCAAGTTCGAGCCCAAGTCCGGTCAGGAAGAAGTGTCCGGCATCACCGTGGACCCGGTCAAGAAGACCGTGTGGATGTGCTCCTGGGTGGGCGAAGAAAGCGGCCGCTACCTCTATGAATACGACCTCAAGGGCAACTACCTGCGCAAGGTGCACCTGCAGCCCGTGCCCCAGTGGGTGCAGGGCGTGTTCTACTACGACGGCTCCCTGTTCATGACCGCTGACGACGGCACCGCCGACGACAACGAACCCGACCACCTGTACCGCATCGACATCACCTCGGCCAGCAACGCCCATGTGTACATGGAAAAGGTCTTCGATGAAGCCATCAAGCAGGGCGAGATCGAAGGTCTGTGCGTCGATCCCTCCACCGGCGACCTGCTGGTACACATGAACCGTGGCGCCCGCATCGTGCTGGGCATGGGCAAGGGCTTCTACCCCGGTTACACCGAGGAAGTCCACGAGATCTACCGCTACAGCATGGAAGCCAAGCAGCCCCCGCGCCGCTAGGCATCGTGTCTGATCTGTCTTTCCGGGCCGCCTTCGGGCGGCCCTTTTTCGTGCCCGCCTCCCTTGACGCCGCCTGCCCTGCCCGCTATGCCCATGCCGCAATCTTTCCGCAGGAGACAGGCATGGACCTTCGCAAAATACTGCTCATTTCCCTGGGGCACCTCAGCTGCGACCTCAACGGCGGCGCGCTGCCCTCGCTGATGCCCTATCTGGCTGCGGCCCACGGCTTCAACTATCAGGCCGCTGGCGCCCTGATGTTCGCCTATTCGGCCACCTCTTCCCTGGTGCAGCCCGTATTCGGCTATCTGGCCGACAAACACGCCCGTTCCTGGTTCGTGCCGCTGGCCGTGCTGCTGGCGGGCGGCAGCCTGGGCCTGGTGGGCTTTCTGGACAGTTACTGGGCCATCTTCCTCACCCTCATGCTTTGCGGCGTGGGCGGCGCCCTGTTCCATCCCGAAGGGGCCCGTTATGCCAATCTCGTCTCCGGTAACCGCAAGGGCGCGGGCATGAGCATCTTTTCCGTGGGCGGCAACAGCGGCTTCGTGGTGGGGCCGTTGCTGGTGGCCGGGGCCACCTTCGTGGCGGGCCTGCACGGCACGGCCGTGTTCCTGCTGCTGTCCCTGTGTACGGCCTCGTTCCTCTTTTTCCAGATGCGCGGCTGGCAGCGCCAGATACCCCAGAGCAATGCCGCTGCCGGACAGGCCGAACCGCGCAATGACTGGCATGCCTTCGGCGTGCTGACCCTGGTCATCGCCTCGCGCTCCATCCTTTTCCTGGGCTTCAATACCTACATCCCCATGTACTGGCATGACGTCTTCGGCCAGAGCAAGGAATTCGGCGCCATGATGCTGGCCTTCTTCTGCGTCTGCGGCGTCAGCAGCAACGTGCTGGGCGGCTTCTGGGCCGACAAGATCGGCTATGCCCGCATCATCCGTCTTTCGTGGTGGCTGGCCCTGCCCGCGGCCCTGGCCTTTGCCTGGGTGGACAGCATGTGGCTGGCGGCCCTGCTGCTGGCTCCGCTGGCCGTGGGCCTGTTCGCGCCCTTCAGCTCCATGGTGGTGCTGGGCCAGAAGCTGCTGGCCCGCAACATGGGCTTCGCCTCGGGCGTGACCCTGGGCCTGCCCATGACCCTGGGCGGCATGGCCATGCCCCTGCTGGGCTGGATCGCGGACAATTTCGGCGGGCTGGGAACGGCCATGGCCTGCCTGGTGCCCGTGGCGGCCCTGGGGGCGCTGGCCTCCCTGCGCCTGCGGGACGACGCTGCCGGGGAGCATGCGTGATGCCGGTCGCCGGTCTTGCAAGCCCCGTGGGGCCGCTCTGGCTCACGGAAAAGGACGGGCATCTGGTGGCCCTGGACAGGACATGCCCGTCCCCGGCCCACTGCCCGCCCGAGGCCATCTCCCTGCCGGGACAGCCCGTGACGAGCCCCCTGCTGCAGGAGGCCCGGGAACAGCTGGCGGCCTACTTTGCGGGCCACCTGCGCCGCTTCGACCTGCCGCTGGCCCCGCAGGGGACGCCCTTCCAGCTGCGCGTCTGGCGGGCCCTGCAGGACATCCCCTACGGACGGACCTGCTCCTACGCCGAACTGGCCGCGGCCGTGGGCAGCCCGCGTGCCTGCCGTGCCGTGGGCCAGGCCAACGGCCGCAACCCGCTGATGATCGTCATTCCCTGCCACAGGGTCATCGCCGCCGGTGGCGGCCTGGGCGGCTACAGCGGCGGTCTGGAGGTCAAACGCTTCCTGCTGCGTCTGGAGGCGGGGCTGCCCCTGCCGGCAGACCGCTGACGCCCCCTGCTCCCTCCCCGGCGGTTGCCTCCTGGCGCGAGTACAGGTATTATGGATAAGTTCGTATCTTTACTGTCGTTTTTGATACAGAACTGCAAAATGACAGTAAAAGTATGACATACTTTGTCATAATACCCTGCCCTTCAGCCCCAGAGTGCGGACCATGAACACGATCCATACCATCTGTATCGTCGATGACGACGAGGAAATCCGCTCCTTGCTTTCCGACTATCTGCGTCGCAACGGTTTTTCCACCTGTACGGCGGGGAACGCGGCGGAGTTCCTCGAGATCCAGCGCCGCGTGCCCTGCAGCCTGATCGTCATGGACATCATGCTTCCCGGCATGAACGGGCTGGAACTGTTCCGTACCCTGCGCGCCGAATCCACGGTGCCCGTCATCTTCCTCACCGCGCTGGGCGACATCACCGACCGCATCGTGGGGCTGGAACTGGGCGCCGACGATTACCTGAGCAAGCCTTTCGAGCCCCGCGAGCTGCTGGCCCGCATCCGTACCGTGCTGCGCCGCACCGAGGGCAGCACCCGCCGCGACCAGCCCGAGACCACGCCCCTGCAGTTCGCAGGCTGGCTGTTGGACCGCAGCGCCCGCCATCTGGTGGCGCCCGACGGAGTGGTGGTCTCCCTGAGCGGTACGGAATACCGCCTGCTGGAGATCTTTTTGCAGAACCCTCAGCGGGTGCTCAGCCGCGACGAGCTGCTGGAACGCACCCAGGGCCGCAACGCCGTGCCCTATGACCGCAGCATCGACGTGCAGATCAGCCGTTTGCGCACCCGCCTGCGCGACAACGGCCGCGAGCCCCAGCTCATCAAGACCGTCCGCGGCGACGGCTACGTGCTGGCCACGGACGTACGCCCGCAGTTCGTGCGCCCGGCCCTGCCCGTGGATGCCCCCATCATGCCCGGAAAGTAGCATGCGCGCCTTCCTTGCCCGTCTGCTGCGCAGCCTGACCTCCACCACGCTTTCCGCACAGCTGGCGGGCATGCTCATCGGCGGCATCCTTTTCCTGCACGGTGTGGCCACCTTCACGGTCCAGCTGGTGGAAGAACGGCAGGCGGCCCGCTCCGCCCTGCTGGAACAGGCCAACAGCCTGGCCCTCTCCCTCCAGCTCCTGCACTCCGAACCCTTCGAGTACAAGCGCTCCCTGCTGGAGCGGCTGGAACGCCTGGACGTGGTCCACCTGAGCCTGAGCGATGCCCCCAATCCGGCCCGGCAGGCCAAAGACGAACGCGCCCTGTATCTGCGTGACCGCCTGCGCAAGAACCTGAACAGCATCGAGACCGATCTGGACACCCGCGAAATGCTGACCGAGGTTCAGCGCGTGCATGTGGCCGACAGCATGAACCCCACCCTGCGCCGCCATGTTCCCTGGACGCATGTGTACGAAAGCCGGGTGAGCGTGCGCCTGGACGACGGCAAGTGGCTGTGCGTGGTCATCAGCAGCGATGCCTATGATTTCTCCCCCAGCCAGGCATCCCTGACCATGCTCCTGCTGGAAGCGGGCCTGCTGATCCTGCTCATCCTGGTGGTGGTGCATCGCGTGGTGCGGCCCTTGCGGGTGCTCTCCGGCAAGGCCGAGAGTTTCGGCCGCAATCTCTACACCGCTCCCCTGCCCGAAGACGGGCCCACCGAAGTGCGCGAGGCCGCCCGGGCCTTCAACAAGATGCAGGAGCGCATCCGCGCCGGTGTGGGCCAGCACGAACGTATCCTGGCCGCCGTGGCCCACGACCTGCGCACCCCCCTGACCCGCATCCGCCTGCGCGTGGAGAGCATGCACCCCGCTTCCCCCCTGCGGGCCAAGTTGCTGGGAGACATCGACATCCTGGGCGGCATCATGGCCAATAGCGCAGAGCTCACCCGCGGCAGCGCCCGCGACGAGGCCGCCGTACGCATGGACATGAACGCCCTGCTGGACAGCCTGGTCTCCGACCGGCAGGACATGGGACAGGACGTCAGCCTCGAAGGCAGCTGTGCCCGCCCCTGGACGGTACGCCCCAACAGCTTCCGCCGCTGTCTTTCCAACCTACTGGACAACGCCCTGCGCTATTCCGGCAGTGTCCGCATCCAGCTCCGGGAAAAAGACGATATCCTGCAGATCGACGTGCTGGACGACGGCCCGGGCATCCCCCCAGATATGCTGGAACAGGTCTTCGAGCCCTTCTTCCGCCTGGACGAGGCCCGCAGCCCCCACACCGGCGGCAGCGGCCTGGGCCTGAGCATCGCCCGCAGCATGGCCTGCCGCAACGGCGGGGAACTGAGCCTGCACAACCGGCCGGAAGGCGGCCTGTGTGCCCGCCTGTGCCTGTACCGCTCGGCCATGGAGACCGAGAACCTGTAGTCCGAGGGACGGAAAGATCTGCCAAGCCCTCATGTGAAGGCCGGACTTCTTCCAGCGTGGCCACAGCTTCGACTTTCCCCACGCCTGTGCCCGGCCTCCCTGAACGTCCTGCGGCCCCGCACCCCTGCCCCCGCAGCGTTCCTCTTCCCCACAAGGCTGGCCGTACGCCCCTGGCCTTCTCTCTCCACTGTGCCGCAGGAAGCAAAGGCTTTGCACCCGGCAGGCATTGCGGTATGCTTTTCTGCCGTCCGGCCCGTCACGCCGGTGCACAAGGAGAAGCCATGAAGAACTTTTTGACCCTGCAATCCGTGGAGACCGTGCTGGGGCATCTGCGCGCCCTGCCCGTCCTGCCCGCGGAGACCGTCCCCCTGACGGATGCCCAGGGCCGCCGCCTGGCGGAAGCCCTGCACGCCCCTGCCGACCTGCCCGGTTTCGACCGTTCCACCGTGGACGGATTCGCCGTGCGTGCCCGTGATGTCTTCGGCGCGCAGGAAGGTTCCCCCGCCCTGCTGGAATGCGTGGGCGACTGCCCCATGGGCGCCGTGCCGGACATCAGCCTCCAGCCCGGCCAGTGCGCGCGCATCCTCACGGGCGGCATGCTGCCCGAGGGCGCGGATTGCGTGGTCATGGTGGAATATTCCCGCCCGGCCGGCGGCAACATGGTGGAGCTCACCCGCACCCAGGCTCCCGGTGACCATGTGGTCATGCGTGACGAGGACGCCGCCGCCGGTGACTGCATCATCCCCGCAGGCCGCAAGCTGCGCCCGCAGGAGATCGGCCTGCTGGCCTCCTTCGGACAGAAGGACGTGGCCGTACGCCGCGCGCCCCGGGTGGCCATTATCTCCACCGGTGACGAGGTGGTGCCTATCGGGAGCGAGCCCCGCCCCGGCCAGGTGCGGGACGTCAATTCCTACAGCCTTGCCGCCCTTTGCCGCAGTGCCGGTGCCAGCCCGACGCTGGCCGGTCTGGTGCGCGACGACGCCGAGGCCCTGCGCCGCACGGTGCTGGCCGCGCTGGACGAGGCCGATGTGGTGGTGGTCTCCGGCGGCTCCTCCGCCGGTATGCGCGACCATACCGTGGATGTCTTCACCTCCGTGCCCGGCAGCGAGCTGCTAACCCACGGCGTGGCCATCAGCCCCGGCAAGCCCTTCATCCTGGCCCGCAGCGGCGGCAAATGCCTCATGGGCCTGCCCGGTCATGTGAGCAGCGCCCTGGTCTGCGCCCGCGCCTTCCTCGTGCCCCTGCTGGAGCATCTGCAGGGCAGCGCCGGGGACGAGCTCGTCCCCTCCCTCACCGCCCGCCTGACCCGCGCCGTAGCTTCGGCCCAGGGCCGCCGCGACTACATCCGCGTCAAACTGGTGCCCGCCAGCGCCGCGGCCCTCGAGGCCGCCTGGCTGCCCCAGGGCCTGGACTGCTCCGATGTGGACTGGCTGGCCCAGCCGCTCATGAAGCCTTCCGGCGTGGTCTCCGGCCTGGTGGAGGCCGACGGCCTCGTCATCTGCGCCGAGAACCGCGAAGGCCTCACCGCCGGGGAACGCGTGCGCGTGGAGCTGCTGTCGTAGGTTTTTCTTGAGGGGAGGGAGGCCCCCTCGCCTGGCGCGAGAGGGGTCCCCCTCCCCTCAAACTCCCCTCCC
>ENA-OWRJ01003918-OWRJ01003918.1-human-gut-metagenome-genome-assembly--contig:-NODE-3918-length-10273-cov-4.156391_pt1 | contig 10273 bp, 8 predicted proteins | sample MGYA00248269_ERZ651897 | MGnify/ENA primary metagenome ERZ651897 (study PRJEB26924, sample SAMEA4378252) | human gut metagenome | biome: human gut; feature: human-associated habitat; material: faeces...
GCGGTGGGGTCCTTCACTGGGTCGGCGCTGTACACGCCGTCCACGTTCTTGGCCAACAGGATCACGTCCGCGTCGATCTCAGCCGCCCGCAGTACTGCTGCCGTGTCTGTGGAGAAATAGGGGTTGCCGGTACCGGCGCCGAAGATGACCACGCGTCCCTTTTCCAGATGCCGGATCGCCCGGGAACGGATGTACGGCTCCGCAATGGCCCGCATCTGGACGACGAGACCATCCGCCCGCTGTGCGACAAGGTGACGGCGCTGGCACCGGGCGAGGTGGGATACGCCATCACCGTGAAATACTGGATCGCGGAAAGCGACCAGCGGAGCGTGAGCGAGATACAGAGCCGCATCGCGGCAGCGGTGGCGGACTTCCAGACATGGCAAAGAAAGCTGGGACGGGACATCAACCCTACGGAGCTAATTGCCCGGCTGCGGGAGGCGGGAGCTAAGCGAGTAACGCTGACGGCTCCGGTGGACACCGTGATCGAGGCGACGGAGCTGCCGAAATGTACCGGCGCGACCGTGACCTATGGAGGGCTGGAGGATGATTAAGGGGCTGAAAGACGCGCAAATTGCGGACGGCCTGCCCCACGTCCTTGCGGAGCAGCCGTGGGTCAGGGCGCTGTCGCTGGCGATGCTGGAGCTGCACCGGAAAACGATGGATTACATCGACGCAAGCCAAATCTATACCGCCATCGACACCGTGGCCGAGGAGGTGCTGGATGCGCTGGCCGTGAACTGGAAGATCGACTGGTACGACACAGGGTATGACATCGAGCAGAAGCGGCGCATCGTTAAGACGGCGCTGAATATCCGGCGAACAATGGGAACTGCGGGAGCTGCAAGAACGCAGGCCGACGCGATCTATCCGGGAACAAAGCTGGAGGAATGGTTTGAGTATGGCGGCACCCACGGGAAATTCCGGCTGCGGGTAAACATCACCACCGTGGAGGAGCGGCAGAAGTTCGCCGCCATGACCATCGCGGAGATCGAACGTCGGCTCGCCGCTGCCAAGCGGTTCAGCGCACATCTGGAGGAAGTGGAATATTACGATGCGGGCGGCACCGCAACGGCCTACGGCATCGCGGCTATGGCTGGCGCGGCGGTGGTTGACTTCGGCAGCGCATCGAAATTCTAAGTCAGGAGGAGACGAAAAGTGGCATGGAAAGGCGTTATCACCAACAGCGGAAGTGAGCTGCTGGCACAATGGACAGCGGGAAAGACGCTGACCATCACCCGCGCAGCGGCGGGAACGGGCCGCGTGAGCGAGGCGGCGATGCTGGCGCAGACGGCGCTTGTGAGTGAAAAGCAGACAGTCAGCATCCTGTCCAACAAGACAACGGCGCAGGGGCAAAAGCTGCAACTGCAAGTGACACCACTGGCGACGGGATACCCCCTGAACCAGCTTGGTATCTGGGCAAAGCTGGACAGCGGCGCGGCAAGGCTGATCGCCCTATTTCAGACGGATACGGACGCGGGCGTGGAAATCCCCAGCAAGACGGACGTGCCGGACTACGTGTACACGTTCTACGGGTTGCTGGAGTTTACGGGCAGCAGCGGGACGCTGCAGGTGACCATCGACGCTTCGGCGCTGGTGACGGCGGTGAGCTTGGCGGCGGCCATCAAGGCCCACAACGAGGACGCGGACGCACACGCGGACATCCGTGAGGCCGTTGCGGGGAAGCAGGACAAGATCACCGCCAGCGGTATCCTGAAAGGCGACGGCAAGGGCGGCGTTACGGCGCAGGAATTTGACACGGTGCCGACGGCGAACAGCGACAAGCTGCTGACCAGCGGTGCGGTGGCGGCGGCTCTTGCCAAAAAGGCGGGGCTGGGGACAGACGGAAAGGTGCCGGTCAGCCAGCTCCCTGTCAACACACCGGGCGGAGTGGCCGGACTGGGAGAGGACGGCAAGGTTGGCACCGGCCAGCTCCCTGTCAATACGCCGGGCGGCGTGGCAGGTCTCGGCGCGGACGGGAAGATGGACACCGATCAGCTCCCCATCAACGTGCCGAACGGCATCCCGACGCTGGGGGCAGACGGCAAGCTCAGCGCGGACAGTCTGCCGCAGGTAGGCATGACGGCGCAGATCGTTGTGACCGCGCCCACCGGCTCCACGGTGACGGCCACGCTGGGAACCAAGGTATACACCGCAACGGAGAGCGGCGGGAAATGGACGTTTGATGTGGAGGACTACGGAACATACACCATCAAGGCCACCAAGAACGGGCAGACTGCCACGGATACGGTGACGGTCTCTGTGGTGCAGCAGTACACGGCGACGCTCTCCTATTTCACCGCCACCATCCATGTGAGCATTGACAGCGGCTCCACCGTCACCTGCACCAAGGGGAGCAAGACGCAGAGCAAGACGGCATCTGCAACGGGGACAGTGGACTTCACCGTGACGGAAAGCGGCACCTACACCATCACCGCCACCAAGAACGGAGAGACGGCGGAGGATACCGCAACCATCACGGCGGACGGACAGACGGTAAATGTGAAGCTGGCCTACCGGCACATCTACGGCGTGGTGTGGGATGGCACCAGCACAACGGTGTGGAGCCGCACAGACGAGGCGGCCAGCTTCGTGAACCCGACCCCGTACCGAGCGGGGGCAACCAGTTACGGAAGCCCATTTGACAACCTGTACCCGTGGAGCGGGATGGTACGCGTGACGGATGCGGTGGCCGGTGAGCTGGTGGCTATCCCGAAATTCTGGTACAAGTGGACAAAGAGCGGAAACAGCCTGAAACTCCAGATCGCGGATAAGGAAACGGACGGCTTTCACGTCTCCCCCGCCCACGCCGACCGAGGGGACGGCAAGGGAGAGCGGGACATTGTGTACATTGGCCGCTATCACTGCAACACCAACAACTACAAGAGCCAGTCCGGCGTAAAGCCGAAAGCGAATATCACACGCAGCACGGCCCGCACGAGCATCCACAATCTGGGGAGCAACATCTGGCAGAGCGACATTCAGATGCGTATGACGATCTGGATGCTGTACCTTGTGGAGTTCGCAGACTGGAACAGCCAGAAAACCATCGGCAAGGGCTGCGGCAACAACAGCGCAACGGAGAATATGGGCTATACGGACAGTATGCCCTATCACACCGGAACGACGCTTGCAAGCCGGGACAGCTATGGTATCGGTACGCAGTACCGCTATATCGAGGGTCTGTGGGACAACGTGTATGACTGGGGCGACGGCTGCTACTACAACAGCAACGGCCTAAACATCATCAACACGCCCAGCAGTTTCAGCGACAACAGCGGCGGCACCGCCGTGGGTGTTCCGTCGAGTGGATGGCCCAGCGCCTTTACCGTGGCAACAGTGGCCGGTCTGGAATGGGTTATCTATCCCACGGCATCGGGCGGGAGTGAGACGACGTATTCGGCGGATTACTGGAGCTTCAGTGCTTCCGTCCCGTGTCTGTTCTTCGGCGGTGACTATAACCAGTACGGGAACCGCGGGCTGTTCTTCGTGAGCTACAACGGCGCGTCCGACTCGTACGCGTACATCGGCTGCCGCCTCCAAAAACTCCCCTGACGGGGGAGTGCAGGGGGGGGGGGGGGGGGGCCCCCCCCCCCCTCTGCGTATCCTGCGGCCCGCAGGCCGCACAAAAGGCTAACGGGTTTTCAGCCGCACAGGCGGCTTGAAAATACAGGGGATGACCGCGCACGCAGTCGGTGCCTTGCTTCTTGGTTCGGCGGATAACTGGAACTTCAATGCTTCCAACCCGTGTCTGCACTTCGGCGGTAACTATAACCAGAACGGGAACCACGGGCTGTTCTACGTGAACTACAACAGCGCGTCCAACTCGAACGCGAACATCGGCTGCCGCGTCCTTTTATGGACTGGCTACCCACCTCCACACCCGGCAACGCAAAGACCCACGCCGGGGCGCGGACATCCTCGGAACCCCTTGGTGCAGATAAGCCATCAGGACACGGTTTAGTACACTTCCGCAACCTGCGGGGGCGATGGAAAGACCGCGAGGCTAAAAGGAGGAAAACATTCCTGATGAAACGAGCAAACAACCTATTTCCAAAGCTGGTATCGGAAGAAAACCTGCGGCTGGCGATCTTCGCCGTGAACGTGACACACCGCTTCCATCCGCACCACAGGCCAAACCGGACGGTAGCACGGGTGGAGGCAGACGTTGACCGCTATGTAAAAGAGCTGCGAGAGATCATTACAGGCGGTTACGAGGCGAACGAGCCGAGGCTTGCGCGGCGCTGGGACAAGAGCGCTGGCAAGTGGCGGGACATATCGGAGCCGAGACTGTGGCCTGATCAGTATGTGCATCACGCCGTCATTCAGGTGTTGGAGCCGATCATGATGCGGGGCATGGACAATTTCTGCTGCGGGAGCATCCGAAACCGGGGCATCCATTACGGCGTTCGGGCCATCAAGAAGTGGATGCGGACAGACCCAAAAGGGACGAAGTACGCCGAGGAGCTGGACATCCACCATTTCTACGACAGTTTGACGGCGGAGACGGTGATGAAGCGGCTCCGGCGGCTGGTGAAAGACCGGCGGATGCTGGAGGTATGCGAGCGGCTGATGAAGCACGGCATTCTGATCGGCGCTTACTTTTCCCAATGGTTTGCCAACACGGTGCTGCAACCGCTTGACCGGCTGATACGGGAAAGCGGCCTGTGCGACCACTACCTGCGGTACATGGACAACTTTACCTTGTTCGGGCGGAACAAGCGGAAGCTGCGGCGGCTGCGGGAGCTGATTGAGAAATGGCTGGCGGCACACGGCCTGCGGCTGAACGGCAAGTGGCAGCTCTATCCGACGGCAAAGCGGACGGTGGCGGCGCTGGGGTATCGCTTCGGGCGAGGGTATACCCTGCTGCGGAAACGAAACATGGTGCGCCTGAAACATTCTCTTTCCGTCTGCCGCCGTACCATGCGGCGGCACCACGCGATCAAGCCAGCGTTGGCGCAGGGGCTTTTATCCAGACTGGGCCAGATGAAGCACTGCAATCACGTCCACTTTTTCCAGAACTATGTGGAGACGGGCTTGCAGCGGAAATTGAAATGCGTGGTCAGAGAACACGCAAGAAAGGAGCGGGCAAGATGGAATACGTCTACGGAACAAGCGTTATCGGCGGCGTAGAACGGGAAAACCTGAAAATCGTGGGTGGCCCCGCGCTGCGGGAGGGCGAATACCTGACCACAGTGCGGGAGTACGACGACAGCAGCATCACAGACCGCTGCCGCATCGACCGGCACTATCACAGCGACACGGACGAGGACGGGACGCGGTACGACTTCTATACCATCAGCGAGCATTACAGGTATGTGGAAAGGACAAAGTTGATGGAAGAAACGAGAAAGGCAACGGAGATCGCCTTTGTGACGCTGGCGGAGAGTGGAAGCATCGACGCTGTGACTGCGGGGGAGCACAAGAGCCTGTTTGAAACGTGGCAGACCGGCGTTGCTTACACGGTTGGGCAGCTACGCAACTGGGGGAACAAGCTGTACAAATGCGTACAGGCGCACACCTCACAGGCGGGATGGGAACCGGACAAGGCGGTGTCGCTTTGGTCGGCGGCATCTGACCCGGCGGAAGAATGGCCGGAATGGAGCAAGCCGGTGGGGGCGCATGACGCTTACGCAAAGGGCGACAAGGTGAGCCACAATGGGAAGCATTGGACATCAACGGAGGATGCCAATGTGTGGGAACCGGGGGTATACGGCTGGACGGAGGCGACGGCGTGAGCAGTCATTTGCAGATCATCGCAGAACTGGAGGCGCTTGTGGAAATGCAGGCGCGTACCGTCCGGGTGCTGGCGACACGCCTTGCGGAGCTGGGCGACACCGTGACCGGGAGAGACGAGATCGCGGAGGCCGACGAGGCATACCGCAGGGCCATCGGCGGGGACGAATGGCCGGAGTGAAAGCAGGAGGACAGGAAAATGTACATCGACGCGGACACCATCATTAAGGCGGCCAGCCTTTTGGGAGCAATCGGAGCGCTGGTCGCCGCCATTGTTTCCGTGTACAAGGTCATTGAGAGCAACAAAAAGCAGAGCGAGTTCATCAACGCCATTCAGGAGGAGCAGACGCTTATCTGCTATGGCCTGCGTGGTGCGTTGCAGGGGCTTGTGGAGCAGGGGTGCAACGGGCCGTGCAAGGATGCGCTGGACAAACTGGATAAGCACCTGAATAAAAGCGCGCACCCGCACATCAAGGAGGACTGACATGGCGGGAAAGCGAACGCAGGCAAAGACGAAAGGCCGGAAGAAGCGCATGGGAACCATGGACTTTATTCTGCTGATCGTCTTTTTGTGTCTGACGGTATTTACGATTGCCATGATCGTGCTGTTTACCGTGTACGGCTCCGTGCCGGATACGCTGATCACCTGTGTGTTTGCCACGCTGGGCGGCGAGTGCGGCATCCTCGGATGGATAAAGACCACCAAGGAGAAGAAGCAGGACAGGCGGTGGCAGCTTGCGGACATGAGACGGGAAAAGGAGGAGGCGGAACGGATTGCACAGCAGACAGAGGAACCGTGAGGAGGGATAGATCATGCTGGCAGGAAAGAACAACGAGGAGAAAATCTGGAATTATCTGAAAAGCGCGGGGCTGAACGACTTCGGCACCGCCGGTCTGATGGGAAACCTGTATGCGGAGAGCGGCCTTATCCCGAACAACGTGGAGAACCTATACGAAAAGAGGCTTGGCGTGACCGACGCAAGCTATACGGCGGCGGTGGACAGCGGCAAGTATCAGTTCTTCGCAACGGATAAGGCGGGCTATGGCCTCGCCCAATGGACATACTGCTCCCGCAAGGCAGAGCTGCTGGACTATGCCCAATGCTGCCGAAAGAGCATCGGCGATCTGGAAATGCAGCTTGATTTCCTGATGAAAGAGCTGCGGGAGGGCTATAAGGCGGTGCTGGCCGTGCTGAAAACGGCTGGAAGCGTCCGGGCAGCATCGGACGCGGTGCTGCTGAAATTTGAGCGCCCGGCAGATCAGAGCGAGGCGGCGCAGGCCCGGCGAGCTGCGTTCGGCCAGAAGTATTACGACAAGTATGCGGCAGGGAGCGCCGCAGGAAGCGGAGGAAAGCCTATGACGGAACAGGAACAGCGGCAGAAGATCGTGAGCATCGCCCAGAGCTACATCGGATGCAAAGAGAGCGACGGAAGCCACAGGAAGATCATCGACCTGTACAACAGTCACAAGCCGCTGGCCCGTGGCTACGCCGTGAAGTACACGGACGCATGGTGCAGCACGTTCGCAAGCGCCGTCGCTATCGCGGCGGGAATGACCGACATCATCCCGACGGAGTGCGGCTGCGGAAAGCACATCGAGCTGTTCAAGAAGCTGGGGAGCTGGCAGGAGGACGACGCTTATGTGCCGAAGCCCGGCGACTATATTTTCTACGACTGGCAGGACAGCGGCGTGGGAGACTGCACCGGCAGCGCCGATCATGTGGGCATCGTGGAAAAGGTCAGCGGGACAAGCATCACCGTCATTGAGGGCAACTACTCCGACAGCGTGAAGCGCCGCACCATTTCTGTGAACGGACGGTACATTCGCGGCTACGGCGTACCGAAGTACGGCGGAAAGGAGGCGACCGGCGGCGGGACTGCGGCGGACGCTGCACCGGCCAAGGGCGGCGGGTGCAAGGTGGGCGACATCGTGACATTCACCGGCGAGAGGCACTACACCAGCGCAAACAGCACCGTGGGCAAACCGTGCAAGCCGGGCAAGGCCAAGGTGACGCAGGTGTACCAGCCGCTTGTGAGCAGGCATCCGTATCACCTTGTCGCCGTGAGCGGCGGCGGAAGCACCGTGTACGGCTGGGTGGACGCGGCGGACATCAAGACCGAAGCGGCGGCGCTGGCCGTGGGCGATCAGGTGACGATGGACAAGGCCGCCACAGTCTACGGCACCACGCGCAAATTCTCCTCGTGGGTGTACAGCGCAAAGCTGTATGTCCGGGCAATCAGCGGCGACCGCATTTCAGTTTCCACGCTGAAAAGCGGCGCAATCACAGGAAACGTGGACAAGAAATATCTGACGAAAGTGTAAGGAGGTACACACCATGACACAGATCATTCCCGACATCATCAACATTGTCATTGAGGCCATTTTTGCCATCCTCGGCCTGTTCTTCACCGGCGTGGCCGTTCCGTGGCTGATCAAGACCGGCATCCCTTGGCTGAAAGACAAGCGCCTGTACGGCATTGTCACCGTTCTGGTCAAGGCGGCGGAGAAGCAGCGCGAGGCCGGTGCGCTGCCCATCCCGAAGTACGATTATGTGGTGCAGATGCTTGAAGCAAAGGGAATTAAGGTCACGGCGGAGGTAAAGGCCATGATCGAGGCGGCGGTTAAGGAACTGGACATCGCGGTTGACAGCACTATCGGTACGCTGGGCGGCATCTTTGTGGAGGACAACCCCGGAAAGACGGATGGGGAAAAGGAACTGAATAACTGAAATTCCCCCCGGCTGCTATACTCATAGATATAGCAGCCGGGGGATTTTTTGTGCGCATACGCCGAAAAAATGCTGTTGCACAATGCTGGTTTTGTGGGTATCATAATAAGACAAAAAGCGACAGAGCGGAACAGGAACGCCGACACCGCCCTGCGCGGGTGAGCGAGAGAGGAGGCTTTACGGTGCAGACCGGAGGACGAACATTTAAGCATCTGACCAAGAACGACAGGCTGCGCATTGAGAAGTGGCAGCGCAGGGGCTTGAAGCCGCCACAGATCGCAGAGAAGCTGCGCGTCCACGTTTCCACCATCTACCGGGAGTTGAAGCGCGGGGAGTATGAGCGGCTGGACGGGGAGACGTGGGAAATGGTGACGGCGTACAGCCCGGACATCGCGGAGGCGCGATACCAAAGCAATCTGCGGGAGAAAGGGCCGGACTTGAAGATCGGAAAAGATCACGAGCTGGCAAACTACATTGAGACAACAATCACGGAGCGGGAGTGCAGCCCTGCCGCTGTCCTTGGATATGCAATGCTGGAGGGGCGGACATTCGAGACCTCTGTTTCCGTGACGACGATCTACAGCTACATCAAAAAGGGTCTCTTTCTCCACATCACACAGGTGGATTTGCCGCGCCGGGGCAAGGTGAAGCAGAAATACAAAAAGGTCAAGACCAAGAAAGATCAGGCGCGGGCCTCTGCGGGTGAGAGCATTGAGCAACGCCCGCCGGAGGTGGAGAGCCGCGAGGAGTTCGGGCATTGGGAGGGCGACACCGTGTACAGCGGAAAGGGCAAGTGCAAGACCACCAGCGCCCTGCTGACCCTGAATGAGCGCAAGACGCGAAAAGACATCATTATAGGAATACCGAACAGAAAGGCGGAAACCGTGGTCAAGGCGCTGGATGCGCTGGAGCGGAAATGCGGTGCCAGACGGTTCAGGGCAATCTTCAAAAGCATCACCTTTGACAACGGCTCGGAATTTTCGGCGGCGGAGGTGCTGGAGCGGAGCGCCGTCAATAAGACCATCCCGCGCACCAAGGTATACTACTGCCATCCGTATTCCTCGTGGGAACGGGGGAGCAACGAGAACGCCAACAGCATGATCAGGCGGCGGCATCCGAAAGGCACAGATTTCTCCAAGGTCAGCGCGGCGGAGATCGCGGCCACGGAGGAATGGATTAACAACTATCCTCGAAAAATCTTAGGGTACAAGAGCAGTGAGGTCATGTTCCGGGAGTGCCTGCGGGAGATCGGGCTGATCGCGTAACAGGAAGAAACCAGCACAGAGGACAATCAAAGGGAGAGGATGTGAGTGGAGCGGAACACGGGGAACAGAACAGGAAAACACGCAGGCTGCCGACCATGGGACATGACGGCGGCCATGTTGGCTTGTCAAAATTAGACAAAACAAGAAGTGAAAAATTGTGCGCATTTAATGCTTGACTTTTTCTATCTTTTTCGACACTACCGCTCCAATCCATCAAATCCTTGCCGTATCTAATCAAATATGATAATGTAGCCCTAATCTTATGATATCATTCTAATAGCAGGATACTCTAATTCCCTCTTTAATTAATACTGTTGTCTTTCCGATCGTAAGCTCAGCAAAACACCCATAAGCCATAATCTCAAAAACAGGCCTCAAGGCCCTACCCATAGCTGGGTAGGGCCTTTTCTGTTCAACTACTCGCCATAGTATTGTGGTCTACCGACAGAGGTAAAGCCTTCCTTGCCGGTAATGACCACATTATTATATCCGCTGGCGCAGTGAATGATTAGCAATTCTCCGTTTGCGTCCCTGCCGCCAACGA
>ENA-OWRJ01003922-OWRJ01003922.1-human-gut-metagenome-genome-assembly--contig:-NODE-3922-length-10263-cov-2.894690_pt1 | contig 10263 bp, 7 predicted proteins | sample MGYA00248269_ERZ651897 | MGnify/ENA primary metagenome ERZ651897 (study PRJEB26924, sample SAMEA4378252) | human gut metagenome | biome: human gut; feature: human-associated habitat; material: faeces...
TTCTGGTTGCCGGAATTATGATCGGCTATATCTGTTCTGCGGTAACGGATTTTGTTATTACCTTTGCAGATGACTCTGATATTGTCAATCTTCACGGCTGGTCACAGGGAAGCTTCTCCGGCATGAGCTGGAGCAACGTAGCGATCTCTGCGGCTGTGATCGGCATCACCTTTGTCATCACGTTCCTGATGGCAAAACCGATCGGTGCATATCAGCTCGGTGAGGCGTATGCGCAGAGCATGGGTGTCAACATCAAAGTATTCCGCATCGCGCTGATTCTGCTTTCGAGTATTCTCTCCGCATGCGTCACCGCATTTGCCGGTCCGATTTCGTTTGTCGGCATTGCCGTCCCGTTCCTCGTTAAACAGAGCCTCGGCACATCGCGTCCGCTCGTCGTAATCCCGGGAACGTTCCTCGGCGGAGCCGTCTTCTGTATGATGTGCGACCTGATCGCGCGTATGGCGTTTGCACCGCTGGAGCTGTCCATCAGTACGGTCACATCGATCTTTGGTGCGCCGGTCGTCATTTTCATGATGCTGCGCCGGAAAAGGGGGTAAGAGAATATGAATGAATATTATTTTCATCTGGACCACCTGACGGTCGGCTATGATAAGAAGCCGCTGATCAAAGATATCTGCATCGGCATCGAAAAAGGCGAGATCGTTACGCTGATCGGACCGAACGGTTCCGGTAAATCAACGATTCTGAAAAGCATCACCCGCCAGTTAAAGCTGGTCGGCGGAAATGTGGAGTTTGACGGGAAAAACCTGCATGAGCTTTCGTTCCGCGAGTTGTCCACGAAGATGGCCGTTGTGCTGACGGAGCGCATGAAGCCGGAGCTGATGACCTGCCACGATATTGTGGCAACGGGCCGCTATCCGTACACCGGACGGCTCGGCATGCTGACCCGCGAGGATGAGGAGAAGGTCGAGAAGGCGATGCGCGCCGTTCATGCCGAAGAGCTCGGCGGCCGCGATTTCAACGCCATCAGCGACGGCCAGCGCCAGAGAGTGCTTCTTGCGCGTGCGATCTGTCAGGAGCCGGAGGTCATCATCCTCGACGAGCCAACTTCTTTCCTCGATATCCGCCACAAGCTGGAACTGCTCGCGATTCTGCGCCGCATGGCAAAGGAGAAGGGCATCACCGTCATCATGTCGCTGCATGAGATCGATCTGGCACAGAAAATTTCAGATAAGATCATCTGCGTCAAGGGCGATGCTATTTCCCATTTCGGCGCACCGGAGACAATTTTCCGCGAGGATATCATCCGCGAACTATACGAGATTGACAATGGTTCGTTTGACCCGTGCTTCGGAAGCATCGAGCTGCCGCGGCCGGAGGGAACACCGCGCGTCTTTGTCCTCGCAGGCGGCGGAACGGGAATCCCGGTGTTCCGGAAACTGCAGAAGGAAAATGTCCCGTTTGCGGCAGGCGTCCTGTATACGAACGATATCGATTACCAGCTCGCCCGCATTCTGGCGATGGAGACGGTAACCGAAGCACCGTTCCAGGAGATCAGCGACGAGGCATTTGCCCGCGCCTGCGAGCTGATGAAGAGCTGTGAACGTGTCATCGACACCGGCGTCCCGGTGGGCATGTGCAACCGCCGGATCGAAGAGCTGAGGGCAGAAGCAAAGCGGCTTGGAAAGCTGGCAGAGTAAAACAAAGAAAAATCCAATCAAAATCTCCTGTCTGGGAACGAAACAATCGTTTTCCGAACAGGAGATTTTCTTTTTGCAGCCATTGTAAAAACAGCAAAAGAACACGAAAAATGTAATATTAAATTGTACGAAAAATTCACACAATTCAAGTCAAAAACCAACAGAGATTGACACTTAAAAAGTCAAGTGCTTTATAAAATCTTTTGGCGAAATAACGGTTTTCTCTGTTATGACCAAAACACGCGTTCTGATTTCGCAAGATTTAAACACATGCTTTCCACACCGTTTTTCGTGGATAATGTGGATAACTCGGTGTATAACTTGTTTTTAGGCATGTTTTCGGTGGTTAACTATGTGGATAACTTGTGGACGGGATGTTTATAAAATTGGCCCGTGTGGGAAAAAACCGGTTTCTTTGTGCAATTTCGACAAAAAGAGGTTTTAAAGTTTTACACGACTGACATGAAAGGTTTTTCAGATTTCAGAAACTACGGAAAAACAGAAAAAAGCAGGCAGTTCTCCGTACAATACGAAGAATGCCTGCTTTTGCTGTATTCTATTCGAAAGAAGCCATCAGTGGCTGATCAGATATTTCTCTACCGAAGTCACACAGTTCGCGCCGTCGGCGGCTGCCGTGATGATCTGACGGAGCTGCTTCGTGCGGACATCGCCTGCGGCGAACACGCCCGGCACGCTCGTCACACCGTCTTCGCCGGCTTTGATGTAGCCAGCCTCATCGGTTTCTACGATGCCTGCGATCAGTGCGGAGACCGGAACGATACCGACGGCAATAAACACGCCGTCTACCGTGATCATACCGGCTTCTCCTGCCTTTTTGTTCGTTACCTTCACGCCGGACACCATCTCGTTTCCTTCGATGGAATCCACAACCGTATCCCACACCATTTCCACATTCGGCAGTGCCAGCAGTGCATCCTGGAGAACACCGGCTGCCCGCAGTTCATCGCGGCGGTGGATCACGTAAACCTTTTTGCACGTTCTGGCAAGGAAAATCGCATCCTCCACGGCGACATCGCCGCCGCCGATAACGGCAACGGTTTTGTCTTTGAAAAATGCGCCGTCACACGTTGCACAGTAAGAGACGCCCATGCCGGAGAGCTCCTTTTCACCAGGTACATTTAACGCGCGGTGCTCCGCACCGGTTGCAAGAATGACCGTTCTGGCATGATACTCATTTTTTCTCGTGCGGACAATCTTGATCTCTTCGTCAAGAACAAGCTCCTTCACACGCTCACGGGAAAATTCCGCGCCCATTTTTTCAGCGTGTGCGCGCAGCGTGCTTCCGAGATCCATGCCGCTGATGCCCGGAAGGCCGGGATAGTTGTCTACTTCATAGGTATTCAGCACCTGGCCGCCGCTTGCAAAGTTTGCCTCAATCGTAAGAGAGGAGAGCTTTGCGCGTTTCGCATAAATCGCGGCAGAAAGACCCGCCGGGCCGGAGCCGATGATGATAACGTCGTATAAGTTTTCCATAAAAATCCTCGTTTTCGTCTGTAGTAAGCTGCCATGCAGCCATTTTTCTGAAAGTATCGTTACGGAGCCGGTGTTTCGGACGGTTCCTGACTGTCGGAAACGGAAGATGAATCTTCCGCGGAAGTTTTTTTGGCTTCTTCTTCCGGCGCTTCCGGCTGGTTGTGAACCACCTTGATGCTGCGTACCAGCTTCAGATCGTTGTCGATGCCGATTTCAGTGTAGTCCAGCTTTTCGTCATCACTATAGAATGTGTAGAGTGTCAGGTTACTATCCTCTTTTTCCGTTTTTTCTGATTTGGCATCCCCTGCCTTCGCCAGAAAATCGCTCTCGGAAGTGCCGAGCGTGATGCCGTTTGTGATTGAAATCGGAATCTTTGTCGTATCGAGATCGCCGTACAGCGAAGTAACGAAACAGTTGCGCACTGTCGTCGCCTCCGCGCCGTAATTATGTACGGTGCAGTAAAGCTTCTGACCGCCCTTTTCCAGCGTGACGTAGCCGTATTTTCCGTTTAAAACGGCCGTATCGGACTCTTTCGTATTGACGGTCCAGTCGTGGTCCAGAAGTTCACTGACCGGAACGGGAAGATGATAGAGTACATCGTCAAAGCGGACGGTCCAGTCGTTGATTTCACTGCTGTCGGCTTCCGGTGCCTGGTAGGCCTCCACTTCCGGTGTTGTGGCATCGCTGACACCATCGAGCGCTTCTGCATCAGCCGTGGTCGTAAAGTTCTGCATATCGAGGGAATACAGAATTCCCGTTTCGTTATCGAAGCCGAGCGTAATCGTCTGGTACAGCCCGTACTCATACGTGAACTGCACAGAGGTATCGGTCTCATAACGGTCCTTTGGCGCACCGTAGATGCTTTCCACATCCTCCATCAGCGACTGCTGCAGAGTGACGCCGTTCGGCAGGCCGACATAGATATTCTGGCCCTCAGCGGTCGAGGTGTCGATGTGAATGCCTCCGATCAGGCATTCCGCCACTGGCTTTGCCGTGGTATCCGGATTGGCAATATCGACGGTAATCTGGTTTCCGTCCTTTTCAAAACTTTCGCCCTCTGAGAAGGATTCCGGCTGGATTTCCTTCGTGTCGTCGCCGCTGTAGACCCAGCCAAGCGCTGTAAAATCCGCGTAGGATTCCGGAATTTCGTATGTATCGCCCCAGATGGCAAGCTGAAAACTGTTCAGGTTCTTCGAGAGATCCACATCGTATTCCGGAATCTCATCGGAATCGCCGGAGGCCGCCAGATTGTCTTCGGGGTCGTCATCGTCGGTACTCTGACTGATGGTTGTGATCGGAATCGTTTCTGTTTTCTTTCCGCAGCCGCTCGTTCCCACGAGGAAAGCGGCAAATACTGCTGTTAAAACCCAACGGTATTTTTTCATCAAAACCTCCTCATAATAAATGGTTAAAAATATTTGAAAGTTGCTTCATGTAAGTAACGATATCAGTTCCCCCTATTCTATCACATTCCGCTTCGTTTTCCAATGTCTGAAGCGGATTTGAGAAAAATGGTTTTTCAAAAGCGCGGTACGGAATACATATTTAGTAAGGAACTGGAAAGGGCAGAAGTCTGGGAGGAGGCTGTGTATGCGTTTTACAAAAATGCAGGGCTGCGGAAATGATTATATCTATGTAAATGCCATGGAGGAGCGGGTGGAGAGTCCGGGACGGCTGGCAAAAGCGGTAAGTGACCGCCATTTCGGCATCGGCGCGGACGGGCTGATTCTGATCGGGGCATCCAAAACAGCAGATTTTTCGATGGAAATGTACAACGCCGACGGCTCGAAGGGCGCGATGTGCGGCAACGGCATCCGCTGTGTGGGAAAATATGCGTATGACCACCATATCGTGGACAAGCCGCAGATTTCTGTTGAGACATTGTCCGGGATTAAATATCTGGATATGAAGGTCGAAAATGGCAAAGTAACGGCGGTCACTGTCGATATGGGCGAGCCGGAGCAGACTTCCGAGCTTCCGGAGAAGATCGAGGTAGATGGAACGGAATACGAATTTACCGGAATTTCCATGGGAAATCCGCACGCCGTTCTGTTTATGGATGAGATTGATTCCCTGGATCTGGAGACGATCGGACCGAAATTCGAGTTCCATAAGCGTTTCCCGGACCGTACCAACACCGAGTTTGTCAAGGTCATTGACCGCACACACGTAAAAATGCGTGTCTGGGAGCGCGGATCCGGCGAAACGATGGCATGTGGAACGGGTGCCTGCGCGGTTGCCGTTGCATCTATTCTGGCAGGACATACGGAGGATGCGGTTGAGGTCGAGCTGTTGGGCGGCTGCCTGCAGATCCGCTGGGACCGCGAGAAAAACCGCGTGTTCATGACTGGACCGGCGGTGGAAGTGTTTAGCGGGGAGTATGAGGAATAATTAAACAGGAAACTTTGGGACTTCTTTCACATATGGTAGTAGTACAACGATATGTGAGAGGAGTCTTTTCTTTTGGAAGAAAAAAAGAAAGTGATGATAGATGCCGGGCACGGCGGAACGAAAGATCCGGGAGCAGTATTTGAGGATCGGATGGAAAAGGACGATACCCTGCGTCTGGCGCTGGCAGTAGGGAGGATTCTCGAGGAAAATGGGGTGAATGCCGTCTATACGCGGACGACGGACGTCTATGACACGCCTTACCAGAAAGCAGAGATGGGGAATGAGGCGGAGGCGGACTATTTTGTTTCCCTGCACCGCAATGCGGCGAGTGAGCCGGGAAAAGGTTCGGGCGTCATGACGCTGGTGTACAAGACAGGCAGGGAATCAGAACAGCTGGCGGATTCAATCCAGAGAGAGCTGGCGCGCACCGGATATGTGGATCTCGGCGTGATCGAGCGCCCGGATTTGATTGTGCTGCGGAAAACGCAGATGCCGGCGGTTCTGGTTGAAGCCGGATTTATCGACAATCCGGAGGATAACAAGCGGTTTGACGCGCAGTTTGACGAAATTGCGGCGGCGGTTGCATCTGGGATTCTAAATGTAATCGATGACGACATGGATCGCCGTCCGGTGGAAGAGAGCGACTATTATTACCAGATCCAGACGGGGGCGTACCGCATCCGATCGCTGGCAGAGCAGCAGTTAGAAGAACTGCGCCGTATGGGATTCCCTGCATTTCTGGTGTACGATGGGACGTATTTCAAGCTTCGGGTCGGTGCGTTTAAAAATCTCGACAACGCTGTGCGGATGGAACGGGAACTGCGGAAGGCGGGATTTCCGACGGTGCTTTTGTATGAGAGGGAAGTGAAGTAGGGGAGAAAAGCTGAAAAACAGGCACTATCTGAAAATAAGAATAGAATGACTTATTTGATTGATTTTTGCTGTGCTTTTTGTAAAAATGAATGGAAAAAATCCCCTCATTATGGTATGCTGAAGATAGAAAGCAACATGCATTTTCTTGTAGATAAAGGGAGGGGTTTGGTATGTCAGAGAAGAAAAAAATTATCATCACGATTGCGAGGCAGTATGGAAGCGGCGGTGCGGATACGGGCAAAAAGTTGGCGGAAGATCTGGGGATCAGTTTTTATGATAAGAACATTCTCCGTATGAACTCAGATGAGAGCGGTATCAAAGAGAGCTATTTCCATCTGGCAGACGAGAAGGCGGGCAACCGGCTTTTATACAAGATTATCAATACATTGACACCGGAAAAGGGCGCACCGTCGTTCGGTTCCGATCTCATTTCAGCCGACAATCTGTTTCGCTTCCAGTCGGAAGTGATCCGGAAGCTGGCGGCGGAGGAATCCTGCGTCATCATCGGTCGCTGCGCGGATTACGTGCTGGATGGCACCGAGGGACTGATCCGCGTGTTCCTCTACGCGGATATCAAGGTGCGCGAGGAGCGCGTGCGTGAGCGGAATCTCTACGCGGACAAAGATGTCCTCAAAAATATCCACCGGATCGACCGGGAACGCCGCGATTATAATCGTTATTATGCAGGGCGCGACTGGGAGAAGCCGGAGAATTACGACCTTTTGATTAATACGACGCAGATTGGTGTGGACGGGGCGGTTCAGTTGATTAAGGATTATTTAAAAATGAGGGGGCTTTTGTAAGGGAAAAAGAATGACTTCCACTTGCAATTCAATATAGTATCGTGTAAAATGGCACATACAGCCGGGCGAATACGAGAGTGTTTGGACGGCTGTATGTGCTGTTTTGCTATTATTACAAGTAAGGGGAAAATATGAAATATCAAAATGATATTGACAAAATGAATACGAACCGGAATTTATTTCTGATGTCGCTGCCGATCTTCGTGGAGCTGTTATTGCAGCTTTTGGTCGGAAACGTTGATCAGATGATGGTAAGCCGGGTATCGCAGCCCTCGGTGGCAGCGATTGTCAATGCGAACCAGATCATGAACCTGGTGATTATCGTGCTGAGCATGGCATCGACGGCGGTTACTGTGATTTTGTCCCAGTATCTGGGCGCGCAGGATGAAAAAAATGCATCCCGGACCTGCATGGTCTCGCTCGTGCTGATCGGCGGCGTCAGTCTTGCGGCAACGATCCTGGTTTTTGCCGGGCACACGCCGCTTTACCGGGCGATCCATGTGCCGGAGGAGGTTTTTGATGAGGCGTCGCTGTATCTGCTGATTGTCGGCGCATTTATTCTGGTGCAGGGACTTTATCTGACCTTCTCAGCGATGATCCGCGCATTTGCCATGGTAAAGGAAGTCATGATTATATCAGTTATCATGAATGTCATGAATATTGTGGGAAATGCGATTTTAATCAACGGCTGGTTCGGAATGCCGCAGCTTGGGGCGGTCGGGGCGGCGATCTCGACGGATATCAGTAAGTTAGTTGGTTTGGCATTGATGATCGGAATGTTTTTCAAGAGCCGCCGCGTTAAAATGGGAATGAGTTATCTGCGTCCATTTCCGGTGCAGATTTTAAAAAATCTCTGCCTGTTGGCAATTCCGACAGGGGTCGAAAGTTTTTCATACAATCTCTCCCAGATGATTATTCTGGGAATTGTTAATTCCTTTGGCACGCTGGTTACTGTAACCAAGGGATATTGTACGATTTTTGCCAATATTGATTATGTTTATGCGATGGCGATCGCGACGGCAACCCAGATTGTGCTGGGCTACCTGATCGGCGCGCGCCGTTTGAATGATATACAGAAACGAGTGAATGCGACACTGAAGGTTGCGATTGCGGCATGTGTCGGTATGGCGGTGCTGATGTGCCTGGGAGGCAAATACATTTTCCTGATTTTCACAGACAACCCGGAGATCATTGCGCTTGGACGGAGGATTCTGGTGATTGAGATTGTGCTGGAGATCGGGCGCGCGGTCAACATTGTTATGACCAAATGCCTGATTGCGGTCGGCGATGTCCTGACCCCGACCACGGTCGGAATCACCTTCCAGTGGGTCGTAGCTGCCGCCGGCTCCTGGTTGCTCGGCAGCAAGCTCGGCTGGGGGCTGGAAGGCGTCTGGATTGCAATGGCAGCTGATGAATGCGTGCGCGGACTCATTTACGCGGTGCATTTTAAGAAAGAACGTTGGAAGAAGAATTTTAAGGGCGTGAAGACGGAAGCAGAGTTGGGAGAGGCGTAGAAGATAAGCGAAGAAAGAAAGTGTGAGAAAAAATGAAAGAAACAGGATGGAAGAAGACGGCAGGGAATGGTTCTGATGGAAAAAGAACGGAAGGAAAGAAATCGTTTGGCCGGGGGGAGAAAACAACTGGATTTTCCAAGAATAGTGCAAAAGTGGGAGTCAATGGGGAAAAACAGGGAAAAGCTGCTCGTAAAGTGTCTGGAGTTGAGGATAAATGGGGCACACATGGGGACAGGAAACGAAATGTAGGGGAAAAAGACGGTCAGAAAACGGTTCGTGGTGGACAGCGTGGAAAAACAAAATGTCCGATTTACCGTGAGTGCGGTGGCTGTCAGTATCTCCATTTAACCTATGATCAGCAGTTAAAAGAAAAACAGAAGCGCATGGAAGAACTGCTGGGCGGTGTCTGTCCGGTTCGTCCGATCATTGGAATGGAAGAGCCGTATCATTACCGCAATAAAGTTCATGCGGTATTTGGATTGGATCGGAAAAATAATCCAATTTCTGGCATTTACAAAGAGGGGACACATCGGATTCTTCCGGTGGATTCCTGTCTGATTGAGGATCAGAAAGCAGACGAGATCATCGTGACGATCCGGAGTATGCTTCGTTCGTTCAAGATCCGTGTTTTTGATGAGGACACCGGATACGGTCTGCTGCGTCATGTATTGATTCGCCGCGGCTTCACAACCGGCGAGATTCTGGTCGTTTTGGTGACAGCATCCCCGGTATTCCCGTCGAAGAACAATTTCGTCAAGGCGCTTCGTGAAAAGCACCCGGAAATTACTACGATTGTCCAGAATATCAACGGCAGAAGCACCAGTATGGTACTGGGGGACAAAGAACATGTACTGTATGGAAAAGGATATATCGAAGATGAACTCTGCGGACTCCGGTTCCGTATTTCGTCCCGTTCCTTCTATCAGATTAACTCAGTTCAGACTGAGAAGCTGTACGGAAAAGCGATGGAACTGGCAGGACTTACAGGCAAGGAGACGGTACTGGATGCTTATTGCGGTATTGGTACGATCGGTCTCATTGCCAGCAAACACGCGGGCAAAGTTATCGGCGTAGAGTTAAATCAGGATGCAGTGCGGGATGCAGTGCAGAATGCGAAGAAGAACGGCATCACCAATGCACAGTTCTTCTGCAATGACGCCGGACGGTTCATGTCTCATATGGCAGCCAGAGGCGAGAGTGCAGATGTGGTATTTATGGACCCGCCGAGAAGCGGAAGTACCGAGGAATTTATTGACGCGGTAGCCCTGATGCAGCCGAAACGTGTCGTCTACATTTCCTGTGGTCCGGATACATTGGCACGCGATTTGAAAGTATTCGCAAAGCACGGTTATCGGGCGAAAGAAGCATGGCCGGTGGATTTGTTTGGGTGGACGGGGCATGTGGAGACAGTCTGCCTTCTGTCAAGAAAAGCCCAATAAATCAAAGGATTTCGCCATTTTGGGAATAAAATAGATGTGTGTTTCTGTTTCCGCAGAGTGATGATATATCAGGAGGTTTACCCCAGGG
>ENA-OWRJ01003925-OWRJ01003925.1-human-gut-metagenome-genome-assembly--contig:-NODE-3925-length-10261-cov-10.650108_pt1 | contig 10261 bp, 8 predicted proteins | sample MGYA00248269_ERZ651897 | MGnify/ENA primary metagenome ERZ651897 (study PRJEB26924, sample SAMEA4378252) | human gut metagenome | biome: human gut; feature: human-associated habitat; material: faeces...
TGCCGCACCTCGCTTGCCGTATCGGCACTTAGAATTATGCGGTATTGCCTTAAATACTATCTTATTTATTATAGGGGATTGTACGATGGTGCGCAAGAGAATTTGCACCAAACAGGAAAAAAGACTCTTGCTTTTGGAAATAAAAGTGATGTATAATAAAGCGTCCATTTATTTGTGGTAGTTGTGGAGAGGATGGTATATATGGCGACAAAGTACGTTTTTGTTACTGGCGGCGTGGTCTCCGGCTTGGGCAAGGGCATCACAGCAGCCAGCCTGGGCCGTTTGCTGAAAACCCGCGGCCTGAAGGTGGCTTCTCAAAAGCTGGATCCTTATATCAATGTGGATCCCGGCACCATGAGCCCGCTACAGCACGGCGAGGTGTTTGTGACTGATGACGGAACCGAAACCGACCTGGATCTGGGTCATTATGAGCGCTTTATTGATGAAAACCTGAACAAGTACTCGAACCTGACGACGGGCAAGGTCTATTGGAACGTGCTGAACAAGGAACGCCAGGGCGCTTATCTGGGCCAGACGGTGCAGATCATTCCCCACATTACCAACGAAATCAAGAGCTATATCTACAATCTTGCCAAAAGCACCGAAGCCGATGTTGTCATCACCGAAATCGGCGGTACCACCGGTGATATTGAGAGCCAGCCTTTCCTGGAGGCCATCCGCCAGGTTGGCATTGAGCAGGGCATAGAAAACTGCTGCTACATCCATGTGGTTCTGGTGCCCTATATTTCCGGCTCGGACGAATATAAATCCAAGCCCGCCCAGCATTCCTGCAAGGAACTGCAGGGCATGGGCATCGCCCCCAACGTCATCGTGCTGCGTGCCGATGGCCGCGTTGGCAGCGATATCAAGCGCAAGATCAGCATGTTCTGCAATGTGCGCCCTGATTGCGTGATTGAAAACCTGACCATGCCCAGCCTGTACGAGTGCCCGCTGATGCTGGAAGCTGCCGGCCTGACCAACGTTGTTTGCCGTCAGCTGCACTTGGAAACTCCGGCCAGCGACCTGACCGAGTGGAAAGAGCTGATCTCCCGCATTGCCACCCGCAGCAAGACCTGCACCATTGCCCTGGTTGGCAAATATGTCAAGCTGCATGACGCATACCTGAGTGTAATGGAGTCCCTGTATCACGCCGGCTTTGAGAATGAGTCCAAAGTGGAGATCCACTGGGTGGACAGCGAAAACCTGCTGGATCAGGAGCGCTGCGCTGAAGAGCTTTCCGGTGTGGATGGCATCATCCTGCCCGGCGGCTTTGGCGACCGCGGCATTGAGGGCATGATCCAGGCCGCCCGCTATGCACGGGAACAGAACATCCCGTATTTTGGCATCTGCTTGGGTATGCAGATTATGGTTATGGAATATGCCCGCGATGTGCTGGGCTATGCCGATGCCAACTCCAGCGAGTTTACGCCGGACGGCGAGCACAATGTTATTGCTCTGATGCCGGACCAGCAGGGGAACATCCCGAAGGGCGGCACCATGCGCCTGGGCAAGTACCCCTGCATTACCGCCGAGGGCACCAAGCTGCGTGAGTGCTATGGCAAAGAAGAAATTGACGAACGCCACCGCCACCGCTATGAGTTCAACAACGACTACCGTGCAGAGATGCAGAACCACGGCCTTGTGATCTCCGGTACCAGCCCGGATGGCCGCCTGGTGGAAGCTGTTGAGCTGCCCGGCCGTGATTTCCATGTGGGCGTACAGTTCCACCCCGAATTCAAGAGCCGCCCCAACCGCGCACATCCCCTGTTCAAGGGCTTTATCGCTGCTGCGCTCAAGTACCAGCAGGAGCACACCATCACGGACCATCAGCCGATGACAGATTGATCGGCATCCTGATACCATAAATACCACAAGGCACCGAACCTGTAATTGGCCCGGTGCCTTGTTTTTATGTGTTATATTTTGTGTGGATTATGCGGGAACAAAAAACAGATTTTCAGGATTCTGTCTCTTTTTCTCTTTTGCTTACCTCTCTCTCGCTGGCTTCCACCATCGAGATCACGTTCAGCAGCACCAGCCGCACCACGGCGGGGTGCAGGCAGCTGTTGTTGATGGCGTTGATGACGGACTTTTGGAGTTCTTCAATTTTTGCGGTTGTGGTCATTTCATCACCCTTTCTGCCATCGGGGAGCCGGAATATTCCGGGCGCGGATAGCTTGTATCTTCGGTTCGCGTGCCGCCGCAGGCTGCCAGCGTAAGCGGGATGACCAATGCAAGCACCAACAGCAAAGTCAACGTGGCCAAAATCTGCATGAATTTCTGCATTAAATCTCCCTCCCGTTCACGCTCAAAGAACCGCATTCAATTCTGCCGGGAATTTCAAACTTGCTGGCATTGCAGTGGATGACCTTATCTACCTGGTCAATGGCAATACCCACAAACTCGCTGGTGGCCCCACCGGTGGAATAATCAAAGTTGGGGTCGCCGGTGGAAAACCAGCCTAAAAACGTGTAGCGGGAGTTATCGCCAATATAAGATTTGCCGTACCGGCTGCTTAACACACCGGTCAGGTTGTTTTCCCAGTACCAGCGGATGCGCCCCGTGTCAATGTCCACACGAGTGCCAGCATCTTTGCCCATACGAATCCAGGCATTGTCCAGGTCATAAGTGGTTGTGCCCGCCTTATTGTGAATCTGCCCGGTCGTAATATTTCCGCCGTTGATGATGGTCTTATCCTGGTTCCAGGTACTCAAATCCGAAAATGTCACCACGCCGGATAGGTTGATCTGTGCGCTGGTGATCTCTGTTCCGCCTGCCGTCAGCTTGATGGTGCTGCTGGTTCCGCTTGTGCTGGCCGTCAACTTGATGGTATCAAACGTCTGTTTGATCTCGGTTTTGGTTTCGTTGGCGGTCAGATAGTCGCCGGTGCTGGCCGTCCAGGCAGTGGGGGCGTTGCCCATCTGCACCATGGGGTGCATGATGGTCAGATCGTTGGTAACGGTGGCGTTATCGTTCGCGGTACTCACAAACAGACCGTCTGCATAGCCGTCCGCGGTCGCCGTGAACGCCGCCCAGCGCAGCTTCCAGCCGTTGTCCAGCGCAATGTCCTGCTTCGCATTTTTGAATGCATTGCCGTAATAACTTTTTGCTCCGCTGCTGCTCTTGGTCTCGAACTGCAAAAACAGGCTGTCCGTGCCAGAGTTGAGCTTGTACAGTACGCTGGCGCAGTAGGTCATGCCCTTGGCAATAACCAGTGACTTATCTGCTCCAAAGTGGAAGCGGGTGTTCTGCGCCCTATTGGTCACTCGGACGGATTCACCATCAATGGTGTAACTGCCTTTTTTGTTCAGGTCATTGCCACCTGCATCCAGGGTCGCATTGTTCCAGTTATCGGTGCCCGCAATAATATTGTTGCCGCCGGTGATCCGCTGCGTTACCGTCTGGGTAATTCTGTCGGCTTTCTGGTCAATCGCGGATACCGATTCTTTAACGGTTTTGAATTCCTGCTTTGTGCTGTCCAGGTCGTTGGAAATAGTTGTGGTGGTTTCTTTCAGGCTGCGGACTTTGGTGCTGATGCTGTCGGCCTTTTGGCTGATGCTGGAGACATCTTCTTTCAGGCTGTTCACCGTTGCTGTGGTGGCGTAGTCCTTCAGCTTGCTGTCAACGGCATCATTGGCAGCGCTGGTGGCGGTATCCTTCACGTTGGCCGTCACCGTTTCGGTCACTGACTTGGTGACCTCGGTTTTGATCTCGTCAGCGGTCTGCGAAAATAAGCTTTTTGCGCTTTCCTGCGTCAGGTAGTCGCCGCTGCTGGCATTCCACGCGGTCGGCGCGTTGCCGTATTGCAGCATGGGGTGCAGCAGCGAAAACTTGTTGGTGTAGTTGCCGGTACCAGCGTGGGTGGTACCACTGCCCATATCCACCAGCTTTAAGGTGGCGTTGTCCGGCGGCGTCCACAGGCCATACCGCAGTACCCAGCCGTCCGTCTGCTCAATCTCCAGCTGATCAGTTGGCTTAATGGTTGCCCAGCTCTGGCTGGTGGAGTACCCCGCCGTGTAAGCGATTTCCATACAGAACTCATCCGCACCAGAAACGGGTTTGTACATAACAGACAGGCACAATGTCACGCCTTTTGCCACATACGCACCCACCGTTGTCCAGCGAAAATATCGGTTGGAGTTGGTGTTGGCCATGGTCGCCCCGCCGGTTAGTTCATAGGTAATAGAACTGCCGTCGCCGGTATTGCCTTTCAGTTCAGCGTTCTTGAAGCTCTCACTGCCCAGGATCAGGTTGCCGCCGCCGGTGATTTTGGTATCTTTTTTCACCTCCGCCGAAAGCCCGTCTACCGTTGCTTTCAGGTCGGTGTACTTGCCGGTCAGGTCGCTGGCCTTTACTTCCAGGCCGTCCACGCTGGTCTTGATTTCCAGCATTTTGCCGGTCAGGTTCTTGTAGCTCTGGCTGTTCACGGCGCTGCTGCTTTCCCGGCTGGCGCTGCCCACGCTCTCAAAGCTGGCTTTGCCGGAGGAGATTGTGGCGCTCATCAGGTAGGTGTCGAACTCCCGCCCGCGTGCGTCCTTAACGTGCACGATCTGCCCGCAGGCAAGGCCGGAACTGCTGGGCACCGATACTTTGCAGGGGGTGTAGGTCACGTTTTTCAGCACGTTGTACAGGTTTTGGACAACGCTTTTCAGGTTGGCTTCGGTACCGGTTGTCAGCAGCAGGTTGCCCTGCACTGCATAGGTGTTGGTGGCAGTGGTGCTGTCGGGGTAGATGACCCCCACGTCACTGTCCGACTGCCGGATCTGGACTTTCTCAATGGCCTTGACCGTGTAGTCCTCGTAGCTCAGGCTGTCAGCATAATAGGCGGTGCTGTTGCTGGCACCGTCCGGGGTGATTTTAGCAGTGCGGCGCTTGTCTGTGTAGGTCAAAAATTGCAGCTTGCCGTCTGCATTCATGTGGGCGTAGCAGCCTGCCGCTTCCGCCGCCCAGGAGATGATCTGTCGGCAGGTTAAATCATCCGCATAGAACGCCTGCACGCTGTAGCTGCCGTTGATGGGCAGGCTGCTGCTGGCAAGCGCGACCCCTGCCCGCTGGCAGGCCAGCTGAACCAGCTGCCAGATAGTTTTGGGGAACTGTGCCTGATTGGCGTGCAGCCAGCCGGAGAAGTCCGCATCCAGCTTGGACATGGTGTCATAGGCCGTGATCTTGTAGCTGTTGCGCTTGGTGCGGGTGGGCTTTTCAGCATAGAAAACGCCCACCTTGGTGTGGTTCCCGGCATCGTCCTGCCGGTACAGCGTCAGGGCGTTCCCGGCAGTAATTTGCAGGCTGCCGCCCGGGTCCGCCCAGATTTCGGCTTCAATGTAGTCCGAAAACGCAGAGCCGATGGTGAACTCCTGCCCGGCGTTCACCGCAGTGTGCAGCGTAATGCTTTTTATGGCATTGCCCGCCGCCCCGCCTGTCAGCTCAGTGCCGTCTTTCAGGCGTAAAACCGATTGATACAAAGGCATTCCTCCCTTTCTCAGCATTCAATGATGTTGAATTTCATGTTCTTCCATACGCCCTGTCTCGCATTGTGCCAGGCGATGCCGTATTTGCTGCAGTAGCAGGTGGTGGTTTCGGTCTCGGTGGAAGAGCCGGCTTTGGGATGGGTGAACTGAAACGTTGCCTTGCCTGCAAACAGCCCGATGGTGTACTTGTATTCGTCGTCAGTCAGGCAGCTGTAGGCGATGGGCCAGGTGGCAACCTTTTCCCGCACCACTTCGCGGTGCATGTACCCGGCTTCATCGCGCCCGGAATCGCTGGAATCCAGGTCGGAATAGCTCGGTTCGATGTCGCAGTCCGGTGCGTACAGGGATTTGCCATCGATCTGAAACAGATTGGTCAGGGTCACGTTACACACCTCCTGTGGCAGTCAGCTGTTTGCGTTGCCAGCGCTGTACGGCGCGGCCTACGTCCTCGTCGGTCAGCTCAATGCCGTACACGGCGGAGAGGATCTCCCGCAGCACGGCCACAACGGCTTCAAAGCCCGCCATCTGGCCCGCCTGCAGGTCCTCCATGACCTCGGCCACAGCCTGCTTGATGGTATCCAGCGGAGCTTCCACGTTGGTGCCGTGGCTCTGATCGCCCAGCACGGCCAGAAACTCCCGGTTCGCCGGGATGACTGCGCCTTGCGCCAGGTAGGGGATCTGCGGGGCGGTCAGGGTGCTGATATTAAACCCGACATGCCCGCCGCCGAATATGTCCGGCAGGTCGAACGACAACCCGTTCAGCGCGTTGATGACCGCATTGATGCCGGTCACAACGGCGGAGATCATCCGATTGATGAAGCCGATGATGCCATTGACGGCGGTCTTGATGGCGTTCGTCATCTTATCCCAGACGGTGCTGACTGTGTTGCCGATGGCCTGCCAGGCAGCATCCCAGTTGCCGCGGAACACGGCGCTTAAAAAGTCCGCCAGCCCACGCAGCACAACAACGGCCAGATCGATGGCATCCGCAATAGCCCCAACGGCCACGCCAACAACGTCCGCAATGGCGTTGAATACCTCAGCAAACGCGGGGCCGAATGTGGCGATGATCCACTTGGCCACCGGGGCCAGCAGGTTGTTCCACAGGTCCAGCAGGCAGTTGGCAACGCTTGCCACCAGCAAAAGAATGTCGTCCCACAGGGGCTTGAGATGGGAGGACCAGAGGGTAGATAAAATCTGCATCAGGTTAGTAAGGATTGGCTGCAAAACGTTCTGCCACAGGGTGGTAAAAATGCCTTGCAGGTTTTCCAGCGCCAGGGCGGCACTCTGGGCAATGGGCTGGCCGTACTCGGCCCAGGTCAGCTGAACGCCGCCCAAAAGATCCTGCCAAACGGTCAGGGCAGCGGTTTTCATCTGCTGCCAGGCTGCATCCCACAGCGCGGCGGCGGGGGCAAGCACAGCCTGTAAGGTAGCCCAAAAATTTTGCAGCTGCTGGTTTAATAGAGCCGGAGGACTTAACTGTGGCGGTTCGGCATCTGCGGCTTTGATCGTTGCAGCGCTGCTGCTTTTGCGGGTGGTGGAAGCCGCCGCAGCTCCGGCACTTTCGGCAAGAGAAGCCTGCAGCCGGTCCAGCTCATCAAATTCCGCAACGCTGCGTTTGGCGGCCTTGGCTGCTTTGGTGGTGCCACTGGCAAGTTTGGCCTGGGCTTTGGCGGCTTTGTTGGCGCTGACTGCTGCTGCGGCGGTCTGCTGCTCAAACTTTGCCACCGGCACGGCGGAGAACGCAGCGTTTACACTGCGGCTTATTTTTTTCAGGGCAGTGCGCAGGCCGTTCAGCGGCTGCTGCGCGGTGTGGGTAGTGGTTTGTGTAGACAGGGCAACCTGAAGGCTGCCTGCATAGGATTTTGGCAAAAGCATCTACCTCCTTATGAGGACTTAATTGGCCAACAGGCGCTGCAGCCGCTGGCGTTCCGCTATCTCTGCCGGATTCAGGCGGGGGCGCAGGTCAACCATGGCTTTGTTTTTGCGGTAGTAGTCCTGTTCCCACGGCTGCAATTTTTGGCCGTGGTGCAGCTTGCTGCGCACCCGCAGCAGGGTAGCCAGCTGGCCGTCCCCAATGCTGTTGAACCAGGCCATAAAGGTCCACCAGTGCAGATAAGGCAGGGCGCGCACTTCACACCCGGCGGCTTTGTTGATGTCGGCGGCAATCAGCGGGGCGTCCTGTTCCCAGTCCAACAGCGGCGGGGCAGGGGAGCGGGGCAGCGTTTGCCCGCAGTTCAAAAAATCTGCCAGCTTCTGCATGGCCTCCGGATAGTCGCTGCGCGGCAGATCGCCCTCATAAAATAGGGCCAGGGCCACCCGCCAGCGGATGAATTCCGGCTCGCTGGCATCGTTCAACCGATGCAGAATATCCAGAATATCGCGGTAATCCGAATGAATCGGATATGCTTTTCCGCCAACCTCCATCCGGGTGGGCAGCCGCCAGCTGCTCATACCTGCACCCCGCGCGCGGCGCGCGCTGCCTGGGCCTGCTGCACGGCCAGCGTGGCTTTGGCATCCGCGCACTGGCGGGCACCGGCTTCCAGAATGGGCTGCAATGCCGCAAACAGATTGGTGATGACCCGCTCGCCGTTGCCGGCAACCGCCAGCAGATTGGTGCCGCCCAGCATGGCGTCAAAATCATTGCCGGGGCCAAATACTTCCGCCAGCAGCCCCTTGGCGCGCTGATCCGCCTGGGCCAGCAGCTGTATGGCATCGGTCCCAGTGGGGCTTTGCGCCTGCACCTGCTGTTCCAGCTTTTGCAGCTGATTTTGTAGGGTGCAAAAACGGCTGTAAACATTGGGGTCGCTGGGGTTAAAGCGCAGCACTCCGCCGCCGTGCTCCGGCCCGCCATTGACCGCGTATTCGCGCAGGCCGGTATCAATCGTAAGTTGTTCCATAAAGCCTCCTTTAATGTAACAGAAATCTGTAATCACGATAGCTAAAAAATGGTGAAGCGCTGCTGCACACTTCACGAAGAAAAAAAGGTGAACAAGAGAATTTTGGTGTACCCTCTGCCAAGGAAACGCCAAACAAAACTTACAGCGGAAATACCGGAATCCTAGGGTGTATCTGAAAAGTCAAAAATTTAGTCTATTTCTACAAACATAGTGGGATTTTGCTTTAAAAAGCCTTGGAATCCACAAAGGATTCCTGTGACTCTTTGCCCTAAATCCTGCTTGTGTTTGCGAAATATCCATCTTTTTCTTGTTTTCAAATACACTTTAAGGCAGGTGAACGATATTGGGAAAAGAAATCCTAAACGTAAAACGCAGCCCGGCAGCCGCCGATTTGGGCATTATACAGAACAATAAAAAGATAGCGAAAAACCTATCATTCCAGTATTCTGTAAAATTCTGGACCTTGTGGCTATCATAACGCAATATTACAGAAATGTCAACAATAAAATTCAGAAAACCGAAATTGCGATGGAATACCGGTACCGTAATACTCCACAAAAGCCCGCAAACATAAAAACTCTCCGCCGCACAGTGCAATGTTGTGGGCGGAGGGAGAGCCGTGTTTAGAGTGATTTGCTGCGTTAGAGCGCGGTAGCAAAACAAAAATGATGCAGACAAAAGTAAACGAGAGGAGATAAGCAGACCGGAAACATCCGGCACAACACAACAAAAAAGCTCCAGCGCCTTCTACCCTTATGGCGCTGGAGCGAACTTACTTGATTGGAGTCATAGCCTCATACCCGATTGTATTATTTTTCGGACCGTTTGCACATTTTCATGGCAACCTCATCCTTTAACTTTGATCGAATGTTTTTAAACCTGGTTTTCTTTGTTTTGCAAATCGGAAACGGGTTTCATTCGCTGTTGTTCGATGATTTTGCGTTTGCTTGAAATTTCTGATTCCCTTTGGTTCGTTATTTGCTGCCTGGAAACATTTTGCAAGGAAAACGATTCTTGGTGCATCTGTGGAACGGGGAAGTGAACTTCAATAATTTTGTGCAGGGTACCTGAATTTGATGCCAGAGGTTGATTCCTCTTTGCTCTAGTACATCGGAGTTTCTCCTTTTGGGGGGCGGTGCGCTTGCACCAGCCAGATCAGGTGAAGCATTATTCGTTCGGCGGAGTTAGATCTTTCATAACAATCACCGGTGATTCTGGGTTTCTATTTACGCTTTTGCGTACCAGGTTTTGAACCTGTAATTTTCTATTTAGAATCCTGTCGTCAGTTCTTCATCTAATCTATGTAAACGCGGGGAACTTTTTCTGACGGGATTTCCTGAGCACTGCATTTTAAGCAAGCTACGAACCTTGCATCTTAACTTTTATATCTTTTACAGGTAATGACCTGCGGCTGTTAATGAGGTTCGTTTGCTTTCAGCAGGCCCAGGCCCGCCGGTGATGAATGGGATCTTTGAAATTAGCCATTGGACTTGAGCCTCCTTCCTTACGAATCCTGCCGGCTTTGCCATCTTACTTTCAAGTCCTTCGGTAGCCTCCCGGTCCCTGCTTTCCCGGAGTTCTTCAAGTGTTCCCATTTAGACCTCTTACTGGAAGCCTTTGCGAAATCTGCTTGAAGCTGTCGGGAAAACCGCCGTGCCTTGTTCCGATGCTATTGAAAGTGGCTTTTGCTTGGAGCTTTTAGCTCCTTATCTCCGGCTGTTTTCTTTCTGTGACTATACTATACAATACCCTAAGGAATTTGTCTATTCGCAGATATCCCAAACAAAATATGAATTATTCGTGCATGTTATGGATAGATATTGCCTTGACGAATGTGGTATAATAAATATGTTGGGTGTGCAAAAGCGTGGGCCTGTCGGTTGGCAGGCCCAC
>ENA-OWRJ01003929-OWRJ01003929.1-human-gut-metagenome-genome-assembly--contig:-NODE-3929-length-10246-cov-3.107153_pt1 | contig 10246 bp, 5 predicted proteins | sample MGYA00248269_ERZ651897 | MGnify/ENA primary metagenome ERZ651897 (study PRJEB26924, sample SAMEA4378252) | human gut metagenome | biome: human gut; feature: human-associated habitat; material: faeces...
TCAGCAGAGCCGTTGCATCGTTGCCGTCGATTTCACCGTTCTGATCGTAGCAGTCACCATTCAGCATCTGCTGTGCGTTGAAGGTTACAACATTTGCAGCCTTCTTGTTCAGCAGAACTGCGTCTGTAACGTCTACAGCGCCGTCCAGATTGGTATCACCAAGCAGCAGCTGACCCGGAGTGATGGATGCAGCAGTTACGCTGGTGGTGGTAGCATTGCTGTCAGTTGTGGAAGCGTTGCTTGCATCTGTAGTAGCATCGCTTGCATCAGTGGAAGCTGCGGTAGTAGCAGCGGTTGTTGTAGTTGTATCCTTTGTGTCGGTAGAAGAAGTAGCTGTAGTAGTAGAAGATGCATCACGTTCGATGTACGGAGCTTCGTCATCCAGGAAGGAAGCAACCCAGCACAGCGGAGAGTTCCAGTTGATGGTGCACTCGTTTACAGACCATGCTTCTACGTTATCCAGATAGCACTTCATCGGAGCGATAGAACCTACCTTGTAGCCCTGACCCTGAACCATCGGGTCTTCCATGTTGGAGTTCGGACCACCGGACAGAACGCCGTACGGAGCATACGGGAAGTCGTCGCTGTTCAGCTGACCAGACCACCATCTGTGGTGCGGGTAAGTGGTAGAGTGTTCACCGTAACCGGTTACATAACCCTGTTCCAGCGGGTTGCGACCCATCAGGTAGTCCATTGAAGTGGTAACACCGTCAATGTACTTTACTTCCTTAGATGCGTCATATGCCAGAGCCAGTGCCATAGAGTTGTTGATTACCATGGAGTTGGAACCCCATTCGTAACCGCCACTCAGAGTCTTGGTTTCAGAATCGCCTGTACCGGAAGCAGCATTGTACTTCCATACAGTGGTATCATAGTCATGACCTACATACGGGATACCATATGCAGATTTGTCCTGTACTTCCAGAATGGAGTCAGCTGCCTTCAGAACTTCTGCCTTCAGGGTGTTTACTTCATCCTGAGTCAGCAGGCCCTTATCCAGCATAGCCTGAGAATTTACATACAGGGAGATAGAACCAACGGAGTTCAGAGTACCCCATGTGAACAGGGAGAATGAACCGTTGTTTTCACCACCAACCAGAGTTGTGGAGATTTCCAGAGCCTTTGCGTTGTCAGTACCATAAGCGTTGGTACCATACTTCATCAGTTCATCATAATAGGTCTTGTCGCCTGTTGTGATGTACAGTTCGCAAGCTGCCCAGTAGAATTCGTCGCTGACTTCGGTGTCACCGTACGGGCCACCGCCCTTGTTCTGATCCAGCGGAGCATACATGAGGTCAGCAGAGATACCGCCTTCACCCTTGGTGTCGCCACCCCAGCCAGAGAACTTCTTGAAGTTCTTCTGTGCTGCTGCATAGGTCTTGATTGCTGCATCTTCCATGGTCTTTGCATAAGCTGCATCGTAATCCTTGAACAGACGAGCTGCCTGTGCAAATGTTGCAGAAGCGTTCAGAGTTGCTGCATAGGTAACCGGCTTAACGATTCGCATCGGAGCCTTGTTTTCCTTGTCGCCTTCGTTCTTGTCATACGGAGCAACAGCCAGACCGGTCCACTTGTAGTCGTGAGCCTTGTGGTATACCATACCATCGTCACGCATCATTTCGAGGAAGAAGTCCAGCTCGATCTTGCACTCGTCCAGAATATCCGGAGTACCGTTTCCTGCTTCCGGAATAGACATAACGGTGGAGTTATCGCCGAACTTGTCAGCCTTGCCTACCATGAGGGATCTCTCATACATGTTCATCAGAGTCCACAGAGAGATACCGCCGTTTACAACGTACTTACCATAGTCACCAGCGTCGAACCAACCGCCAGCTACGTTAATGGACTGGCTGTAGGACGGCTTGGAGGTGTAGATGTAAACCCACTTGTCTGCGATGTAAGCGTTATCAGTCGGCCAGTGCTGAGAATCCTTACGAGCCAGAGTCTTCTTGCTGCCTTCCTGGCTCTGCGGAGACGGAATGTACTTGTCTTCAGTATCCATTGCACGGTTCTGATAGAAGTAGTTCAGTGCATAGGTCAGCATGCTCTTGTCGTGGTGCTTTTCATACAGGTTCTTGTCGATGTCAAAACTCTTAGAAGTCTTGCCGGCAACAGTCAGGGTGTAGCCCTTGCCTTCTGCAGTGAAATCTGTGAAGTCAATCTGCTGGGTGTAATCCCAGGCACCAGACTCATCATACTTGGTGTTGCCGTCGGTAGTGCCGCTGTAAACAACGCTGCCGCTTGCGTCCTTGATCTCGTAGTCATACTTGGTAGTATCACCTTCGGACAGAACAACAGTTGCAACCTTCTTACCATTCGGATAGTAACCAACCTGGTTTACTTCAACGCCGGTCGGCTCATAAGCAGCTTCTGCCTGATAGTCAGATGCATCATCGGTCATATCGATGAGTGCCAGGTTGTCGAACCGGATGATGGTATCCTTCGGGAAGCAGTCCATCTTCGCGTAGTTACCCTGACCGCCCATGTGGAAGGTCCATTCTGCGGTACCCTTAACGGTTTCAGTAGCCTGGAATTCATAAGCAACGGTGGTCCACTGGTTTGCCGGATATTCCTTGTTGTACCAAGCATCCCAGCCCTGACCGTAGTCTACCTTGTTACCGGTCTTGGAAGCACTCTTCAGCTTTTCTTCCAGCTGTTCCTGTGTCAGACCTTCTTCGTAAGACAGGGACAGTTCGTCACCGTTGCTGTGCCACAGTTCCTGATCATCTTTGGACATGTTGCCCAGCTTTGCGTACATGTGACCGCTGTTAGACGGGTTTACGCTGTAGGTAATACGATAGGTGTGACCGCTTTCAATGGTCAGATTTCTGTGACGGAACTGGCAGTCCCAACGGCTTTCACCGCCGTTTGCAGTACCACCGATGTTTTCCAGCTTGATCGCATAGATACCGTCGGTGATGTCGAACTTCATGACAGCAGTTGCGTTTTCACAAATGTGCCAAGGCAAGCCCTTTCCGTTTTCGAAGGTACCTTCGCCCAGCTCCTCGCCTGCGAACGCTGTCATAGACAGTGCAGTCAGACCTGTAGCGGTAGCAGAAACTGCCATCACTGCAGCAGAAGCGAAGGCAAGTGCCTTCTTGCCGAGTTTTTTCTTCAGCATAAATATCCTCCTTGAAAATTAGAGATTTTTTGATGTTGGAACAAGGGTACGCATGTTCCACTTTCAACGATTGTTTTCGCCGAACACGCCGGCAGATATACGCCGCACCGGATAGGATTCAGACGCAACTATCCCTTACAGGGCATATCTTTCTCGTTTCATTTATTATAGCACATGAAAAATTCATTGTAAAGTGGATTTTCAAATTTCAGTAAAACATGCTAAACAGTTTCCATGCTTTTTGTGCAACTTGCCATATGTAACGACAGATTTTTCGGAAAAAACAGAAAAGAAAAAGGATACAGGCAAAATTTGCCCGTATCCTTTTTGTGAAAATTGCCGATTTTTTGACAGAGATTAGCCCTCAGCCGGCAGAGTCTTTACGATCGAAACGAGGAACTGAAGCAGTACCGTCGAATCTGCCTGACCAACACCGTCATCGGTGCAGCAGTCAGCATTTGCATACTGCTGGTCGTTCAGGATTACCACGCCGGCAACCTTCTTGTTCAGCAGAACTGCGTCTGTGATGTCCACACGGCCGTCCAGATTTACGTCACCGTACAGGCTTGCCTTTACGCTCGGCTTCGGACCGTTGGTAGCGGTGGTTGTCTGCTTGGTGGTAGTTGTGGTGGAAGCGGTGGTCTTTTTGGTAGTTGCCTTGGTTGTAGATACAGTGGTAGTGATCTGACCGCTGCCGTTGTAAGCGTCTGTGTAAACTGTAATAGAATCGATAGTGAACTTGTTGCAGTCGATCCACCATACGCCGAACTTCAGTTCGCCGCCGTACTGGGTCTGAATGATCGCAGAAGTTGCAGAATCCACATCCCATACGATGCTGCCGGTCTTTCCGCTGATGGTCTGTTCCATATCCTCGGACTGTGTCCAGTAATCCGGAGCCACGCTGGTAGAAGAACCGAATGCACCCTGCCACTTGCCGATCTGCTTCTTGCTGGTAGAGAGGTTGATCTCAACCTTGGTGACCTTTTCGCCTGCCGGAACGCCCAGATCGGACCACTTCCAGCCCAGCATCTTATCGCTTGCCGGCAGATCTTCATAAACAATTGCCTGATTAAGATCCTTGGTATACTTACCGCTGCTGGAGGGCTGTGCAGTAGTAGTGCCCGGTGTTACGTTGCCGTAGTGCAGAACGACCTTGTCGATCTTGACGCTGCTTGCGTCCGGATAGAAGACCATTGCCTTGACAGTCTGACCTACATTGGACGGAATGTTATAAGTTGCCTTGCACTGACCATTTGCACCAACGCTAACCTCAAAGTCAGTCTGTTCCCAGGAGCCGGTCCATGTGCCGAATGCACCGCTGGAGTTGGTGTCCTTGGTGGAAATGGTGTAATACAGAGTTGCAGTCTTTGCACCATTGGGAGCAAATTCTGCGTACAGCTGCTTGTCGCCTGCGGTACCAGTCTGTGTGCCGGTGGTGATATTGGCATTCTTGCCGCCGCCGGAAGTATTTCCACTGGTAGCAACAGTTGTGGTGACCGGTGTGCTGCTTTCGTCCAGAACGACCTTTTCGATCTCAACGCTGCTTGCGTCCGGATAGAAGACCATTGCCTTGACAGTTGCACCAACGTTGGACGGAATGTTGTAGGACACCTTGCACTCACCGTTTGCACCAACGGTAACCTCAAAGTCTTCCTGCACCCAGGAGCCTGTCCATGTGCCGAATGCACCGCTGGAGTTGGTGTCGCTGGTCTTGACCTTGTAGTACAGAGTCGCAGTCTTTGCACCGTTGGGAGCAAATTCTGCATACATCTGCTTGTCACCGTCAGTACCAACCTGTGTACCGGTGGTGATGTTTGCAGTCTTACCGCCGGACGGAGCGGCAGTGGTAATTGTAGTGGTTGTGATATTCCGCTTGGTAGTAGCCTGTGTTGTGGTTGTAGTCACAGGCTTATTGGTGGTGGTAGTTGTTGCCTTGGTGGTGGTAACAATGCTGCCGCTGACACCTTCAATGCTGGAGTCTACAGAACCGGTTTTGTAAATAGAATACAGACCTGCTGCTGCACCGACCAGACCTGCGTTATAGTCCAGGGCAACTTCGTTTGCCTGATAGTCGTTTACAGAGTCAGTATAAGTGAAGTTGGAGTCTGCCGGACCGCCGACCAGAGCACCGACCAGCGTGTGGCCATTGCTGCTGTAGTCGGTTCTGCCCTTCATTTCGTCAAAGCTCTGATAGCCGGAAGCTGCTCTGTGGTGCGGATACTTTGCAGAATTGCTGTCCATGCCGACAACGAAATTCACATTCTTCGGGTTGTTGCCCAGGATCATGCCCATCTGTGCCTTGCACCAGCTGGAATAATCCATGCCGCTCTTTGCGGAATATTTCGTGGTAGCCAGTGCTGCCATCTGCAGTGCAGTGTTATAACGTGCACTGCCCCAGTCGCTTTCGCAGTAATATGTGCTTTCGCTGGTGCACTTGCCGTTCAGATATGTGGTGACCTTTGCCCAGTCCATTGCATCGCCGGTGATCTCACTCTGGAGGATCGCAGCACCGAGGCTGACATTATTCCAGCACATGGTGGAGTATACGCCCCACTTGCATCCGGACTGACCGGACTTACCGGCATTGGTGTCGTTCATGAACTTGTCCAGGAACGAGCTGTAGGTGCTGTCCTTGGTTGCCAGATACAGCCAGCCAGCTGCCCATGCCTGATCGTCATAGTAATCGTAAGATCTGTAGAAGTTTTCAGCCTCCGGACAATTTGCCTTATTGGTCTTGATAGAATAATTGTACAGTGCCTTTGCATACTTCAGGTCTTCTGCGTTGCCGAAGTTAATGTAGTTGACAGCCAGTGCTGCTGCATATTCTGCGGCAATGTCGCTGGCATCATCAGAAGTCCAGTAAGCAGTACGCAGACTCTGGTCATTCTGGGACTCCGGAGAGCACCAGACATCATGGTCAGCCTGTCCTACGCCTACCTGATAGCAGAAGCTGGTTACGGTATCGCCGCTCAGCTTTGTGCTTGCCTTAAAGAAATCACAGAAGCGATCGGTCAGTGCCTGCAAATGAGCCGTCTGTCCCAGTGCATCATAGCTGTCCTTGAATTCATAATAGCCCCAGCCCAGAGTAGAAGCGGTGTAGCCAGCCGGCAGACCAAACTTTACGTGGTCGCCTGCATCGTGGAAGCCGCCGTCCACTTCATCGCTGCCGTGGCAGTTATCTCTCCAGTCAAACTGGGAGGCACTTCCCACATCAGAGCCGCACATATTGCCGTCGTAAAAATACATGGAGTACTGCAGCAGCTTTGCGTAGTTGTCATAAGACGCAGCAGATGCCGCCATACTTCCCAGCGTTGTCAGTCCGGACAACGCTGTGGTTCCGGTCAGTAACGTCGCAGCACTGGCAGCGCATGCCAATACTCGCTTACCGAGCTCAAGTTTCTTCATAAAAAAACTCCTTTCGTAGTTCGCATTTTTCTGCACCGTTCTGCCCCAACTTCAGGACAATTCTCAAAAAGTGCAGACATGCCCGAAATTTATTCTATCATACCTCACAAAAAAAATCAACAGTTTTTTCCTTTCATACGAGAAATCTATGAAAACTGCCCAAACGGCATCTGGATTTTTTAGCCATAATGTCAATTTACTGCCGAAATCATGCTGATTTTGCAAATGCATACACGCCCCAAAAGTGCTGCATCGGTCAGATTCGCGTTTCCACGTCACGCAGCTGTTTCTGTAACTGTTTCCAGTCCGGCAGTTCTGCGGCGATCTCCGCATAAAATGCCGGCGAATGATCCGGATGGAGAAAATGGGAAAACTCATGCATCACCACGTACTCCATGCACCGCACCGGTGCCGCCAGCAGCCGCAGATTAAACGTCAGCACGCCGCGGGTAGGGCGGCAGTTTCCCCACTGGGAAACCATATGCCGGAACCGGATCTCAGGAAATGCCACGCCTTTCGCTTCAAACACGGGATAAACTGCACGGCAGAGATTCCGCACTGCCTTTTCGCAGGCGTTTTCCCACCAGCTGTCGAATACCTGTTTCCGAACCTGTTCGTTTTCCGGCTGTTTCACCAGCAGCCGGATCGTTTCCCCCTGCACCAGCACGCTTTCCCGACTGCCGCGTTCCACCGCCAGCCGACAGGATTTCCCCAGATACAGTACTGATTCTCCGGCGGTATAGTGCACCGGATACTGTTTCGGCTTTTCTGCGGCAGCGGCGTATTGGTGCAGGGTCTGGAGAATTTTCGCGGCATGCTGCTGTAAGATCTGTTCCACCCGTTCTGACGGTACATGCATCGGTGCAGAAACCAGCAGACCAGTTTCCGGACGAAGCCGCATGTTGATATTTTTGACGGCTTTCCGTTCCAGCGTGTAGGAAATGGTTTCGCCGGCAAGAGTGATGTTCCGCTGTTCTTTCATGAGTCGGTGTCCTCGCTTTCGGTGAGATGCATTTTTGCAGCACTTGACAGATCCTGCAATCCGATGTATAATGTATATAAATCAGGGAATGATGTTCTCCCTTGGGATTCCAAAACCGCTTGAGTGCTGATGACATCTGCTTTTTAGAGTCTGTTCCATATTTTTTTATCTGCCGAAAAGATATGCAGAAAAAGATATGAAACAGGTTTCTAGGCAGATATTGTCAGCTTTTTCTTTTTTTGGAGGTATTGTCTATGCAAAAAATCAAACTGCAACTTATTTTCCCCACTCTGCTGCTCTGTGTGCTGGCGGCAGCCGCCGGCTGTATCACCGGTGCACTCACCGCCGGATTCGGACGTGTGCTGCTGTGGATCGGTACATTCCGGACAGAGCACCTGATCTCGTGTGTTCCTTTTCTGCCCATTGCCGGTGTCTGCATGGTATGGATATACCAGAAATACGGCAGAGAAAGCAGTCAGGGCATGAGCCTGATCTTTGATGCTGCGGACGGCACTGCAAAACGCATTCCCCTCCGGCTGATCCCGCTTCTGATCGGCAGCACGTGGCTGACACATCTCTGCGGCGGCAGTGCCGGACGGGAGGGTGTCGCTGTACAGCTGGGAGCTGCGGTTTCCCACACCATCGGCAGCCGGATTCCGTGGTTCCGGAGCATTCCCGATGCCGTTCCCATTCTGACCATTGCCGGAATGGCTGCCGGTTTCAGCGGGCTGTTTCACGCACCGCTGGCGGCAGTCTGCTTTGCACTGGAAGTGCTGGCAATCGGGAAACTGGAATATCGTGCCCTGCTGCCTGCCGCCATTGCCGCAGTGACAGCAAACGGGATCTCCGTCGCACTGGGGCTGGAAACCTTCCAGGTGGCACTTCCCGAAGCCGGCTTTGCACCGCTTTCCGTGCCGGTTCTGCTGCTGGGGATTTCCTCCGGCATTGTAGGCGGCATCTTCACCCTGCTGCTGAAACAAGGAAAAATCTATGCCGCCAAGCTGCTCCCCAACCCTGTGATTCGCATTGCCCTCTGCGGTTCGGTACTGGCAATGTTTCTCCTGCTCTCCGGACACGGCAGATACGCCGGACTGGGCACCGATCTGATCGCCCTCGCCTGTGACGGCGGAACCATTTACTGGTTCGACTTTCTGTGCAAGCTGCTGTTCACCGTCTGCACCCTTGCCATTGGATTTCAGGGCGGCGAAGTCACACCGCTGTTTGCAATCGGTGCCTGCCTTGGTGCAGCACTTGCCCCGCTGTTCGGTATCTCTCCGGTATTCGCCGCCGCACTCTGCTATGCCGCCGTTTTCGGCAGTGCTTCCAATACATGGCTCGCTCCGATCTGCATCGGAACCGAAGTGTTCGGATTCGCGTACCTGCCCTATTTCGCCGTTGTCTGCACCGTTTCCCGCCTTTGCAACGGCAACCGTTCCATGTACGGCAGACAGAAACCGGCTCCGCTGTTTTTGCAGGGGCAAAAATAAGACACGTTTTCAAAAAGCCGTACATGATCGCTCATGTACGGCTTTTGTTTAGAGCCTGTTCAAATCAGTTCTATCAAAGAGGATTGCGGGAGAGCCGCTTCAGCAGCGGAATGCACACAACACCGCACAGATTTCCCAGAATTGCCACCGGGAAATAACACAGTGCACGAAGCGGGTTCGGACAGCCAGCCATGCAGTAATAGAACGCATCTGCCACACAGTGGTTGAAGCCGGACAGAATGAATACCATGATCGGCATTACCACAATGAACACGCCGCCGATGAAGTTCTTCTTTTCGTTGCAGCGGCGGGAGCCTTCTACAGCGGAGAACATCAGAATGCCGCAGAAGAACGCCAGCACAAAAGAGCTAAGCAAGCTGTCGTCCAACTTGGCGGACATGGTTGCCTGTGCACGATCCATCAGTGTCACGTCCATGCCGTTTACCTTGGTTTCCGTTGCGAACCGTGTCAGGTGCACGATGCCGGCGGTCAGGCCGGCACCGATCGCATTCGCCAAAAAGGTGAAGAACGTTTCGCCCAGATACGCCTTGTCACGGTCGAAAATGTATCCCACCTTGCCGGTGTACAGTCCATACTGGAACTGCACAATGCAGAACAGTCCCAGCGAGAACAGAAATGCCCCCAGATAGCGGTTTTCACAGGACATGCTGACGACACAGCCGATGCCGATCATCAGACCGGACAGCATACCGTCCGCCAGAAAGGACAGCCACTTATTTTTTTGCTTCTTTTCCATTTTTTATTTCCTACACTTTCTATACTTTTATGCAGTGTTTCCTTTATGCGAAAAACTCCGCCGGATCACCGCCATTCACTGCCAGAATGTGCAGCGGTGCCTGCAAGTCCGGCAGCAGAAAGCCGCCCTCAATGCATGCCGAGCTGCAAAATGCAAACATGGACGGATAGGTTTCATCGTCCATATAAAACGGTTCTCTGGCATTTTCCGGATCAACACCCACACGATAAATGCCGTCCGCATAGTGGAACAGCACGTCCAGTTTGTCATTCCGGTGTTTCCGCATCAGAGCGATCACTTCGCCGGAATTTACAGAAACACTGCTCCAGTCAAAAGAAAGCATCGATTCCATTTTTCTTCCTCCTCACAAAAAACAGCACACTCTGAGAGCATGCCGTTTTCCAGTTCATCAAAATTCAGCTTCATTCAGTATTTGGCTTAAGGCAACACCGCACAAAGCTTGTGCGTAAGGTGCGTTGTCAGATTTTTCGGCA
>ENA-OWRJ01003937-OWRJ01003937.1-human-gut-metagenome-genome-assembly--contig:-NODE-3937-length-10237-cov-3.324494_pt1 | contig 10237 bp, 9 predicted proteins | sample MGYA00248269_ERZ651897 | MGnify/ENA primary metagenome ERZ651897 (study PRJEB26924, sample SAMEA4378252) | human gut metagenome | biome: human gut; feature: human-associated habitat; material: faeces...
AAACCTCCTCATTGGGAGTTCCTGGAGGTTCCGGAACGAAAGAATTTATTTGAGACTTATTGCAAACTACTAAATTTCAGAGAACAGTATGCCCATGTGATATCCGACGGAGAATTCGTAGGAAATGTGGATGAGACAGACTGGCCTATCCGACGTATTGAAATAACACATCCGGATCTTCACTTTGTTTTAGTAGGCAACTTCGGTACTGCCACTAATATATGTATCCCAAATTTGAATAGCGGAGAAGACTGGTATGATTTCATGACCGGTAAATCCGAAACAGGAGGTCCCTTCTCTTTGCCTGCCGGAGAGTTCAGACTGTATATAAACAAGCCTGTAGAAATTACTTCCATAGAAACGATACCGAAAGAAAACCGGCAAATCGCTATTGCCCCTACAATTGCCCAAGAGGATGTTCGGATTTTATTATCCGGAATTGTCAAAGTGCAGATTATTGCAATGAATGGAATCATAGTAGACGAACAGACTCCCGCAAACCATACTTTCAATGTCAGCAAATTAAATAAAGGATACTATCTTGTACGTCTGACAGGAGAAAACGGGAAGCAAACAATGGCTCATCTTATTAAGCAATAGAAACGACTTACTTTGAGCAAGCATACCGGGAAGGCAGATTAAGAGTACCTTAATCAGATATTGTTCCATTACGAAGAAGCGTAAGTTTCACTTTAGAGGAACATTTGTTTCCTTACTGTGGCACAAAAGTTTCTTGCCTAAGAAACGTTTGTTTCTTAACCGAGAAACTTTTGTTCCATAGGCAAGGCACTTTTGTTTCAATAGGAAGAAATAAAAAGGAAAGGCGTAATCTTACGAGTATACCTTGCACTTGCTAACAGGCTGAAAGCACTGAAAGCCGTCCACGACCGGACATTTCAGTATAAACGCCTTACACACAAGGGCCTATAGACGATGAAAGAGATGAAAGCGCAGAACGGCACGATAATACAGCACAAAGAAGACTTGACTCAGCGGTTCAACCACGGCTCCGGATTCAGTTTCTCCTTTTCTTTGCGCAACTGGAAGTGAAGCACCGTACGTCCATTGTCCGCACCATCCGAAAATACTTGTCCGAGGGCTTGCCGGGTAGTAACAGTATCCCCCGTCTTCACTGAAGCAGAAGCCAGGTTACAATAAACGGAAATATAGTTTCCATGGCGGATAAGAATATTGAAAAGTCCGTTCAGTTGGAAAACAGCAGCTACCTTTCCGTCGAAAATAGCACGCGCCTGTGCACCGGGCTTACCTTGAATGTCTATCCCTTTATTATCCAGTTTCACATTGCGAAGCCCCTCTACGGAATACTGACCGTAGCGGCTGGTGATGATATACGGTCCGGTAATAGGTATTGGCAATTTACCACGGTTGTTGACAAAGCTACCGGACAATTCCCGGTCTGCCTTATCCATCGTATAGGTTTCGAGAGGTGCCGCTTTCTTGGCGATGGCTGCTTCGGAAGAAGAAGTTGCAGCCGGTTTCGTTTCTTTTGCAGCAGCCTTTTTGCGGGCAGCCGCTTCTTTACGCGCCTCTTCCGCAGCACGTTTACGGGCTTTCTCAATTTCTTCGGCTATCAAGCGATCAATACGCGCATTCAGCTGGTCGGCTTCCCTACGCTTCTTGTTCAACTCATTTTGCAGCCCACGCTGCTTCTTCTGTAAATTAGCAACTAAGGTTTTCTTCTCCTTCTCCTGGTTTTCCAACTTTTCTTTTTCCACTTCACGCTCTTTCAGCAAACTGGCTTTGGCTTTCTTTACCTGTTGAAGTTCCGTCTTCTTTTGATTGACCTGCTCTTGTTTCTTCAAAATCTCTTCGCCTTGCAGGCGCTGATAGTCGGCATACTCACGCACATAGCGCAAACGGCGATAAGTTTGCGATAATGTTTTGGCGGAAAGAATAAACAAAAGTTTGTCTTGGACGGAACGGTTCTTATACAAATATTGAACTGAAGACTCATATTTCTTCTTCTTATCCTTCAGATCATTTTCGAGGCGGACTAACTGACGTTCCAGTTTGGAAAGTTCACGATCTATAGTCTCCATATCATTATTAATGGCGAGGATATACCGTTTTCGTTCCTCAATCTGCCCGGTAAGGGCGGCAAGACCATTCAACTGGCTACCGACATCTTTCTTTGTAGTGTTCAGAAGTGTTTCCGACTCGGCTATCTGCTTTTGCAAAGCGCCCCGTTTACTTTCCAACTCCTTAATCATCTTGTTGGATTGGGCGCAAAGTGGCAGAGCCAGACAGAAACAACTTATGAAAATACAAAGAAACTGTCTCATAACTTAGCCAGCATCTCTAAAAGTTCAGTCCATTCAACCTTAGTATATCTGGAAGACACCTGAGTCGGAGTCAGCGATATCTCTTTGTCCGAAAAGTCGGTGAGAACGATTTTTCCTTTCTCCAAAGAAGGAATCCCCAACTCCTTACCTGTCAAAGAAGCTTTGCCACCGGGTTTGGCAGCCTCAAAAAGCATCTTCTCCAAATGGGCAAAGTCGGCCTTCTTGGGCAAAACGTCTTTCAATTCCTTACGGGTAGCCTGTACATAACGTTTTCCCATGCGGTCCACTACCAACACATCGTCGGGAGTAATCTCCAATCGTGCCACTTCACTGCGGAGGATAGGCATCAGAAGGGAAAGCTGCATACGTTCACCGCTTACAAGCTTCATGGTACCGTTCACTGTAATTGTGCCTCCCTTGTTAGGAATGGTCAACTGTACTTTAGAAGATAAAAAGCGCGGTTCTCCCAACGAAGAAGTCACTTTCCGGGAAGTCTTACAACCGGAAAGACCTACTACCAGGGTCAGGAGAAGCATGAGAGGCAGCATACGAATACTGCCTACCGTTCTGTATTTGCTGTGTAACGTTCTCATTCGGGTATATATTTCTTTTTCTCGATCTTCTTTTTCAATGTCTTGGACTCACTACCCACTTCCTGAGCTTGCTTCCAATACTTCAAAGCACCATCCACATCACCGGTCATATAATAGATATCACCCCCATGTTCAAGAATGGTATCACTTTGGTCTTTATCATTCTTTATTGCATCGTCTATGTAGAGGCGGGCTTCGGCATAGTTGCCTTTCTCAAACAGAATCCAGGCGTAGGTATCCAGATAAGTGGGGTTCTTCGGTTCGGATTTCACCGTTTTATAACTCATTTCCTCCGCTTTGTCCAGATCACGACGTTCCAGCGAGAGATAATAGGCATAATTATTCAATGCTCCCAGATTTGCCGAATTGTAAACCAATGCAGAATCATAAGCCGCATAGGCTTCCGTATTCATTTTCTTTGTGTGATAGAAATCGCCCATGATGGCATAAAAGTTAGAAACGAATTCTTTATCACTCTTTTCCGGGATATTTTCCAATCCTTTCTTGCAAATGGCAAGTGCATCGTCAGTGCGGTCAGCCTGATTATAGGCTATGGAAAGATAGAAATAGAACTCCAGCATATCGGGATTAGACTCGATACCGGCCTCGCAAAGACGGATTACTTCTTTATAATCTTCTTTCCGTATTGCTTCACCGAGAAGTGTCATACGGGCAGCCGTATTCGTCGGATCAATGTCCAGCACTCGTTCCAGTACGGGCATGGTCTCTTTATTCATTTTCTTGGCAAGAAGATATTGGGCATAAAGCATCGGCATCTGTGCATCATCCTGATCTTGTTCCATAATACGGTCAAAAAGATTGATCACGCGGGTACTGTCTCTACCTGCCCGTTCATTTTCAACCACAAACTGACGCATCACGTTCAACTTTGTATCAGAAGGCACTTTCTTATTCAGTAAAAGGGTATCCAGTTGTTGCTCGTAGAGTTCTTTCTGTCCGGTTTGTTCGTAATAAGAGGCCAATGAATACATCGCCATGGCATTATCCGGTTCGGTGGCAAGCACTTTCTTGTATATGTTATAGGCTTCGTCCTTCTTGTCGTTCTGCATATAAACATCACCCAGTATCACCTGATATCGCATATCCATCGGATACTCTTCCACCAGACTCTCTATCTCACGGAAAGCGCTCTGATTATCTTTCTTCTGTAAATAGATACGAAATTTCTCCATACTGAGTTGCTCGTTCTTTCCCATCTTTTCTTCCAAACGATTCAAGGTGGTAATCACATTATCGTACTCTTCCAGACGGTTATATATATCCAACAAGCTGTACAGAGGATCCATCCTATCCGAGAAACGGGTTGCCATGTTTTCCAGCAGATTCGTAGCTTTCTGCATCTCATTCTGTTGCTGATATAAGCTGGCCAATCCCTGGCTATACCAATAATTATCCGGATCATTTTCCACAGCCTTTTCCAATGCTGCCTGTCCTTGCGGAACTTGTTTAAGGTACATATAGTACTGCGAAATCTCGTACAAAGCCGATGAAGCATTCGGATTAATGGTCAGACAATGCTGCAATAAGTCAAAGGCAGCACTATAATCGTCTTTCATCTTCAAGCGGGAAGCTTCCAGGAAGAAGTAATCGTATTTACGCTGTTGCTCGGGCGTAAGCACAACCTGCGCCTTGGTTCCTTTCCGCTGTTTTTTTCCTCCCTGACGGGAAGTACCACACGATATAAGTATCGCGCACAATACGAAAAGAGATACTATTTTAAATTTCATTTTCATTCAGTCAGTTAGTAGAACTCAGCCCCTTTTAGTTTTTAAATTCTTTGATTTTTAATTCCTCAACTCTTTCCTGTATGACCGAAGCCGCCTGCACCACGCTCCGTATCATCCAGCACTTCCACTTCCTGCCATGTAGCTTGTTCGTGGCGTGCTATTACCATCTGCGCAATGCGTTCTCCGTCTTCTATCACAAAAGTCTCCGATGAAAGATTTACAAGGATAATACAAACCTCTCCACGATAATCGGCATCAATCGTTCCCGGAGAATTCAGCACCGTGATACCTTTCTTGATAGCAAGACCACTGCGAGGGCGCACTTGTGCCTCAAACCCCGGTGGCAGGGCAATATATAATCCTGTAGGCACCAGGCAACGCTGCATTGGAGCTAAAGAAATAGGTTCTGAAAGATTAGCACGGATATCCATTCCTGCGGACAATTCGGTGGCATAAGCCGGAAGCGGATGTTTCGATTTATTAATGATTTGTACGTTCATGACATTAATTACAAATTACGAATTATAAATTACGAACTGCCGCTATTTCAGTATTTAATAGCAGTTCTTCTTTTTTAATTGGGCGAAAATACAGCTTTTAAAGCAAAATAGTGATACATTTGCAGTTAAATAATAACAAAGGGCAAATGTCCCCTCTTTTTTGCCATTTATAATTTGTAATTCATAATTCGTAATTATCGCCATGAATTGGAACACCCTCATATCTGCCAAACGCTTCGGGCTTGAAGAGTTTCACCAGGAGCGTCACGAAAACCGTTCGGAATTTCAGCGGGATTATGACCGTCTCGTCTTCTCCGCCCCCTTCCGCCGCTTGCAGAACAAAACACAAGTTTTTCCCTTGCCGGGTAGTATCTTCGTACACAACCGCCTAACGCATAGTCTGGAAGTTTCCTGCGTAGGCCGTTCGTTGGGAAATGATGTCGCTAAAGCCATTCTTACCCGTCAACCTGAATTGAAAGATTCGTATTTACCCGAAATTGGGTCTATCGTATCGGCAGCCTGCCTGGCACACGACTTGGGGAATCCTCCCTTCGGTCACTCCGGAGAACGAGCCATCTCCACTTTCTTCTCCGAAGGAAAAGGTATGCCTCTAAAAGGACAACTGTCCGCAGAGCAGTGGGAGGACCTGATACACTTCGAAGGAAATGCCAATGCTTTCAGATTGCTTACCCATCAGTTTGAAGGAAGACGCAAAGGAGGATTCGTATTAACCTATTCCACCCTGGCCAGCATCGTAAAATACCCCTTTTCATCGAGTTTAGCTGGTAAGAAATCAAAGTTCGGCTTCTTCACCACGGAGGAAGATAGTTTCCACCGGATAGCTGAAGAACTGGGTATGAAAAAGCTGAATGAAACTCCACTGAAATATGCCCGTCATCCGTTGGTTTACCTGGTAGAGGCGGCAGATGACATTTGCTATCAGATGATGGATATTGAAGATGCCCACAAGCTGAAGATACTTACCACACAGGAAACACAAGATTTACTTCTTTCCTATTTCCCCGAAGAACGTAAAACGCATATGCTCAAAACACTGAAGCTTGTCAGTGATGTCAATGAGCAGATTGCCTATCTGCGTTCCTGCGTCATAGGACTGCTCATCCAAGAATGTACCCAGGCCTTTCTGAATAATGAGGCAAAGATATTAAAGGGGGAATTTGAAGGAAGCCTCATCAAGCATATTTCCGAATTGCCATCCGGTGCTTATAAGCACAGTGCAGATATTTCGTTAAAGAAAATCTATCGCTCGCGTGATGTACTGGACATCGAACTTGCCGGTTTCCGCATCATCAGTACTTTGCTCGATCTGATGATCGATGCCGTCTGCTCACCGGAAAAAGCTTATTCACAGTTGCTCATCAACCGGGTATCCGGCCAATACAATATAAAAGCGCCCGTACTCTACGAAAGAATACAGGCGGTATTGGATTATATCTCCGGCATGACAGACGTTTATGCACTTGATCTCTATAGAAAGATCAACGGAAACAGTTTGCCGGCAGTATAAGTTGTGCTTCAGGCACAATTATCATCTACTCGGAAAGAACACTTTATTAGCTCCGGAGGTAAGTTTGCAAGCCTCCGGCTCATTCTCGATGAATGACTGGATATGGCGGATACGCTTTTCTGCCAGAATCTCATCCACAGCAATCAGAATTCCCGTTTCTTCCACATCGCCAAAACCATAGTTAATGGCAGTACCGAACATACGCATCGTCGGACTCAAACTCATATAAGCATTTACCAACGGCGGAATATTATAGCCTAACTTACGTATCTCGCAATTCAGTATCTTATAGTCCTCCTTAAATGTCTTCTTACAAAACAAAGCAGCCAAATCGGCCTCTTTAGCTTCCATTTCAAGCGGTTTCATCGGAGTAATCAGATTATCTTTATCCTCAAAGTGCTTCTTCAAGAAATAAAGAATCATGTCGCGTCCCTGACGATGATAGCTCGGATACATAGTCACTTTACCGAAAAAATACTTCACATTCGGCATAACTACCGTTAACGCACCCAAACCATCCCATAGGTTATCCAGCGCAAACAAGCCTTTGCTACCGGCACGGGTGGACTGATACTCTACCGTAACAAATGAACGTCCTAACTCAATTGTAGTGGGAAGGTACTCTTTCAGGAACTTTTCAGAGAAATTGAACATGTGGGCTGTAGCCAGAATAGGGGCACCCTGTTCATCGAACCGAACGTCCGTACCAAGGATATAACGATAACCACCTAATATTTCTTCTGCTTCAGGGTTCCAGACAATCAGCTGTTTGTAGGGATTATCCATGATATCGTATTCATCGATATCCAGCGGTTGTCCTGTACCTCCACCTGCTGCACGGAAAGCAATCTCGCGTAAACGCCCGATTTCTTTCATAATATTCGGAGAATCCTGAGCTGTAATGATATAAATCTGATTATGGCTCTTATTCGTCATACGCAGACGCTTCTCTTCGGTCAGTTCCGCTTTCAGAAGTTCCTTACTAATAGGTTCAATAATCTCTTCCATATTTTTTTGTTAGTAGTTCTCTTATTAAAACTAAGTTCTATAATTTATAAACGATATCTTTTACGTAAGCCGCCCACTCGGCAGGAGTTTTTGATTTATCAAAAGTCTGCCAGGAAATAGGTTTCCCGATGGTAACAGTAAACGTTTTATGACGGTTCTTCAACATCTCGTCGGCAAGGTAGAGCATGGCTATGTTAATTTTGATGCCCAAAAATTTGCAGACGTTAGCCAAATTATAAAAAAAGTTCGAATTCCGGCCTTCAAAATGAATGGGGACAACGTCGCGTTGTGCCTGCACACTCTTTACGATAAAGGTCTTCTTCCAATCCAGATCACGGATCACTCCATTCTGACGTCGGGAGCACAATCCGGCAGGGAACATAATCAACTGATCATTCGATGCAAAGCCCGCTTCCACCATTCTCGGAAAATCTTTTGCCTGTTTTCCTGTCTTATTAATAGGTATACAAAGAGGAGCTAATCCTTGCAGATTCATCAGCAGGTCATTCACCATATACTTCACCTTACCTTTATAGAAACTACCCAACACATATCCCAAAGCCACACCATCCTGGCCTCCCAACGGATGATTAGAGACAAAGGTATACAATCCTTCAGTCGGTAGATTCTCTTCTCCCTTCACTACAATATTGGCATCCAGAAATTCCAGGCAGGCTTTTAAGAAGTCTACACCTACCTTATCCTTCGACTCGCGCAGGAAAACATTCAGTTCTTCCTGATGAACGATTCTTTTCAGATAAGAAACCACGAATTTGGGGATATACTTATAGTACTTCGGAGCCTTTTCCCGGAGCACTTTATCAATATCAATCAAAAATAAAGAGTCGTCAGCCATTCTTTTTAAGATGAAATGATTGCGCAAAATTAACTCATCTTTTTAATTATACGCAATAAAATTGGTGAAAACTGCACCCAAAAACAAACAAAAGGCACCCAAAAACTATCAATTGATAGTTTTTGCCCTAAAGATTGCTCAAAATGCGTCCGTCAGAGTTAGGGAACTTTCGTAAAATTGCAACATCAAAAGTCAAACAAACGAATAATTATAATAAAAAAGGAGAACGATATGAACAGTATTACATTTCAAAAGGATTTGCTCGGAGTACAAGACGATTTATTACGTTTTGCATATAAACTAACCTCCGACCGTGAAGAAGCTAACGACTTACTCCAGGAAACCTCTCTAAAGGCATTAGATAATGAAGATAAATACATGCCCGACACTAACTTCAAAGGATGGATGTACACCATCATGCGCAATATCTTTATAAACAACTATCGGAAGCTGGTTCGCTTCGTAGATCAGACTGATAATCTTTATCACCTCAATCTGCCTCAGGAGTCCGGATTTCAAAGTACCGAAAGCGCCTATGACTTGAAAGAAATGCACCGTGTTGTAAATGCACTGCCACGCGAATATAAGATTCCATTTTCTATGCATGTATCCGGTTTCAAATACCGCGAAATTGCAGAAAAGCTGGGATTACCCTTAGGAACAGTAAAGAGCCGTATATTCTTTACACGCCAGAAGTTGCAACAGGAACTGAAAGACTTCAGATAATCTGTGTTGCAGGATAAAAACAGTTATTACCCTATACAACCTAAACCGATAACGTTCAGATATGAAAAAGTGTTCATGAAGAGGTCAGAGACTACTTGCATGAGCACTTTCCGACCACCCGAAAACTATCAAAACACCACCTGAAAACTATCAATTGATAGTTTTCCCCCCAAATATTGCCTGAAATCCGTCTATCAGAATAAGATAACTTTCGTAAAATTGCAAAGTCAAAAGGCAAAACAATAACTATTGAAAAGGAGAAATGATTATGAACAACAGTATTACATTCCAGAAAGAATTGATCGGGGTACAAGACGATTTATTACGCTTCGCATACAAATTAACCTCAGACCACGAAGAAGCAAATGACCTACTCCAGGAAACCTCTCTAAAGGCGTTAGATAACGAAGATAAATATGCACCTGATACTAATTTCAAAGGATGGATGTATACCATCATGCGCAATATCTTTATCAACAACTACCGCAAGGTGGTTCGCGACCAGACTTTCGTAGATCAGACAGAAAATCTCTATCATCTCAACTTACCGCAAGAATCCGGCTTTGAATGCACGGAAAGCGCATACGACTTGAAAGAGATGCATCGTATAGTAAATGCATTACCCCGTGAATATAAAATTCCATTCTCCATGCATGTATCCGGTTTCAAATACCGCGAAATTGCAGAGAAGCTGGGATTACCACTCGGAACAGTGAAAAGCCGTATCTTCTTCACCCGACAGAAGTTACAACAAGAACTGAAGGATTTTGTTTAGGAGAAAAGAAAAAAATCTGCAAAACCAATATATAGTATAAATTTTTAGTTGTGTTAGAGAGAATATGGGCAGACCGGAATAATATCCAGTCTGCCCTTTCTTTATATCCCCTCGCTCCATACCCGAACCGTACTTGCTCCGTACATTCTTCGGTCAGAAGTACCTCTGGACGGAGAAACTACGGACTTGGTACGGAGCAA
>ENA-OWRJ01003938-OWRJ01003938.1-human-gut-metagenome-genome-assembly--contig:-NODE-3938-length-10235-cov-7.514047_pt1 | contig 10235 bp, 8 predicted proteins | sample MGYA00248269_ERZ651897 | MGnify/ENA primary metagenome ERZ651897 (study PRJEB26924, sample SAMEA4378252) | human gut metagenome | biome: human gut; feature: human-associated habitat; material: faeces...
CGTTTCGGTATAGGTATCGCCGCAGGTCTCGCAGCGGTAGGTCGTCACGCCGTCCTCGGTGCAGGTCGCTTCGCTGCCGGAGACGGTGTAGGTATGGCCCGTGGCCGGGAGGGTCTCGGCGTAGCTGTTGCCGCAGCGCGTGCAGGTGTGCGTCACGGAGCCGTTTTCCGTGCAGGTCGGAGCCGTCACAACGGCCTTGTAGTCGTGGCCGAGCGCAGCAACCTCGTCCGCCGTGTAATGCTCTCCGCAGCGCTTGCAGGTATAGGTCGTGTAGCCCTTCTCCGTGCAGGTCGGGGACGTCACAACGGCCTTGTAATCATGGCCGAGCGCAGGCGTCGTTTCGGTATAGGTATCGCCGCAGGTCTCGCAGCGGTAGGTCGTCACGCCGTCCCCGGTGCAGGTCGCGGCGGTCCGGCTGACCTCCTGATAGCTGTGGACATGGTCGGCCTCGACCTCGATGACATAGCGGGTGCCACCGATGACGTAGTACGTCGTACCGGCAGCCACGCCGGTGAAGCGGACCTCCGTCATGGGAGCCGTGCCGGTCTGGACCGTGCCGGAAGCGGCGGCGCGGGTAAACGTCGCGCCGTCATAGCTGCCCCAGGCGATCTCGGACAGCTGCCACCAGTAGTTGCGCGCCGTCGTGAGGGCGACCTGGATGTAGCGGAAGCTCTCGACGGAGGACGGGACGGCGTAGGTCTTCGTCACAGCCGTGCTGCGGCTGCTCGTGAACGTGCCGATCGTCGTCCAGGTACGGCCGTCGGCCGAAAGCTGGACATTGGCGTTCGTGCAGTAGTCGCCGTGCGCCGGAGCACTGATCTGCACGGCGTCAAAGCGGACCTCCGCGCCGAGGTCGACACGGGCATACATGCCGGACGTCTGGCAGCTGGTGGACCAGTAGTAGGTGGAGGTGTCGCCGTCGATAAGATTGGAGGCGACGCAGTTGTAGCCGCCGTCCGTATAGCCAGGGACGGAGGCCGAGGCGCTGGCGGAATAGGACACCTTCGTGCCCGTGCCCTGCACCACGGTCAGCTCGCCGCGCGCGATGGTGGCATCGCCCGTGTGGGTAAAGCTCTGCTCACCGTCGAGCGTGTAGGCCTCGGTCGTCTTGCCGGTCTTGACGGAGACATATTCGCGCGGCAGAAGCTCGGAATGCTGCTCGCCGCAGCGCGTGCAGGTGTAGATCGTGTCGCCCGCGTCGTCCGCCGCGGCATAATTGTGGCCGAGGGCGGGAACGGTCTCGGTGTAGCTATCGCCGCAGTCGGCGCAGGTATAGGTCACGCTGCCCGCCTCCGTGCAGGTCGCAGCCGTCGAGGCAGTCTGACGGTAGTCGTGGCTCTGCGCGGGAGGATCGGTGTTGATGGAGCCGTCGGCGTTGAAGCCGCCGGGCACGACGGACGTGTCCATGCCGCTTGTGTAGGCGCCGTCCATGGCGAGGCCCATGGCGCGCAGCGGCAGGCGGATCTTCTTGGCTTCCTGCGTCTGCGTCTCTGCGCCGGGATAGTCGCTCCACATGCAGAACATGCCGCCGATCACGGAGGAAGCACTCAGGCTCGTGCCGCACACCTTATAATTGCTCCAGTTGGCGGCATAGGTATAACCATTGTCGAAGCTGTCGTTCTTGCCGAGGACATAGTAGAAGTCGCCTGTCGTGTTGATAATACGGAAGCCATCCGAGGCAAGGTTGGCCGCCGTGCGGGGCGTGTAGCCGCTCCAGCCGCCGGACCAGTAGCACACGACGATGTCGCGGTCGAACGTGTAGGTCGTCGAACCGACCGAGGCGCTCATCTTGTTGGCAAACTCGATGCCGTCATTGAAGGCGATGGGCGTCATGCCCGCCTGCTTGACCATGGCGGCAAGCTCGTTGACATATTTGATGAAGTAGCCATACTTGCCGCTGCTCTGCAGGCTGCCGAAGCCCATGGAGCCGCTCGTGTAGCGGTCGTTGGCGTATTCATCCGCGCCGAAGTTGAAATAGCGGCAGCCCTTGCCCGCAAAGTAATCGACATACTTCTGCAGGAAGGCCTGCGAGAACCGGACGGCCGTGTCGTTCGTCACGTCGATGGTGCGGCTCGAGCCGTTGTAGCTGCAGTTCGTCCCCGTCAGGGAGGACGCGGCATACAGCACCGAGTCCATGTGGCCCGGGCTGTTCAGCAGCGGAATGATCTCGATGCCGGCTTTCTTGGCCGTGGCAAAGAACTCGTCCATCTCACTTTCCGTCCACTCGCCCGAAGATGCCGTCGTGTAGGCGTTGTTGCCCGCGCGGATAGCCGAGGCGACCGCGTCGCTGGAATACGTTTTGCCGCCCACGGTGAGCGACATGTCGTCCAGCAGGAAGCGCATACCGTCATTGCCCACCGCGAGCATGACGTGCGTATAGCCGTCCGCCTTGGCCTCATAGAGGAAGGCCTTGACCCAATCTGCCGAAAAATATTTTCGGCCGCTGTCCAGCATGGCGATCTTCAGATAATCGCTGCCGGAAGCGAACGCCACCGTCGGCAGCATGCACAGCAGCATGCAGACCGTCAGCAGCAGCGCTAACAGTTTCTTTCCCGCTTTCAATGGTTTCTCCTCCTGTATCATGTCTCTGTTCGGCGATGCCGAATCCTGATTTGATCATACACGAGACATTCCCATTTGTCAACAGGCAGTTCTTTTAGCATAATTTCAAGTTAACTAACTTCAATCTGACGTATGATAGACTACATTCCTGATTATCTCATTTCTGGCTGCGTGATTTTATTCACGCCAGCACATCTCGTTACGATACGGAATGTGACGTAAAATTCCGGCGATTTGTTTCGTCCAATGAAGTTGGCGGCGGGTTTTCTGACGAATTATTTCCACCCGCTCTGCAGAGGAATTTTTGAAAATTTTGTTGACATTTTTGCGCGATCCGTCATAATGGAAGCAGAAGCATACCGTTCTCACCGCCGTGCTCCCCTGCTGTGGTGCACCAGTGCCCTCTTCGTTTGAATGCCCCTGTGCAGGGCGCTCGATGAGCGCCGCTGCAGACGCAATTGGCGCGTGGCGTTTTGATGATGGTCTGTACCTATCGGCAGTGCCTTCCCGAAATTGCCGCGTCGGCCTACGGCCTCCTCGCAATGACAAACCTGAGGGCCGTGCGCCATAAAATCAATACCGCAAATATTGCCGACCTGCATGGCGCTCAGGGAAAGCCGCAGCGGGCCTGCTTTCGGCGTTTTCCATTTCATGTCAAAGGGAGGCCACTCCGCATGAGCAGCGATATCATCCCCGCCGCGTTATCCGGATTTATCATCAAAGCAGGCTTTTCTAAAAAAGGGCGGCTATATACCCGCGAGCATCACGATATCATGCAGTGCATTCTGTTTGACCGGCCGTCAAGTCTCATATACCCGACTTATTTCATTATGCCACTCTACATACCCTGCAGCACGCGATATCTTACCTATGGTCGGCGTATCTCCGAGATCACCAACGGCCGAAACTCCAAACAGATAGACGTCGACCGTTTGATCAGCGCTCTGCAGAAAGAGGTGCTTCCTTTCTTTGAACGGATCGCTACGCCGCAGCTTCTCATGGAGTATCTGCTGACCGCTCGGGACGTACAGCGCTATTTCTTCTGTCCGCCAGTGAGGATCGCCATGCTGAAAGCATACACCGCACTGTATCTTCACGATCGCAGTCTTTTTTCCCGCATGGCGGCAGAAACCGGGCAGTTGATTCCGGCAGACCGTTGCTCTTCCGAGGCAGTTGCGCGCCGGATGCACGCGGAGCTGGAAGTACTGAAGGCGCAGGCCAGATTGTCGGATGCCGAACTTGCCGCTTTCTTTGCGTCGATCATAGAAACCACCCGGCGCGTTGTACGCACCGGGCACTGAGCCACGCCGCAGCCCGGCAGTACATCTCTATGATAGAAGGAGTCCATCATGTCCCGTCAGATATCGTTCTTCCACGCAGAGCCGGATGCCGTCCGATTCCTTCAGGAAATCGACCGACGGGGCGGCACATTCTGGATCGGAAATGCCGCCGTTCCGCCGCTTTCCATGATAGAAGCTGTGCAGGACAAAATGTCCACGCACTTGTGCAAGTTCCGTATCGTCCCGGCCGGGCTTGCAGCCGCATGCAGCGCTTCCATGCCGGAGGCAGCAATAATTGAATTCTGCAATTGCTGCAGGGGGAATGCCATGTCGCGGACATATGAGGTCGGCCGCCTGTACCTTGTTCCCGCCTGCAGCGGCGCATATGTTCCGGAGAGCGCGGCACTATACGAGGCGCTCCGCAGATATCTCAAGGCGGCCTATCACTATGAGCCAAAAGCGGGAGCCTACTTTTCTCCCGCCTTTTGGGAAAAACTCCGTACCAATTATTATCATGCTGCCCGCGCAGGAAGGCCCGTCTTTCTCGGGTGCGTCGGAGACCCGTTAGAAGTCAAATGGGGCAATAGGCCATGAAGAAAAAGAAAAGAAGATCGATTTCCCTTTCCGCCCGTGCTGCAATCGCACTTATCTTGCTGAGCCTGTCCACCCTGTCGGGTTGGCGTGATGTTGCGATCTATTTTGGAGCAAAATCCGGAAACACGGAAACTGTAACAGCAGAATGTATTGCAGTGCAAAGCAGCCGGACGGACGAACTGCGGCAGCATACGCCCTATCGCATGCTTTATGTCCTTACACTGCAGGATGAAACAAAGGCCGCAGTCTCTTCGGACGAAGCTAAGTCGCCGTTTTCGTCACTGGAAGACAGCCGACAGCATTTTGTCATCGGAAAGCCGATCACATGCACCTACGTCCGAAGACCGGCGTTTTCCAACGGAGAATTTGCCCTTCTTTCCGTAACCTGCGGAGAGGAAGAACTCTATCCGGAATCGGCCGGTATTGCGCCCTTCAAGGACCGTACCGGGATATGTTTGATGTTCGATTTTATTCTTTGGGGAGCCGCATTGCCGCTCCTTATCGTCCCGCCGCTTCGCGCCGCCATACGGAAGCGAAAAAGCAGGCTCAAAAAGGAACAGCGAAAGCAGGCACGAAGAGAGAAGCTGCGTTCCGGGAATGGACAATAGGCCCTTTGCAGCGGCAGGCGCAGGTTTTTTGCAGTACAAATTCGGTGGCTTAGGCCATCAGATTTGTCATTGCAAGGCCCCAAAAGGGACGCGGTGATCTCGCAACATCCGGTTGAATCGTGGGAAACTATCGACGAAATCGTAACTGCCTGCACGAGATTGCACCCCAAGGGCACTTCCTCGCGCTTCGCGCTCAGGGCGCCACGTCGCTTCGCTCCTCGCAATGACACATCAGGGTGGTGCTGTGGTGCAGCAGTGCCCTCTTCGTTTGAATGCCCCTGTACAGGGCGCTCGATGAGCGCCATTGGCAGACGCAATTGGTGCATACCATTCAGCGGAAACCTGTTCATATCGGCAGTGCCGGGCCCGGCCGTCCGCTCCCCTACAGCAGATAACCAAATCGGGAGCCGTTCCATCTCAGACGGCTCCCGATTTTATGACTTGTTTTTCATCGAAAAATGCGATAGAATGGAGAAAACGGAAAAAGGGAGATGCAGAACATGCAACACGACCCGCGCTGCGGTGCGATCCTCTGCGCGGCGGAGGAGGAGCTTGCGCCCTTCCTGCCCCATCTGGCGGAGGAGCAGCGCCTTTCACGCGCCATGCTCACGCTGCACATCGGCCGGATCGGCGGCCTGCGGATGGTGCTCGCCGCGACCGGCATGTGCAAGGTCAACGCGGCGCTGGCCGTGCAGACCGTGCTCGACACCGTCTCGCCGGATTTCGTTCTCAACGCCGGGACGGCGGGCGGCATGTCCCCTGCGCTCGGCCTGTTCGAAACGGCCGTAACGACGGAATGCGCCTATCATGACGTGGCAGAGGCGATCCTGACGGAGTCGCACCCCCATCTGCCGTCCGTGTGGTTTGCCTCCGATCCCGACCTGCTCGCAGCCTGCAGGCGTGCCGCGGAAAGGGCCCCCGGCCGCGTCCACTTCGGCAGGACGGTGACGGGCGAAGCCTTCATCACGGACGAGGGCCGCGCAGAGATCAATGCGCGCTTTGCCCCGCTGACGGTCGACATGGAGACAGCCGCCATGGCGCATGTGTGTTATGTAAACCGCGTTCCCTTTGCAGCCATCCGCTCCGTGACGGACACGGCGGATCACAGCGGCATCGGGACGTTTGAGGAAAACTGCGCCCGCGCCTCAGCCGTTTCGGCCACGCTGGTGCTGGATGTCCTGCAGGAGCTGACCCGTTAATTTTCTTTAGGCTCCGGCTTCTCGTAATGCGGTGCATGCTCCTCCTTCTGCACCTGCAGCAGGAGCTCCTCGCGGGCAAGGATGCGGTTGAGCTTATCGTGCAGTGCTTCGATCATAATCTCCGTCTTCAGATTGACCTTATAGTCATTCTCCGCACGCGCGCGGTCCTTTTCCTCCTGCCGGTTCTGGCTCATCATGATAAGCGGAGCCTGAATGGCAGCCACGCAGGACAGCACCAGATTCAGCAGAATGAACGGATAGGGGTCGAATGCCTTTGCAGCCAGCAGGACATTGAGGATCATCCACGCCAGCAGTACGCCCGTGAACGAAAAAATGAATGCCCAGCTTCCGGCAAATTTTGCGATGCTGTCCGCCGCGCGCTGACCGAGCGAGGTCAGCTTGCCGGACTCCTTCTCCGGGTTCACAGAAATGCGGCTCGAGGCCAGCAGGTTCAGGATCTCCTCGTCCGTCATATCGTGGCGGACATCCGCAAGGATCTCGCTGATGAGTTTTTTGTTTTCTTTCATAAGAACTCCTTTCCAGAGCGCGGCGCTGCCAAACGGTGCGCTGCGGCTATCGTTATTCTGAAAAAAATATTTCGAATGTGAGGGTTTTGACCATGGCAGAACAGAGTATTCAGCTTACGAAGCTCGCCTCGTGCGCGGGCTGCGGCGCAAAGGTCGGTGCGGGCGTACTGGCGCAGCTTCTGGGCGGCCTGAAGGTCCACAGCGATCCCCGGCTGCTTGTCGGCTTTGACAAGAGCGACGACGCCTCCGTCTATCAGGTCACGGACGAGCTGGCGCTCGTGCAGACCGTGGACTTCTTCCCGCCGATCGCGGACGATCCGTATCTCTTCGGGCAGATCGCCGCGACGAACGCACTTTCGGATGTCTACGCCATGGGCGGCGAGCCGAAGCTGGCGCTGAACCTGCTGTGCATCCCGGAATCCATGCCGAAGGAAGCCGTGCACCAGCTGCTGCGCGGCGGCTATGACAAGGCCTATGAGGCAGGCGTCATCATCACGGGCGGCCACAGCATCCTCGATCCGGAACCGAAATACGGCCTTGCCGTCACGGGCTTCGTGCATCCGAAAAAGCTGCTGACCAACTCCGCCGCCCGCCCCGGCGACGTGCTGCTGCTGACGAAGCCCCTCGGCATCGGCGTGCTCACAACGGCCGCAAAGGCCGAGCTGGCATCGCCGGAGGCCATGGCGCTGGCGCACCGCCTGATGACGACGCTGAACAAGGCCGCGCGCGACTGCATGGTGCGCTATGCCGTGCACGCCTGCACGGATGTGACGGGCTTCGGTCTGCTGGGCCACGCCTTTGAGATGGCGCAGGGCAGCGACACACATCTGACGCTCTTCCCCGGCGAGATCGACCTGATCCCCGAGGCGCTCGAATTCGCGCGCGACGGCATCCTGCCCGCCGGAATGTACCGCAACCGGCACTATGCCGAGGCGGCCGTCGATCCCGGCAGCACGGAGCTTGCCGTGCAGGACATGCTCTATGATCCGCAGACGTCCGGCGGCCTGCTCATCGCCGCTGCGCCGGAGGACGCCGATGCCCTGCTGCGCGAGCTGCGCGGGGCCGTGCCGAGCGCGCAGCGCATCGGCGTGGTCGAGGCCTACAGCGGCGGCCCGAGGATCAGTCTGCGCTGATCGCCCGCAGGGCCGCAACGGCGGCGTCGACGTCCTGCTCGGTATTCGCAAAGCCGAGCGAGAAGCGGATGGTCCCCTGCGGGAACGTCCCGAGGGAACGGTGCGCCGCAGGGGCGCAATGCAGGCCGCAGCGCGTCAGGATGCCGAACTCCTGCTCCAGCCGGAACGCCGCCTCGGCGTTGTCCCGGCCCGGCAGGTCCACGGAGATGACGCCCACGCGGCGGCCGGGCTCCCGTGTGCCGCACAGGCGGACGCCAGAAAGCGGCGCGATGCCGTCCAGAAAGCGCTCGCACAGCGCCAGCTCATGGCGGCGCAGGCGCTCGACGCCCTGCTGCTCCACAAAGGCCAGCGCGGCGCGCAGACCGTAGATGCCCGGCAGATTCGGCGTGCCGGATTCCAGCCGGTCCGGCAGATACGGCGGCAGCAGCTCACTGTCCGAGGCGCTGCCGGTCCCGCCCGCCACAAGCGGCGTGAGATTGGCGGCAAGCTCGTCCGTCAGCAGCAGCGCGCCGATGCCGCTCGGGCCGAGCAGACCCTTGTGCCCCGGCACGGCTAGCGCCGAAAGGCGGAGCGCCGCAAAGTCGATGGGATAGTGTCCGGCCGTCTGCGCACCGTCCAGCAGGAAAAAGCATCCGTGCCGCGCACAGGCTGCCCCGACGGCGGCCGCATCCTGCACACTGCCGCAGACGTTGGACGCATGCGCCAGCACAACAAGGCGCGTGTTGGGCCGGAACAGGCCCTCGAGCGCGCCATGCTGCAGAAAGCCCTCGCTGTCGCAGGGAATGCGGTCAAATTCCACGCCCCCGAGCTGCTGCAGCGGCCGCATGACGGCGTTGTGCTCCATCCCGCTGACGATGCAGTGGTCGCCGGGGCGCAGAAGCCCCTTGATGACGAGATTCAGGCCGAACGTCGCGCCCGGTGTCAGAACGACATGCGTCGCAGGCTCCGGGAACCGGAACAGCCGCGCAAGCGACTCGCGCAGGGCCAGCGTCTCCAGCCCGGCCTCCTGCGCGCGGCCGTAGACGGAGCGATTGATCGTCGCGCCCACACAGTCGAGGTAGCGCTTCATGCTGTCGCTGACCCCGGCCGGCTTCGGGAACGACGTCGCGGCGTTGTCAAGATAGATGCTCTGCAAGACAGGACCCCTCTTTTCTGTTCAAATTCAGGGCAATGTGGTGTTGTCCTAGTATATCATATCCGGCGCGGTTTGTCACGCGCGTTTGGGAGGCAGGACCATGCTCGAGATCAACCTGAAGCAGCTGGAATCCTTTGTGGCCACCGTGGAGCATTCCGGCTTCACGGCGGCAGCCGCTGCGCTGTATCTGACGCAATCGACCGTCAGCGCCCATGTCAGCGCGCTGGAGCAGACACTCGGCGTGCCGCTGCTCGTGCGCGGCGCGCGCAGGCCCGTCACGCTGACGCCGGAGGGGCAGAACGTCTATGCACAGGCGCGCGAGATCCTGAACCGCTGCGAGCGCCTGCAGGCCCTCGGACCGGCCGAGCAGCCGCCGCTGCGGCTCGGGGCCTCCACCGCGCCGGGGCAGGGTCTGCTGCCGGAGCTGCTGACAGGCTTCCTGCAGCGCTGCCCGGACAGCCGCTATGTCCTGCTGCGCGGCGACAGCGCGCGCATCCACAGCCTGATGCTCGATTCGCGCGTCCACCTCGGCTTTGTCGGCGCGGCCATGGACCCGCGGCGCTTTGTCTATCACCCGATCGCAAACGACCGCCTCGTGCTCATCGCGCCGAACCGCGAGCCCTATCCCACGCTCCAGCGGCAGGGTGTTTCCGGCCTGACGCTTCTGACACAGCAGCCGCTCATCCGGCGCGAACCGGCCTCCGGCACGCGGCAGTCGCTGGAGGACTACCTGCGCCGCAGCGGCATCCCTGCCGACCGCCTGCACCCCGTGGCAGAGATCGACACGCCGGAGGACGTGAAGGCCGCCGTGCAGCGCGGGCTGGGCGTTGCGGTCATTTCGGCGCTTGCCGTGCAGGAGGAGCTGGCTGCAGGGAAGCTGCTGTCGTTCGATCTGGACCGCAGCGGCGTGTTCCGCCGCATCTATCTGGCGTGGCCGGCCGACTGCCCCCTCACGGCCGCCGAGCGCCGCTTTGCGGACTATGTGCTCTCCCACGCCGAAGGGGAATGATGCAGCTGCAGGCATCGCAGCAGCGATTCGGCGGCTCAAGGCTCCCGGGTTTGTCATTGCGAGGAGCGAAGCGACGTGGCAATCTCGGGAAGGCAGCTGCGATTTCGCCGATGGCTTTCCCACATTCCGACCTGGTACTGCGAGATTGCACCCCAAGGGCACTTCCTCGCGCTTCGCGCTCAGGGCGC
>ENA-OWRJ01003940-OWRJ01003940.1-human-gut-metagenome-genome-assembly--contig:-NODE-3940-length-10221-cov-2.436061_pt1 | contig 10221 bp, 6 predicted proteins | sample MGYA00248269_ERZ651897 | MGnify/ENA primary metagenome ERZ651897 (study PRJEB26924, sample SAMEA4378252) | human gut metagenome | biome: human gut; feature: human-associated habitat; material: faeces...
CCACAAAAGATAATTGTTATCAGATTCAACGTCCTGACGGATCATTAGCAAGTGACACACTGAGTGAAGGTGAAGAAACATTCATATCATTTTTGTATTTCTTACAACTTACCAAAGGTGCTACGGACATATCAAGAGTTTCTACTGAAAAAATATTGATAATAGATGATCCTATTTGTAGCTTGGATAGTACAATTCTTTATATAGTCAGTTGTTTGGTGAAAGCATTAATAAGTGATGTTAAAAATGACAACTCCAATATAAAACAGATATTCATTTTTACGCATAATGTGTTCTTTCATAAAGAAGCATCTTTTGTTGAGGGAAAACCTGACAGTTCGAATAACGTATGTTATTGGATACTGCATAAAGATGAATCAGTTTCAAAAATAATACCATACCAGCATAACAATCCTATTCATACTTCATATGAACTTCTTTGGCGTGAATTAAGGGAAATTAACACTTCATCTTTTATCACTATTCAAAATACAATGCGACGAATTATTGAAAACTATTTTGGTATGCTTGGAAATCGGAAATACGACCATATAAAAAAGAAGTTTCAAACTATCGAAGAGCAGCAGATCTGTGAATCATTGTTCTATTGGATAAATGATGGTTCACATTCAATTCCTGATGATTTGTATATTGATAGTTATTCGGATTCAATTGAAAAATACAAAGCAGTATTTAAAGAAGTGTTTGATATTTCAGGTCACATCGCCCACTATAATATGATGATGGGTATAGACGATGAAAAGAAAAATAAAGAATGAGGTGCTAAACTATGTCCGAAGAAATACGAGTATGGGGAATTCACACCCTTGATGATAATCTATTCTTAAAAGAAAATGTTGTAGCTATCGGTTGGAACGAGATAGGTGACCTCAGCAAGATTGCTCCGGACCGTGGTGCATTCAAGAAAAAATACACCGAGACATATCCTGATGCTAAGAAAATGGGAATTGCAACCAGTGCAGGTATGCTATACCGATTTGCCCATGAAGTTCAGATCGGTGACTACATTGTATTCCCGTCAAAGATCAACCGAGAGATCAATATCGGAACTGTTGAGAGCGACTACATATACGAACCTGATACGGAAAGTTATGTTCAGCAGCGTAAAGTCAAATGGTTGAAGCATCTTCCGAGGACTGCTTTTTCACAAGGTGCATTGTATGAGATTGGCTCGGCTATGTCTTTCTTTTCAGTCAGAAACTATGCTGACGAATTCCTTGCAGCTTTAGACAAGAACTTCAAAGTTACTGTTTCAGCAGATACCGCCGATGATGAAACTGTTGCTGCAACCGCAGATGAGATCATCGAAAACACAAGAGACTACATTCTTAAAGAACTGAGCCGAAATCTTAAAGGCTATGACCTTGAAGAATTTGTGGCTGATCTTTTGAGTGCTATGGGATATAGAACAACCATTTCCCCACACGGCGGTGACAGCGGTATTGATATTACCGCTTATAAAGACGAGCTTCCGCCGAGGATACTTGTTCAAGTCAAAAGCCAGGACGGTGATATTAAGGAAACCACTATACAGTCGCTGAAAGGTGCTATGCGTGAGGGAGATTATGGTCTGTTTGTGACGCTCTCAAACTACACTAAAAAGGCACAAAAATACCTCGACAATACACCGATTATCCGTGGTATTAACGGTAAAGAGTTAGTCGATCTGATATTGAAATATTATGACAGCCTTAGCGAGAAATACAGGAAGATGATACCGTTGAAGATGGTTTATATACCGGTAAAAAGTTGCGAATAAAACTTCTATGATTATTTGGAGAAAGATATGTTTTTAAATATTGGTTCAGTAGTATTTGATGATAAAGGAAATGAATACACATTGGAAGACAAATTAGGGCAGGGCGGCTTCGGATATGTATATAAAGCTAAACGAAAAGAAGATAATTGCATTTTTGCAATTAAAGTTTCTTTACCATCATTCAACAGTGAAGATGACAAGATTTCATTTCAAAACGAGATAACAACAGCACTTAAAGTACAAGGCGAAAATGTAATTAAATATGAATACGTCCATAATGGCGATGAATTTGAAAATCTACCTCCGTACATAATAATGGAATATGCCGAAGGTGGCACTTTGAACTCCATTCTAAAAGATGAAATGGACGACTATTATGATAACGATACTCTAACTACCTATTTCTTACAATTGGCAAACGGAATGAAATCAGTAAATAATATTCTGGTACATAGAGATATAAAACCAGATAATATTCTGATATGTAATGGAACTTTTAAAATAACCGACTTTGGTCTTGCTAAAATTGCATCAGAAAGAACACGTACAATGACGTTTAAAGGTAGTGGAACTCCGCCATATATGTCACCTGAAGCTTGGGACTATAGCAAGAAGAACACCATTCAAATGGATATTTATTCAATGGGAATAATTTTCTATCAATTAGCCACAAATACATATCCATACCAAATAGAGGGAAATACTCTAGAAGATTTAAAAAATATGCATTTATATTCTACTGCTACAAGTCCAGAAAGAGTAAATCGTTCATTAAGTCCAGCGTTGGCATCGCTTATAAACAAAATGATGGAAAAATCTGCAAAGAAGCGATTCAATAATTGGGATGAAATAGTAGAACTATTAAACAATCAGAATTCTTGTACAACATCTCACACAAGTGTAGTAATGAAAGCTATTACAGCAAGGAATCTTGAAAACGAAGCTAAAAAGAAAGAAGAAAGTATAAGATTACAAAAAAAGCAAGAAGAGGAGAATTTTAAGAAAAAAATTCTTTCGCAGTTTGAAAATGATATAATTTCTCCTCTGGAAGAGTTTATCGAGGATTTTAATGAGCAATATGCTGGAGATTCTATCCATGGATATTTCAGTAACAAATATAATAATAAAAAATGTTTTTCTTATGAGATAAGGATAGACGAAAAAAGATTTATAAAAATTGAAATGATGTATTGTATTGACAATGAAAAAGAAGACAATAGCCGTTATAATTATGATTATTGGTATGAAGAACCTCAATATCGTAATAAGGATACCAAGTTATTTTACAAAGGAAAAGCTGTCTGGGCTTTCGGAATAATAAAAAATCATAACGATTTAGGATTTAATGTTATACTTGTTGATAGTGGTGAAATATTCGGAGACTGGTATGTATTAAACAACAAAAACAATTTTAGCTTGATGACCGAAGAGAGAAAGGATGAACCGTTTTATCTGCCATATGAAAGAATGAGCGAAATACTATTAAATGTTACAGGATTATATCGATCTGAAATTAAGGAATTGAACGAAGATCAGTTTTTATCACAGATTGAGAATTTAGCATTTGAAGCATAAAAACGGCTGCACCCGAAGGCACAGCCGTTGCTCCTCAAATATAAACCATACACTCAAACACTACTTCTCTCGCCATACTGATGAAGCAGTTTTCAAGACCGAGCATTTTATCAGCATCATCTGCGAGGACAGCTTTCTGATAGCAGCCGTCGGTCTGCTTCCAAAGCTCTACCTGACGGGAGATAGCTTCACCGACTTTCAGCTCCATATCATCGAGGTACTGTATGATCTTACCCTCATTGATGAGCCTGCGAAGCCTGTCGGGGCAATGACTGTTAGAAAAATGAAGATGATACCTGATGAAGTCGGTATGGTAAGTCTTGCTCTCCTCGGTCTGCGTATCGGCGTTGAAGTGGGTGACGGTAACAGTGTTAGTGTCAAGCTTCCACAGCGGAACGTATTTCTTTTTCAGTGGGCTGTATGCGGTATGTTCGCTCTTGTATCTGCTCATAACTCACACCTCCTCATTTCCGCTGAAATATGACAGCAGGCTCTCTTTGTTGACGAGTATCTTGCCACGTTCTCCTGCACCTGCACGAAAATATGTAACCTTATTCTGAGCTATAAGCAAACGCATTGTATGATCACTCAGACCGTGTATCAGCTTGGTACATTCCTTAATTGTTAAGAAATATACCTCGTTCTTCTTTGGTTTGGGCTGCTCAACTGCAACAGATACAGGTACTTCCTTCACAACCTCATGGTGATCGTCATCAACGGTAAGCTGAATAAGCAAGCTGATGATTTGGTTTACGATTTCTTTCTTCTCTGCAATAGTCATAATAGACCTTCCTTTCGTTGATGAAAGCTCTCTAAGTCTCTCACCACAGTTATCAAATTGTAATACAGAGATATGCATAGTGCTTGTACAAGTATGGTCAACCGCTGGACAAGTCAAGTCATATAATGCGATTGAAAATCAATAAAAACTAACAGAATACGATGCCTTAAATGCCTGAAAACACGGCAATAATTGAATTTGAGTTCGAGAGACTAAAAAATAGCAGAAACCTATTCTCAAACTCAAAGAGATAATTTCATTCTCATTTATCAAACCGTTTCGCAGAAATGCGAAGCGGTTTTTTTATACCCGATCCTAACCGTCAAAATGCACAACCAAAACATCTGTTCGTTGTCAATTTAGCTGAATATCCCCCTGCTTATTGTAAATAACAGCAAAATATGATATAATTATTACTGATAAATTAACTTTTAGGAGATAACTGCTATGACGAATGAATACATAAAACCGCCCGTTGAAATACGCTACAAAAATGAACTTGACGCCTTGAAAAGTGTTGATATTGGCAAAAAACCTGAAAATTGGGTGCTGTCGCCAAAGGCAGTGCGAACATTTATATTAGGCGGAATCATCAAAACTGCCGATGGCAAAATGCAGATAAAGCGCAAATTCTATGGCAATGACGCACTTGTTGAGCGCTGTATAATCACCCTCGCTGGAAACCGCGGACTTATGTTGGTGGGTGAGCCAGGCACTGCTAAAACTATGCTCTCTGAGCTTCTCTCTGCTGCCTGCTGCGGCATAAGCACGAACACAGTTCAGGGTACGGCAGGAACTACCGAAGATATGATAAAATATAGCTGGAACTATGCCATGCTTCTCTCAAAAGGTCCTTGCCGTGAAGCCCTTGTGCCTGCTCCCCTGCTCATAGGCATGGAACAAGGCATTTTCGCACGATTTGAGGAAATAACTCGTACCCCTGCAGAAATCCAGGATAGCCTTATTTCTGTAATGAGCGACCAAATACTCAATATTCCTGAACTTGAAAACGAAGGAATTGTTTTCGCCAAGCAAGGATTTAATATAATCGGTACTGCAAACACCCGTGATAAGGGCGTAAATGAAATGTCAGGTGCTTTGAAAAGGCGTTTCAATTTTGAGACTGTCGAGCCTGTTCGTGACGTCAGGCTCGAAAAAGAGATCATTATCCGTGAAGCACAAGACCTTGCAAAAACAGGTCATATCGACCAGCCTATAGACTCCGACGCTGCTGAACTTCTTGCTGTCACATATCATGAGCTTCGTGAGGGCGTTACCTCAGAGGGAACAAAGCTTGAAAAACCAAACGCCGTTATGAGTACAGCCGAAGCTGTATCCGTTTTCTATCAAACTATGAGCAGTGCATATTATTATGGCGACGGAAAAACTGATCTCAAAGAGCTTACGCAGAATCTTTTAGGAGCAGTTTGTAAGGAAAACAAAGACGACCTTGAAAAGCTCAAAAGCTATTTCAGGATCGCTGTTAAGGAAAAAAGTGCAAGTGAGGGTGGCATATGGACAGAATATCTGGATACAGCCAAGTATCTGAAATAATACCTTTTGACTATTCTCAGCCATTTCTGCTTTTTCCTGTAAGACACCACAGCCCTGTCTGCTCGTGGCAGCTCATCAGAGCAATTAAAGAATATCAGCCAGATGTCATACTTATAGAGGGTCCTGAAAACGCCAATGATATGATAGGTGTGTTGACGGACGAGAGAACTAAGCTCCCTGCGGCTTTCTATTATTACTACAAGGACAGAAAAAAGCTTATCAGTGATGAAGCCGAGGACTATAAATGCTACTACCCTTTTATCTATGCTTCACCTGAGTATAACGCTCTGAAAACAGCCGCAGCCATGGGTATAGAAGCACGCTTTATAGATCTTCCCTACAGCGAGATACTTATTACCACAGCCATAAATAAAGGTCTTCGCAGTAATAAGGATAAACACAGCTACACTGATGACAGCAGACTTATATACAGCAAATTCTGCAAAAAGCTTTGCGAGAAAACAGATCTAAGGACCTTTGAAGAGTTCTGGGAGAAGTATTTTGAGATAGAGGGACTCAGACTATCTGTACAAGATTTTGTACAGCAAATGTACATCTACTGCATTATCACACGAAATGACGAAACAGAAGATGATCTTGTGGCAGACGGAACTCTTGCAAGAGAAAACCATATGGCTCTGCGTATCAAAGAAGCACTTAAAGATAACAAAAAAGTCCTTGCTGTAACAGGCGGATTCCACAGTTTGGGACTTTATGAGCTTTTGAAAAGTGATAATATCCAAAAAGAAAAGCTTCACAAGCTCTCTCAAAAAGATGAGGGCTGTTTCCCCGTAGCTTATTCTTATGAAGCAGCAGACGCTCTCAGTGGATATGCCTCTGGTATCCAGCGTCCTTATTTTTATGATTGCGTGATGAACAAGCTAATTCACTGCGATGACCCGGCAGGTGTTTATAGCGACACAGTTCTTGACCTGCTCATAGGCACAGTGAGAGCCTGTGATAAACATGATATCCCAGTGTCAATGGCTGACGCTTCCGCAGCGCAGTCTATGATGAGTGGACTTGCCGCACTTCGTGGCTGTCATGAATGTGGACTTTACGAGCTTGAGGACGCCATAACCTCGTCATTTATCAAGGGAGAGAAAACAATATCCTCCGCCCTGCCTATCGACCTTATGCACAAACTTGCCACAGGCGACAAGACAGGTCATATATGTGATATAAACCACGTTCCTCCGCTTATCGCTGATTTTGAAGAACAGTGTAAAAGGTTTCGACTTAAAATAAAAACAGTAACCCCTAATAAAACGGAAGTTTCACTTTTTACCACTGCAAACGGCATGGAACTAAGCAGATTTTTCCATAGAATGGTGTTTCTAAGCACAGACTTTGCCCAGCGAACAAAAGGACCTGATTTGCATAGGCGAAAAGACAGAAGCCGTGTCCGTGAAGAATGGGTATACAAAAAAGTCCCTGCCACAGACGTTGCACTCATAGACCATACTGCCAACGGCTTCACCATTGAAGAAGCCTGCCGCACCTGTGCTTCAAGAACACTTCGCCACGAAAAGCACTGTGATGTTGCGGCGCATATCCTTGTGGACTGCTTCCAAATGGGCTTAGAACTCTCTGATGATGACAAGGCTTGTGCCGAGAACATTCTTAACTCAGACGGTGACTTTTTCTCTGTAGGCAGAGGTCTAAGGCATTTTATCACTCTTATGGAACTCCAACAGCTTTATAATACCGAGTTTTCCGCCGCAGAAAATTGTGCAAAGCGGTGCATGACAAGGATAATCACAGCACTGCCTGATATGGCGTCGGTGAAAGACGACCACATTGCAGAATGTGCAGCGATAATGTACACAATGCAAAAAGCTGTCACTGACGGCTTTAGAGAATATCGTCAGGACTATGAAAACGCCCTGCTTTCCCTCTGTGGTAAATCTGATAAAGACCCATTTGTTTACGGCACAGCACTTGGCATACTTTACGCCTTTGACCCCCACCGCCGCAAGCTTGCTGAACAGGCAATGTCAAGCTATCTCAAAGGCGACAGGAATGTTCAGATACAAGGAGCGGAGTTTCTTCACGGACTTTTCAATGCCGCCCGTGATATCATCATGACGGACGATTCTTTCATCAGAATGACAAACACGCTTATCTGCGGACTTGACTATGACGATTTTATAGAGATACTTCCCTCCATGAAGCTTGCTTTCAGTTGTTTCACCCCCTATGAAATACAGCAAACAGCCACCGCTGTCGCAAAGCTTTATGACGCTGACAGTGCTGAGCTTCTTGTGGAAAAACCTATAAACGAAAGGCTATACAGCTTCGGTGGGGAAATAGATAAAGAGATAGTCAAACTTTTGTCTGAGGAGGAAAAGCCATGACAGATGAAAACAAAGCCATATCCGTCAACCGCTGGCGACTCGTGCTGGGCGGAATGTCTGACAAAAGCCTTTCCTTTACCGGTGACAAAGCAGAGATAACAACGTTTCAGGATATGGAAAAGCTACTCGATTATCTCTATAGCCGTGCGCAAGGTGACGATGTAAGGAACGAGAACAGCAGGCAAGGCGGCAGTGTGCTAAACGCCGCAGAATGGATAACAAAAGTCAGAACGCTTTTTCCAAAGCAGACCGCCGATGTGCTTGAACGTCAAGCTTTGGAAAGGTTCAACATGACCGAGCTTCTTACCGATAAAAAGGTCCTTGAAGAAATGAAGCCTGATATAGCGCTGCTTAAAACTATCATTCAGCTCAAACATCTCATGAACGGCGAGGTGTTGCAGACGGCTGTAAAAATAGCAAAACAGGTGGCAGACGATATCAAACAAAAGCTTGATATGACCATAAAGCGAAGCCTTACAGGCAGGCTTGATAAAAACACATCGTCAGTTATGAAATGCTCTGCAAACCTCGATTTCAAAAAGACTATCCGCCGAAACCTGAAAAACTATGACAAAGCAAGCAACCAGCTTATACTGAAAGATATCTATTTCAGTGGACGTGTGAAAAAGCATAACAAAAAGCGCATTATCATAGCCATAGACGAAAGCGGTTCAATGCTCGGTTCAGTCATCTATAGTGCAGTAATGGCGCAGATAATTTCCGAACTGCCATTTGCAGAGGTGAAGCTCATCATATTTGATACAAGCATCGTTGACCTCTCAGACCATGCAGACGACCCTGCTCAGACAATAATGAGCGTTCAGCTTGGGGGAGGAACGGATATTGCAAAAGCCCTTACCTACTGCGAAAGCCTTATCATTACGCCCCGTGACACTTGCGTTATCGTTGTAACAGACCTCTACGAGGGTGGCAGTGAAGCACAGCTTATGAACGTCAGCAAAAATATAATCACAAGCGGCGCACATCTCTCATTCCTTACCGCCCTTGATGAAAATGCCGACCCTGCCTATGACAAGGCGACAGGTCAGAAGCTTGCAGATATGGGCTCATTCGTTGGCGGTCTTACCCCTGATAAGCTTGGGGATTACATCGGAAAAATATTTGCATAGGAGATGACATCTTGGACGTGATCGATAAACAGCTTGGCATTGCAAACGAACAAACGCTTATTGAGCTTTCAAACAAGGGCATTTACAAACGTGCGTTGAAGGAATCAAAAAACATGACCCTTTCGGCTGAAAAAATCCATGAATGTTACATAGTAAAATTAGACGGTGAAACCTGCACCATAAAATCACCTCTTGATGAAAGTCAATGCAGTTGTGTTTCAAGAGGAATGTGCAGGCACATTATCACAGCCATACTGCTTTTGAAAGCACAGCTTCCACAATACGACGGCGAGGATATCACTCCAGAAGTCATAACCTCCGAGCCTCAACAAGCAGAAATTGAACTCCCCGACCAACCTGAAATAAATCCGCTTTCTCAGGATACCCAGAAAAAGATAAAAGGATGTGCCAAACAGTGCATAAAAATAATGTCTGGAATATTTACCAGAGGTCTTGTAAGAGCCGAAGAGAGCGACCCCGATAACTTTGAGCTTGCCGCAGTTTCCTGCCACGCTTTGAAAATGGCTGAGGCAGAAAGACAAATGCGTGAACTTGGCAGCCGACTTAAAGACTGTGTTTCAAGGCGAGCTTCATTCAGTCCGCAGGTATTCACTCACAAAATGTTTGAATATGCTGACAGCATGAACAAGCTTATAAAAGCCGACATCACAGAAGAAATGCTCGGCACCTTCCGCAGAGAATACACCGACTATGAGTGGACGCTCCAACTCCTGCCTATAGGCACAAGAAATGTCAGTGGCGAATACACAGGCTGTATCTACTATTTTCTAAATAAAGACAGAACTTCGCCCCAGCGCTTTTTTACCTACAGCGATCTGCGCCCCACGTTCTATGAAAAAAAGTCAAGACGATTTGCCGAAAGCACAACTGTATGGGATCTTGACAGCTCTCTAAACAGCTATATGTGCACAGAGCTGAAGCTCAAAAACGCCAAGGTGAGCATGGGGCATTTGTCCTCATCGTCAAAGACCAACGCCATAGGCGCAGGTCCTGCACAGCTAAACTGTTTTGCCCTCTGTGAGC
>ENA-OWRJ01003945-OWRJ01003945.1-human-gut-metagenome-genome-assembly--contig:-NODE-3945-length-10199-cov-3.971707_pt1 | contig 10199 bp, 9 predicted proteins | sample MGYA00248269_ERZ651897 | MGnify/ENA primary metagenome ERZ651897 (study PRJEB26924, sample SAMEA4378252) | human gut metagenome | biome: human gut; feature: human-associated habitat; material: faeces...
CGCTGCGAGTCAGGAGGTGACCCACAGCGCCGTTGCTGTCTATGGTTTGATTATATCCCGGAACGGCCCAAAAGGCAATTGACAAAACTGACGATTCTGCACAAACACGTTCTCGTTTTTTTGGAAGATATCGTATTTGGTATGACTTTTGCGGGTGGCATCCTCGCCCTCTCAGCTTCGCTTCGCTCAGCAGCTCTCCCAAAGGGAGAGCCAAAGGCTATCCCAGATGTAGCAGCATCTATTCTCTGTGATGCGTTGCCTCTCCCCTCGGGAGAGGTGGATGCGAACGAAGTGAGCAGACGGAGAGGGTTAGATCACCTGGAACAGGAAGAACTTCAGGTAATTGGTCTCGGGCACGCCCCACAGGATGGGGTGATCCGGGGCCTGCTGCTTCACCTCGATCTGCCGCAGCTGCCGGTGGGCATCCTTTGCGGCGGCGTGCAGCATCTTGATGAACAGCTCCTCGGTGGCAAAGTGAGAGCAGCTGGCCGTGGCCAGATAGCCGCCCCGGGGCAGCAGCTTCATGGCGCGGTAGTTGATCTCCTTATAGCCGCGCATGGCGTTCTCCACCGTGCGGCGGGCCTTGGTAAAGGCCGGCGGGTCAAGGATGATAAAGTCGTAGGGGTGGCCCTCCTTTTCCAGCCGGGGCAGCAGCTCAAAGGTGTCCTCGCAGAGAAAATCCATGTTGGTCAGGCCGTTGCGCTGGGCGTTCCGCTGGGCCATGGCAATGGCCTCGGCGCTGATGTCAGCGGCGGTGACCCGGGCAGCCCCGCCCTTGGCGGCGTTCAGCGCAAAGCTGCCGGTGTGGGTAAAGCAGTCCAGCACAGTGTGACCGGCAGCAATGCGGGCCACAGCCCGGCGGTTGTATTTCTGGTCGAGGAAAAAGCCGGTTTTCTGGCCGTTCTCAAAATCGACGTGGTAGAACACGCCGTTCTCGCAGATCTCGGTCTGGGTGCTGTCGGGGTGCGTCTCGCCGGGCAGGTCAAACCAGCCCTTGTTCTGTGCCAGGCCCTCCTTGGCCCGCAGGGCCTCGTCGTTGCGCTCGTAGATGCCCTCAATGGTCTGGCCGTCAGCGCGCAGGACTTCTGCCAGAAGGGGGAAGAGGATGGGCTTGAGCTTTTCCATGCCCACGCTCAGGGTCTGGGTGACAAGGATATTGCTGAACCGGTCCACAGTCAAGCCCGGGAACTGGTCAGCTTCGCCAAAGATGACACGGCAGGCGGTCAGGTCGGCGGGCTCCAGCACGGTCTTGCGGTAGGCCCAGGCGTATTCGACCCGGCGCTTCCAGAAAGCGGCATCAAAGGTGTCGTTGGCATTGCGGGAGATGAGCCGCACCCGGATCTTGCTTTTCAGCGAGAGAAAACCGGTGCCGAGATAGGCCCCCTTTGTACTGACCACATCGACCAGCGTGCCGTTTTCAGGCTCTGCTTCCGGGGAACCCAGGATGTCGTTTTCGTACACCCAGGGGTGGCCGCCCACCAGCAGGCCCTCGGCGTGTTTGTTGACGGTGTAAACGGGGTAATTGCGAGAAGATTTCATAGTTGCTCCTGTTATAACTGGCTCGCCCTCTCAGTCTCGCTCCGCTCGCCAGCTCTCCCAAAGGGAGAGCCTTTGGCGATTTTCGATTCAGTCTCATCAAGCTTGAATACAGAGCGGCTCTTGGCTCCCCCTTTTGGGGAGCTGGCAATGCCGTCAGGCATTGACTGAGAGGGTGAGGATGCTAAAATTTCATACTGATATTTATTCTAACATAAAAACGTGCTAGAATAAATACAAAAACACAGAAACGAGGAAAACGTCATGGAGATCGAACGCAAATGGATGGTGAACGGCTGGCCGGAGGGTGAAAACTTCCCGGCTCTGCCGCTCAAGGAAGAGTTTGCCATGCGGCAGGGATATATCAGCGTGCGACCCACCGTGCGCATCCGGGAGGAGGCGCTCAAAGGCGGCGAGACGGCCTATATCCTCTGCTTCAAGTCCGGAAGCGGGCTTGCACGGGAGGAGATCGAGCGCCCCATCGACAAGAAACTGTTTGATGAACTGGAAACAAAGATCATCGGTAAGCCTCTGATCGGGAAGATCCGCAGAAGCTACGCCCTGCCCGATGGCCTTGTGCTGGAGGTGAACCATGTGGATGAGGGCCAGCCCACTGCGTTCTGGTACGCCGAGGTGGAATACCCCACTGTGGAAGCCGCCCGCAGCTGGAAGCCGGAAGCCTTTGGCCTTGCAGACTATCTGAACGATGATGTCACCGACCAGCCCGGCCAGAGCATGGGAGCCTACTGGGAACAGACCCGGAAATAAAAATGACCCTCTCCGTCGCGCAGATACGGCCGCCTAGCCCTTGGGGAAAGACGGCAGCGCAAAGCAATGACAGAGAGGGTCATTATTTTTTACTTCTTGTGGTACATCCGGTCTGCTTCCTCATAGGTGGGCTCGCAGGTCAGATACATGCCCAGCTTCTTCACGGTATCCATATCCACGCTGGACAGGATGACGGTGGAGTGCATATCGCAGCCCTTCAGGTGGGAGAGCTGCTTGAGGGCGGCTGCTGCAGTGGGATTCTGCGCGGCCGAGCTGGACAGGGCAATCAGAATCTCGTCGGTGTGCAGGCGGGGATTCTTGCTGCCCAGATAGTTGGTCTTGAGGGTCTGGATGGGCTCGATGGCGGCGGCAGAAACGAGGTCAAGCTCCTGGTCGATGCCGGCCAGCTTTTTCAGCGCGTTGAGCAGAGCGGAGGAAGCGGCACCCAGCAGGGGGCCGGTCTTGCCGGTAACAACGGTGCCGTCCGGCAGCTCAATGGCGGCAGCGGGGGCACCGCCGGTCTTTTCAGAGACTGCATGGGCGGCCTGCTCCACCGGGCGGCTGCCCTGGGTCAGTCCGGCCTGATTCATCAGCAGCTCCAGCTTGTAGACCTCGCTCTGGATCTGTGCGCCGTTCTTGAGGTCGCACAGGGCCTTGAAGTAGCGGCGGACGATCTCGTTGCGGGAAGCCTCGCAGCAGGCCGCGTCGTCCACAATGCAGTTGCCGGCCATGTTCACGCCCATGTCGGTGGGAGAGTGGTAGGGGCTCTTGCCTGCGATCAGCTCAAACATGGCGTTGACCACGGGGAAGATCTCAATGTCGCGGTTGTAGTTGACCGCGGTCTTGCCGTAGGCCTCCAGATGGAACGGGTCGATCATGTTCACATCGTTCAGGTCGGCGGTGGCAGCCTCGTAAGCCAGGTTGACCGGGTGCTTCAGGGGGATGTTCCAGATGGGGAAGGTCTCAAACTTGGCATAACCGGCCTTCACGCCCCGCTTGTATTCGTGGTACAGCTGGGACAGGCAGGTGGCCATTTTGCCGCTGCCGGGGCCGGGAGCCGTGATGACCACCAGCGGGCGCTGGGTCTCAATGTACTCGTTGCGGCCATAGCCCTCGTCGCTCACGATGCGGGCAACGTCGTTGGGGTAGCCGGGGATCTTATAGTGCCGGAAGGTGCGGATGCCCAGGCTGTTCAGCCGCTTCTCAAAGGCTTCCACCTCGGGGGCAGCGGTGTACATGGTCACGCATACGCTGCCCACAAACAGGCCGCGCTCCTGGAATGCGTCGATGAGGCGCAGAACGTCCAGATCATAAGTAATGCCATAGTCACCGCGCACCTTGCTGCTGACGATGTCCTCAGCGTTGATGACGATAACGACCTCGGCCTGATCCTTCAGCTGCAGCAGCATCTGCAGCTTGGAATCGGGCTGGAAGCCGGGCAGCACGCGGGAGGCGTGGTAGTCATCGAACAGCTTGCCGCCGAATTCCAGATACAGCTTGTTGTCGAACTGCGCGATCCGCTCCCGGATGTGCTCCGACTGCATCTGCAGGTATTTGTCGTTGTCAAATCCTTTTTTCATTCGTTGCTCCTCTTCCTGATTTCGGTTCCCATATCCTGCCCGGGCAGCGGGTTCCACAGCGGAAGTGTGCCCGGGGAATTACACAATACAAAAACAGTATATCATATCAGAGGAGCGGGTGCAATAAAAAATCAACAAAAGTCCCGCTCCTTCCAGCAGAAAGCTTTTGCCGGAAAGAGCGGGGCAGGGAGGAACAGTGCGGATTACAGGGTCAGCTGGATGCCGCTGAGGGTCACGGTATCCGGATCGGGCTCCTCATCCTTTGCTTTGGCGCGGGTCTGTTTGGGCAAAGCGTCCTCGTGGACTACTTTGCCGCATTCCAGCTCAGGGATGGCAAAGAAGGCCGCTTCCAGAGCATCAGGCAGCTCTACTTCACCGGTAACATGCAGGAATTCGATCTGAGCCAGCAGGTCTGCGCTCTCTGCGGGGATGACAGCATCACCCAGCACATAGAGGCGGGTGCCATACCGGCGCAGGGAAGAGGCAGTCAGCTCCAGGTCGTCCTCCACCACGGCGGTGCCGTCCGGCACGATGATCAGCTCGGTGGAATCCGGGAAGAGCGGGGCCAGAACGGGCGCAAGGCTTGCGCACAGGATGGCCTTTGGAGCGGAAAAGCTGCAGCCCTTTGCGGCCAGTGCGGCAGTGTCGAGCCTGGGGTCAACCGCCAGGAAGCGATGTTCATTCCAGTACAGGCGGCTTTGTGCCCGCAGCAGGAAGGTGTTGTCCAGCTTGATGGAGCTTCCCGGCAGGAGCACTGCATCATCGGGGTAGACCGCCAGCTTTCCGTTCAGGATGCAGCGGGCGGATACCACTGCCGAGAGGCACTGCGGGCAGTAGATCATACCGTTGACCAGAATGCAGGCGTACTTCTGTAAAACCTCCGCAGCATCCGGTGTGATCATCAGCTTGCCGTTGACCACCAGTACCTGCCCGGCGGCGGTCTGGCTGGCAGAGCTCAGCGTGACCTTGCCATTGACCACACCCACCGAGACCTCCTCCGGGACATTTTTGCAGAGCATCGAATCCAGAGAAATGTTGTGCTGGCTCAGGAGCGTCTGCACCCGGGGCGAGGTCAGCGCGATCATGCAGTCCAGCTTGATCTGCTCATAGCGGTCAAGAAAATCCTCCTGCACATTGCGCAGGTCCAGGATCATAGCGTCCACATTCAGGCTCTTTTTCATCATTTATTCCTCCGTAAGTTCAGTTTTGAGGCGATGGCGTATCTGGGTAAGGCGGCTGCGGACCGTGCCGGGCGGGAGACTGAGCAGCTGACCGATCTCGCTGGCATTGTAGCCCGCTGTATAGCGCAGGGTGAACAGCCGCCGCTCTTCCGGGGTGAGCAGAGCCAGCAGACTGGCGGCTTCCACCGTGTCCAGCGCGAAATCCGGTTCAGCACTGTCCTCTTCCGGGAAAAAGGTGCTGAGCAGCTGCTCTTCCTTTGCCGCCCGGCGGAGCTGGTCGCAGTAGAGATTCCGTGCTGTGGTAAACAGCCAGGCCTTGCACTGCCGCTCTGTAAAGCTGTTGATAAGGGTCCGGTTCTGCAGTGCCCGCAGAAAGACTTCCTGGGTCAGATCCTCTGCCCGGGCCTCGTCCCGGCAGAGATTGAAACAGAAGTGTTCCAGCCTGTCCCAGAAGGTCTCGTACAGCAGCTCCCACATGGGGCTTCCTCCTTTCATTGCGTCGTTCTGCCTGTAAGACGAAGGAGACCGGGGAAGTGTTGGATAGATTCGGAAAAAATAAACCCTCAGTCTCGCTGGCGCTCGCCAGCTCTCCTACCAGGGGAGCCTTTGGCATGGCGGTAAACAGCGTGAAACTGAGGGAAACTCCTTGATTTAATGTTTTGCTTCCAGTGCTTCGAGATCTTCTTTGATCTCTTCCACATCTTCTTTCAGGAACATCAGGCAGAAGCTGACGGCCAGCAGCAGGCAGGAGAACCAGATGGCCTTTGCGCCGCAGAGATCCAGCGCCAGGCTGCCCAGGCCCGCGCCCAGCGCAAACAGGAGGATGATGCCCCAGTAATAAAGGGATTTTTTCAGGGCGGCAGGATTGCGGTTGAGCACCCAGCTGCAGAGGGAGTCCATGCCGCTGCGCATGTTGCCGATGCACATGGTGCTGGCAAAGGCATAACCGTTCACCTTGCGGAAGGTCTGCACCTGCATCGCACAGGCAAACGAGACCAGCGCATTGGCCATAAGATTCCACTCCTGCGGGAAAAAGCCCACCACGAACAGCATCACGATCTCACACAGCACCACCAGCTGCCGCCAGTGGAGCCGCTGCAGATTCTGCAGCTTCTGGTGCATCAGCTCTGCCGCGAACACGCCCAGCGCAAAGAAGCACAGGGGCACAAGATAATGCAGCACACGCCCCCACTCCCCGGCAAAGGCATGGACAGCCATCAGCACGATGTTGCCGGTCTGGGCGTTGGCAAACACCTTGCCCCGGAACAGATAGGTGTATACGTCCTGCAGGCCGCCGGACAGTGAAAGGAACATTGCCGTGCAGAAGGCTTCCGACATCTGGCCGCGGCGCTTTTTCTTGGAATTCATGCAAATTCCCCCTCTGATTTTTTACCCCTATACTATAACGCGGGTTGACGGATTTGTCAAAAAGCAAAGGCACTTTTTGGCGGTTTTGACTATGTAAAACGAATATGCCTGCCATGTATTTTGCAATTGCATCCGGGTTGTGCTACAATAAGACCATTCATACAGAAAAAGGAGAATCTCCCCATGCCCAATATCATCGAGATCACGGATTTTCACGCGCCGGAGCTGGACCCCTACGCCCGCCTGACGCAGAACCAGCTGCGCAGTCGGCTGGAACCCGAAAAAGGCATCTTCATTGCCGAGAGCCCCAAGGTGATCTCCCGGGCACTGGATGCAGGCTTTGTGCCGGTTTCCCTGCTGATGGAGCGCAGGCAGATCACCGGCCCAGCGGCGGAGATCCTGACCCGCTGCGGGGATGCACCCATTTATACTGCTGACCGGGAGCTGCTGGCTGCACTGACAGGCTACGAGCTGACCCGGGGTGTGCTCTGCGCCTTCCAACGTCCGAAGCCCCGCACCGTGGAGGAGCTTTGCCGGAACGCCCGGCGTGTGGCTGTGCTGGAGGGCATTGTGGATTCCACCAACGTGGGTGCCATCTTCCGCAGCGCGGCAGCGCTGAACATGGACGCTGTTCTTATCAATCCCTCCTGCTGTGACCCGCTCTGCCGCCGGGCCGTGCGCGTGAGTATGGGCACGGTATTTCAGGTGCCCTGGGCGCAGATCGGTGAAACTCCTGCTGATTGGCCCGAAAAGGGGCTTGCTCAGCTGAATGCCCTGGGCTTCAAGACGGCTGCCATGGCCTTGAGTGACCGTTCGGTCAGCATCGATGACGAAGCCCTTGCCCGGGAGCCGAATCTTGCCATTGTGCTGGGCACGGAGGGAGACGGCCTTTCCCATACCACCATCGCATCCTGCGATTACACAGTCAAGATCCCCATGTCCCACGGGGTCGATTCCCTGAATGTTGCCGCCGCCAGCGCCGTGGCGTTCTGGCAGCTGGGCAAACAGTAATTCATAAGCCATACAGCAACAAAACTCCCGCCCGGAGCCGGGCGGGAGTTTTGCTATGCCTTAGAAGGATTTAAAGGAGAAATTACTTTTTCATGTAGATGTGGTGGGGCAGACCTGCAATGTACAGCGGAGTCAGCTCAGCCTGGATCAGCGGGCGGGCATACTCGAGGAATTCCTCGGTCATCTGGGTGTGATTCTCGTTCATCCAGCTCAGGGGAACCTTCTTCTCGAGGTTTGCAACTTCACTGATGGGGTGCAGCTCGGTGATGTACTGATAGGGGCTGTTGGAGATGCGCTTCAGGGCGACCATCTGACCGGTGACACCCTCAAAGGCAGCCTTGGCAGCAGCGCCGCCCACCTGGTAAGCCTCAGTGATATCGGTGCGGCTGGTCAGGTGACCAGCGCAGCGCTGCAGGGTAGACAGCTCGATACAGCGGGTCTTGGTATCCAGATTGCGGGCGACCACATTCGCCAGATAGCGTGCGGTACCAGTCAGTGCCTTGTGGCCGAAAGCGTCCACTGCGTGCACATCATCGGCCAGCTCACAGACATAACGACCGTCCTCGAGCTTGACACCCTCGGAAACAGCGATCACGATGCTGGGCTTCTTCTCCTGCATGGCGCGGACCTTCTCAATGAAGTGCTCCACGTTGAAGGGGACCTCGGGCAGGCAGATCATATCCACGCCCTCGCAGTCATCACTCTTGGCCAGAGAGGCAGCAGCGGTCAGCCAGCCGGCGTTGCGGCCCATGATCTCGACCACGGTGACATAATTGGTGCCGTAAACGGTGGCATCGCGGATGATCTCCTTCATCACCACACCGATGTACTTTGCCGCAGAGCCGTAGCCGGGGGTGTGGTCGGTCACCATCAGGTCGTTATCGATGGTCTTGGGAACGCCCATGAAGCGGATGTCGCTCTGGATGCGGTTGCCGTATTCAGCCAGCTTGCCGATGGTATCCATGGAGTCGTTGCCGCCAATGTAGAAGAAGTAGCCAATGTTCAGCTTTTCCAGGATGGCGAACAGCTTCTTGTAAACGGTCTCGTCATCGTGCCAATCGGGCAGCTTATAGCGGCAGCTGCCCAGGAAGCTGGACGGGGTGCGCTTGAGCAGCTCGATATCCAGGTCGTCGGTCAGCACGGTGGAAAGATCCACCGCGCGCTCCTCCAGCAGACCGGCAACGCCGTTGCACATGCCGTAAACAATCTCAGCGCCGCGGCTCTTGCAGCTCTCGAATACGCCTGCCAGACTTGCATTGATGACGGAGGTAGGGCCGCCAGACTGACCAACGATTGCATTTTTACCCATGATGATTTCTCCTTTTCTTCTGTTTCGGCTTTTATATTATCGTGCAGGAGCACGAAAACAGACCATGAGGGGGGAGGAAACGCGCAAATGAAACTTACAGGCAGATATGGCGCGGGGTACCGTTGACATAGACCGGTGTCACTTCGTCCAGGATGAGCGGACGGGCATACTCCTCAAATGCCGCCGTCACCTGCATTCCGTCCGGGGTGATCCAGTCCAGCGGCACCTTTTTCTCCAGGTTTGCCACCTGCTGGACATCCACGGACTCGGTGATGCACTGGTAGGGGTAATCGGAAATGCGCTTGAGCGAGATCATCCGCCCGGTCTCGCCCGCAAAGGCAGCGGAAGCGGCAGCGCCGCCCACGGCGTAGGCCTCGTTCACATCGGTGCGGCTGGCCAGATGGCTGGCGCAGCGCTGCAGGGTAGAGAACTCGATGGCGCGGCTCTTGCAGTTCAGCTTGTCGTGGATCAGCTCGGACAGATACCGGCTGGTGCCGCTGAGCACGGCCTTGTGGCCAAAGGCATCCAGCTGGCCTGCGGTGGACACCAGATCGCACAGATAGGTGCCGTCGGCGGTCTTGACGCCCTCGCTGGCTGCGATGATGACGTTGGGCTTCACCCGCTGCAGCTGGTCCACCTTCGTCAGGAATTTTTCCTCGTCGAAGGGCACTTCGGGCAGCAGGATCAGGTCCGGGCCCTCGCAGTCGTCGCCGCCGGCCAGGCAGGCCGCACCGGCAAGCCAGCCTGCGTGGCGGCCCATGATCTCAGCCACGGTCACGCTGCGGATGTCATACACGGAAGAATCGCGGATGACTTCCTTCAGGATGGTGGCGATGTACTTTGCTGCCGAGCCGTAACCGGGGGTGTGGTCGGTGAGGCAAAGGTCGTTGTCGATGGTCTTCGGCACGCCGATGAACCGCACGCTGCTGCCCACCTGTGTGCCGTAGCGGGAAAGTTTTGCGATGGTGTCCATGGAGTCGTTGCCGCCGATGTAGAACACCGCGCAGATATCGTACTTGTCAAACAGGGTGAACAGCTTGACGAAGGGCGTGGAATCCACGTCCGGGTCCGGCAGCTTGAAACGGCAGCTGCCCAGATAGCTGGACGGGGTGCGCTTGAGCAGCTCGATGCTCATGCGGTCGTCCAGCAGGACGTTCAGTTCCAGCAGTTCTTCCTTCAGCAGACCTTCGATGCCGTATTTCATGCCGTACACCTTGTCTGCACCCAGACTGCAGGCGGCTTTGTACACGCCTGCCAGGCTGGAATTGATGACGGCGGTGGGGCCGCCGCTCTGACCAATGATGACGTTCTTGGCCATGAGTACCTCCTTTTACAAATTCCGTTCTTATCATTTGTACATCGCTGCACGTCTCCGGCCTCTGCGCCGCTGTGCGTAGGAGAGAGATCTTTGGGCCCTGCACTGCCCGCAGACCGGCGGCAAACAAA
>ENA-OWRJ01003946-OWRJ01003946.1-human-gut-metagenome-genome-assembly--contig:-NODE-3946-length-10199-cov-2.800375_pt1 | contig 10199 bp, 10 predicted proteins | sample MGYA00248269_ERZ651897 | MGnify/ENA primary metagenome ERZ651897 (study PRJEB26924, sample SAMEA4378252) | human gut metagenome | biome: human gut; feature: human-associated habitat; material: faeces...
CTGCTGGAGGCGCAGGATGATGTCTTGGAAGGAAAGCGATGAAGCGTTCATGCCTCTAATATCCCCTCGTCGAAACGATTACACGGTTAGGTACTGTACTATAGCGGTTTTTAGTCGATAGCGCCGATGCGGTTGAGCGGCCAGTAGCGCACAAGCGCCACAGCGATCAAATCAGAGCGATCGACGGGACCAAAGTAGCGCGAGTCGGCAGAGTTTTCGCGGTTGTCGCCCATCACCCACACGCACCCGTCGGGAACGGTGTAGGGATAACTCACCTGGGCGCCAGGCGCTTGGACCGAAAGCGGCCAGCTCATGCCCGTCGTATAGTCCTCGTCGAGCGCTTGGCCGTCAACGACCACCTTGCCGTCCTGCAGGTCGACCGTCTGGCCGGCCGTGGCAATAACACGCTTGACAAGAACATCATGCTCGGAAGTGGCATCGGGGTTGTGGAACACCACGATATCACCCTGTTTGACGGGCTGACCGAGCTCGAGGCTCACCTTTTGTGCCAGGATCTGGTCGCCAATCTCGATCGTGTCCTCCATGGAGCCGGTGGGTACCACAAAGGGCTCGACCACAAAGGTGCGGATCAGGAAGGTGGCCACGAGCGCGATCGCGATGACCGCGACCCACTCAAAAGCGCCCCTCAACGCGGAATGCTGCGATGGAACCATTCTCACTCCTCGCCCTGCGAATACGAAGCGTCCAGAATCTCCTGCGCGTATGCGCGCTCCTGGGGCGTAAGCCGTGCCGTCTCGATCAGGTCGGGACGCCAGCGGCAGGTGCGCTCGATTGAATTCTTACGGCGCCAGGCGTCAACCTTGGCATGGTCACCGCTCACGAGCACAGGCGGCACGCCCTCGCCGTTGAATTCAGCAGGGCGAGTGTACTGCGCATACTCGAGCAGGCCTCCGTCCTCGGCGGTCGAGAACGACTCGTCGACGTTGCTCATCTCGTCACCAAGGGCGCCGGGAATCAGACGCACGACGGCGTCGGCAACGACCATAGCGGGAAGCTCGCCGCCCGTGAGCACGTAATCGCCGATCGACAGGCGCTCGTCGGCATACGCATAGGCACGCTCGTCGACACCCTCGTAACGGCTGCACACAAACAGCAAGCGCTCGCTTTTGAGCAGGCGCTCGGCCACATGCTGTGTAAAGGGCTCGCCACAGGGGGTAAAAAACACCACGGTGGGCTTAGGACCCTCGGAGCTAATAGCCTCGATGGCCTCGGCAATAGGCTCGACCTTCATGAGCATGCCCTGCCCGCCGCCGTACGGCTCGTCATCGACGGTACGATGGCGGTCGTGCGTCCAGTCGCGCAGGTTATACGCCTTAAAATCAAAAAGGCCGGCCTTGCGGGCGCGGCCCAAAATCGACGTGGACATAACGGGCTCAAACATCTCGGGAAAGACCGAAAGGGTCTCAATCAGCATGTTGTCCTCCCTACTTGTCCATATCGATCAGGCCGTCCATAACGTGGACGGAAATTGTTCCTGTGTCGGGAAGATCGAGCACAACCTGCTCGATCACGGGAATCAGTACCTCGCCGTACCGATCACCCTCGACAACCCAAACATCGTTAGCGGGCGTCGACATGATCTCGACGATCGTGCCGAGTGAACCGAAGCGCTCGTCGACCACCTCGCGACCCATCAGGTCGGTATAGACGGCGTCGAGTGAATCGAGCTCAAAATCGTCACGATTTGCCAACACATAGCATCCCGTGATGCCCTCGGCGGCCGTCAAGTCGTCAATGCCCTCAAACGAGACCAGATCGCCATCGCCCGTATCGGTGACGGATACGACCGTGCAAAAACGGTCGCGCTTGAGCGCCGGCGGCGTCAGGGCGACGCGCATGCCCGGCTCCAATACAGAAGGAAGCCCCCGCAGCGGCTGCGCGAGGACCTCCCCCTTCCTTCCGTGTGGCTTGACCACACGGGCGATGTTTTTGTACTGGGACCTCAAAGTCCTAGCCCAGAACCTCTACCTCGACAGCAGTGTCGAGGCGAGCGGCCAGTGCACGGGCGAGCGTGCGGATGGCCTTAATGGTACGGCCACGACGGCCGATGACCTTAGCGACGTCATCCTCGGCAACCGAAACCTCAATCGTAGAAGCGTCGTCGCCATCGATGACCTCGAGGCTCACGGAATCCGGGTCGTCGACGATCTGAACAACGAGATATTCGACGAGATCGGCGATGCGATCTGAGAGCATTGCCTCACCCTCGAGCTGTGCAGCGTCAACCTCAGGCACGATTTACTCCTCGGCGCCCTCAGCGGCCTCAGCGGCAGCCTTAGCGGCCTCGGCCTCTTTGGCGAGCTGCTTCTTGGACTTCTTGACGACGGTCTCGGTCTTCTCGCCCTCGTTGGCGGCCTTGACCAGAGCAGCGACAGCGTCGGTGAGCTGAGCGCCCTTGGACTGCCAGTCAGCGATCTTCTCGAGATCGAGGTTGATGGTCTTGGGGGCGGTCATCGGGTTGTAGCGGCCAACCTCCTCGATGATACGACCGTCACGCGGGGCGCGGGAATCGGCGACGACGACACGGTAGTACGGACGCTTCTTAGCGCCGTGACGAGCAAGGCGAATCTTGACTGCCAAAGGAAACTCCTCCAACCAAGCAGCTTTAGGCTGCAACTACAAACAAACAGTTGAACATAATACGCCATCGACGCGGGCAGGTGAAGTCCGTGAGACCAACTTCTTCGGTGTAGTCGAAGGCAAATCCATATCTTAGACAAGAATTCGCGATTTGCAAGCACATCCACGCACCCCACATGAGCTGCGCGGTATACTCATGACATGGAAAGACGCGAACATACATACGGTTATGAGGATGCCATGGGCGTCACGCCGCCTCCCTGGACGGGTCCGGCGGTGGGTCTGATGGACCTCGATGCGTTTTTTGCGAGCGTGGAGATGCTCGATCATCCCGAATGGCGCGGAAAGCCGCTCATCGTGGGCGGTGACGCCGATTCGCGTGGCGTCGTGTCCACGTGTTCGTATGAGGCACGTCGCTTTGGCGTGCACTCTGCCATGGCCTCGGCCGAGGCGCGGCGCTTGTGCCCGCAAGCCATTTGGACGCACGGGCACTTTGATCGCTACCGCGAGGTGAGCGCGCAGGTTATGGCGATTCTCGCCGACGAGACCCCGCGCGTTGAGCGCGTATCCATCGACGAAGCCTTTATCGATATCACACCGGGTCGCTTTGCGCCCGAGGACCCACTGCTGGTTGCACGGCGTATAAGCGACCGCGTGGCAGCGCTGGGAGTGACCTGCTCCATTGGCGTGGGCTGCAACAAGACGGTCGCAAAGATCGCAAGCGAGCGTGACAAGCCGTTTGGATTGACGATTGTGCGCCCCGGGACGGAACAGCGCTTTTTGGCCGCGCTACCAGTGTCTGCCATGAGCGGCATCGGGCGCTCGGCCGAGGAACGACTGCGCCGCATGCGCATCTACACCCTCGGCGAGCTATCACGTGCACCGGAATCCACCTTGGCCTCTATTTTTGGCGTCAACGGCGAACGCATGCGCCAGCGTGCGCTGGGACTTGAAATCTCCGAAGTCACAAGTCTCGATGAAGAGCGTGAGGTTAAATCGGTGAGCAATGAGCGCACCTTTGCGAAAGATTTGACTGAGCGCGGGGACATCGAAGCGGCGATTGCGCTGTTGGGCGAGTCAGTGGGACGCCGCCTGCGCCGTCAGGGACTGACGGGCGCCACGGTGACGCTCAAGCTCAAGTATTCGTATGGCAGCGGGCGTACGGCACAGCGCCGGCTGCCTCATCCGACCGACGATGAGAACATCTTCGTGGCGGTTGCGCTCGAACTGCTCGACAACATCTGGCAGGAAGGCACGCATGTTCGCTTAGCGGGCATCGGCATGAGCGACTTCGACCACCAAGGCGGCATCCAGACCGACCTGTTCTGCGAAGTCGACGACCGCGGAGCCCAATCCAGCGACCGCCGCGACCTCTCGGTCGCTATCGACGCCGTCCGAGACAAGTTCGGCGACACCGCCCTATCCTTCGGCCGCCAATCCCGCTTCAACGATTAACCGCCTTTAGGCAAAAAGAAAGCCGGGCAGGTGCGGAAAACCGCAACTGCCCGGCGAAATGCGCGAAGCTAGCTAAAAATCCCCGTATCAAATGAGCTACTAGAGGAGATTGAGGGGGAGCTGGGGGGCGTCACCCCAGAGCTTTTCTAGGCGGTAGAAGTCGCGGGCTTCGGGAGTGAAGACGTGGACGACAACCGAGCCGTAGTCCATGAGCATCCAGGTCTTCTGCTCGCGGCCCTCGATGGAGAACGGATGCTCGCTGCAAGCCTCGGCGACCTTCTCCTCGATCTCGTCGACGATCGAATCGACCTGGCGGTTGTTGGTACCGGTGGCAAGCACAAAGTAGTCGCACACGTCGGAAAGCTCGGTCAGGTCGAGCACCTGCACGTCCTCGCCCTTCTTGTCGTAGGCGGCCTGCGCGGCGGCGCGGGCGACATCCTCGGCGGCGACACCGCTCGCGGACAGCGAGGCGGCGGTGCGGTCGGACGTGGCAACGAAACTCTTGTGCTCCACACCTTCAAGAATCTGCTCGTCAGTCATGGTCTCGTCGGCCATGGAATACCTCTTTCTAGACACACCCGAGCTAGCGCAGCTGGGCGTAATGGTTGTAAATCGTAATAGCCGTGGGATAAAGATAGCGCCCGGACTGGATCACATAGACCAGACCCTGCGCAAAACAGGAGAAGAACAACTCGTCAAGCGTCGACTCCCCCACCATCTTGCGCAGCGCATGGGCATAGTCGCCGTGACGGTTGGGCTCGATGGCATCTGCCACAAAGACCACCATATCGAGCGGCGTCATGTCGCAGGCACCCACGGTGTGACGGTCGACAGCTTGGAAAACAGCCGGCGACAGCTCGGGAAAAAGCTGCGGAAGCTCATAGGCGGCAACAGGGCCATGCAAAAGCGGCGTCGCGGCGGAAGGAGAGCCGGCAACCTTGATGCCATAGTGAAGCGCGCGGGCCACGAGCTCGTCATCGGAAAGAACCTTGTCCCAGTCGTGAATTAAGCCGGCGGCAGCCGCATCAAAGCGGTCAACGCCGTAGACCTCGGCCAGATGAAGTGCGGTCTCGGCAACACCCAACGAATGCACATAGCGCTTGCGCTTATCTTTCATGCGAACATCGAGCAGCTCTTGAATGCGCTTGAGCAGCGCGCGCTCATCGCCCTCAAACTGATCCTCTACCGGCAACGTAGCCCCCATCACTCAAAATCTTCTTGACCCAGATCGACATACAAACTGCGCTTGCGAATGTAGCCGAGCACAGACTCGCTCGTAAGATAGCGCACGCTCATGCCGCGGGCAACTCGCTTACGAATGTTCGTCGAGCTGATCGCCAGCGCCGGAATCTGAATATAGCGCACATCGAACGGCAGCCCCGACTCTTTGATTCGGGCACGCGCCGTATCGATATCAAAACCCGGTCGCGTCGCCGCAATAAAGGTAGCAAGCTCAGCGATTCGCTCGGCATCATGCCAGGTCACAATATCGATAATCGCGTCGGCGCCCGTAATAAAGTAGAGCTTTACCTGCGGCGGGTAAAAGTCGCGAAGGGCATGAAGCGTATCGGCCGTATAGGTTACGCCCGGACGGTCAATCTCGAACCGGCTCGCCAAAAAGGCCGGGTTCGCGGCGGTGGCGAGGACAGTCATGGCATAACGGTCCTCGGCAGGCGTCACCGGCTTGTCAAGCTTAAAGGCGGGAGAGCCCGCCGGCATAAAGAGCACAGCGTCCAAGTCGAGCGACTCGCGCGCCTGCTCGGCAGTCACCAGGTGCCCGTAATGAATCGGGTCGAATGTGCCGCCCATAATGCCAAGCCGAAATTCCTTGCCCTCTTTTATGGGCAGCTCGGGCAAACCGATTCCACCGCGCAGCGACATGGCTTACTCGCCCTCCGAGGTCTCGGCATCGCCCGCGGCATCCGCCGCATCGACAACCTCGACGCCCTCATCCGCAGCATCGGCCACGTCAATGGCCTCAACGGCAACGTCCTCGCCAGCGTCCTCGAGCTCCTCGTACTCCGAGAAGTCCTCAGCGCCCTCAAAGTCAAAGGCACGCTGGCAAATGCGGACCTCGTCGCCCGCACGGCAACCGGCCTTCTCGAGCGCGTCGTCAACACCCATACGTGCAAACTTATGCTGCAGGTAAATGACGGCTTCCTCGTTTTCCCAGTCGGTCTGGATGACCATGCGCTCGATGGCACGACCAACCACACGGAAGGCACCGGGCTCCTCCTGGACAATGCGGAACCGCTTCTCGCGCTGCAGACGGCGGCGCTCCCACTCCTCGTCGCGAAGATCGACCGGCTCATCGGAAACCGCCAGCTCGGCGCGAAGCTTAGCCACCTGCTCGCCCACGGCAAGCATCAGCGTATTGAGCCCGGCGCCCGTCACGGCGGACACGGCAAAGAACATATGTCCATCGTCGAGCGCGGCGCGCTTGAGGTCGGCAATCTTGTCGGCCGTGCCCGGCGCATCGCACTTGTTGGCGACAACGATTTGCGGGCGCTCCGAGAGCTCTGCGCCATACTGCTCGAGCTCACGGTTGATGATGCGGTAATCCTCAACCGGGTCGCGATCCTCAAAACCGCCCGTCATGTCGACGACATGCATGATCAGGGCCGTACGCTCAATGTGGCGCAGGAACTGGTGGCCTAGGCCCTTGCCCTCGCTCGCGCCCTCGATCAAACCAGGAACGTCGGCAACGACGTAAGAATACTCACCGGCACGCACCATGCCGAGGTTCGGCACGAGCGTTGTAAACGGATAGTCGGCGATCTTGGGACGGGCGGCACTCATGCGCGCGATAAGCGAGGACTTGCCCACTGAGGGGAAGCCCACGAGTGCGGCATCGGCCATAAGCTTCATCTCAAGCTCAATCCAGTGCTCCTCGGCCGGTTCGCCCAGCTGAGCGAACGCGGGCGCGCGGCGCACCGACGTCACAAAGTGCGTGTTGCCCAGGCCACCGGCACCGCCGGGCGCCACGACAACGCGCTCGCCATCATGCACCAGGTCGGCAATCTCGAACATCGGGGTCTGCGTCTCGGAGTCGAGCTCGCGCACCACGGTGCCCATAGGAACCTTCAAAATTAGGTCCTCGCCGCTCTTACCGTTACGACGGGCACCCTGCCCGTGCGTGCCGCGCTCGGCGCGGAAGTGATGCTTAAAGCGGTAATCGATCAACGAAGACAGCTGAGCATCGGCCTGGATGACGACATTGCCGCCACGACCGCCGTCGCCGCCATCGGGGCCGCCCTTGGGGACAAATGCCTCGCGCCTAAACGACATGCATCCGGCTCCGCCGTCGCCGCCGCACACGTTAATGCGGCTGATATCGGTGAACTGTGACAACAGAATCGCCTCCTACAAAAAGAGGGAGACCCTTGAATCCTAAAACTCAAGTGCCTCCCACATATGTGCTCTATGAAGGGTAAATTACGCGTTCGCGAGCGGGCGTACGCTGACCCTGTGCTTGATACCCTTGTGGAACTCAACGGTACCGTCGACCAGCGCGAACAGCGTGTCGTCCTTGCCACGGCCAACGTTCTCACCCGGGTGGATGTGCGTGCCGTGCTGACGGACGAGAATCGTGCCCGTGGTTACCGTCTGGCCGGCATAGCGCTTCGTGCCAAGGCGCTGACCGCGGGAGTCACGGCCATTACGGGAGGAACCGAGTCCTTTTTTGTGTGCCATTGTGTATACCTACTCTTTCGTTACGAGTGTAATCTACTCGGCGACGGGAGCCTCGGCAACAGCCTCGGCCTCTGCCTTGACAGCCTTCTTGGCGCGGGACGTAGCCTGGACCTTCACGATCTTCAGCTTGGTGAGCTGCTGACGGTGACCCTTCAGACGACGATAGCGCTTACGCTTGTGGAACTTGAAGACCAGCTGCTTCTCGCCCTTGAACTGCTCAACGATCTGAGCGGTAACCTTGGCCTTGGCCAGCTTGTCGGGATCGGTGACGATCTTCTTACCATCGTTGAGGAAGATGACCGGCAGGGTGACCTTGTCGCCCTCATTGCCCTCGATCTTCTCGACGGTGATGACATCGTCGGTGGCGACCTTGTACTGCTTGCCGCCCGTGTTAACGATTGCGTACATGTTTACTTGCCCTTCATGCATCAGTTAGTGCAACAGCCGAATATAGTAGCAGGCGAAAATACCCCCGTCAACGAGTATGTGGAGCAAATCCACAAGTTCGCACAGGTATGGGGCTGACGAGTCGGCCCTCGTCGTCCTCGCATGCTTGATTCTGACGCTCGACATCGTAGGAGCAGATGGTCACGAGGTCTTGCATACCGGTGGAAACAATAGGTGCATCCACGCCCGGGGTCAAGCCCTGCAACAAAACATCAGCAGCGGAAAGCAAAATTTCCGGACGCATGGAGCCCTCGTTATCGGCATGGGTGTCGAGCATGAGCACCAAATGGTCAGGGCGCTCCCCCGCCGTGAGCTCATAGCCCACGAGCGTGTGATCCAAATCCAAGCGCTTGCTCTTTTTGCCGCGCGCGTAGTCGATGCCATGGTCCGCGCGCAACGTGTCGATCGCACGACGCACCTCGTCGGCGCTTACGGGCGCCTCGAGATCCAAGTGTAGATCGATGCGATACGACAGGCGCGTAAGCTGCGCCGTCAACGCCGGCGTGCGCACGTCGATGTACGCTGCCTCAATGGGTGCCAGATCGGCCGGAGACGCCGCAGCCAGACGCCCAAACGCCTCGTCGAGCGCCACGAACTCGGTCATAAACAGGTCATACCACTCGCAGGTCGACGACGTACCCACCGGTAGTGCCGAAGAGAAGCCCACGCGCATGTGCGGAGAGAAGCCCTGCGTGACGGCATAGGGAAGTCCCGCACGGCGCACGATGCGCTCAATGGTATGGATTACTTCGAGATGGCCCAGGTACTTAAGGCGATCGCGCTTGCCATAGCGAACACGAAGCCTAAAGAGCGTGGGGTTGTCAGTCAGGCGCTCACTCATGCGCGATCACCCATCAATACATTCTTGACGTGGAGCGTGGGGCAGATTCCGCAGCCGGTGCACGACGTGCGGGGGCAGTCGGGAGTCGGGAAACCCTCGAGCGAGCGACGGTACTCGCGCTCGAGGAAGCCGCGCGTGCAGCCGGGGCTCACATGCTCCCACGGCAGACGCCAGTCCAACTCGTAGGGCAGGTGCACGAGCTCATTGAGGTCGATGCCGTTTTTGGCGGCAGCCTCCTTCCAGTTATCGAGCGAGAAATGCTCTACCCAGGCGTCAAAGCGAGACCCCGAGCGCCAAGCATCGATGATGACGGGCGTCATGTCACGACCGGCGCGGGAGAGCGCGGCCTCGATGAGCGAGGTCTCGGCATCGTGGTAATGCACGCGGACGGCACGGTTGCGAACGCTCGTGATGAGCAGCTTCTGACGACGCTTGACGTCGTCGTAGTCGAGCTGCGGGCACCACTGGAACGGCGTGGCAGCCTTGGGGATAAAGACCGAAACCGAGATGGACACCGAGATCGAGCCGCGACGAGCCTTGGGCACCACGGAACGACCGAGCTCCAGCACGTGATCGGCCAGATTGGCGATGGCCACGATGTCCTCGTCGCGCTCGCCGGGAAGGCCCATCATAAAGTAGAGCTTCATGCGGTTCCAGCCGGCCTCGAAGGCCGCCTTAGCCGCACGATCCAGGTCCTCCTCGGTCACGTTCTTGTTAATGATGTCGCGCATGCGCTGGCTGCCGGCCTCGGGCGCGAACGTCAGGCCGCCCTTCTTTTCGCCGGCGACCGACTCGGCCATATCCACGCCAAACGAATCCAGGCGCTGCGACGGAATAGACACGCGAATACCCGTATCCTCCAGGCGACGGTTGAGCCTGCCGAGCACGTCACGAATGCAGGAGTGGTCGGTCGTGGAGAGCGAGGTCAGCGACACCTCGTCATAGCCGGTCTTTTCCAGACCCTGAATCACCGACGAGACGATCTGGTCGGCCGAGCGCTCGCGCACCGGGCGATACGTCATGCCGGCCTGGCAAAAACGACAGCCGCGGGCGCAGCCGCGCAGGATCTCGATAGACAGGCGGTCGTGGACCAGCTGCGCATAGGGTACGCACGACTGCGACAGCGGATTCGTGGCGCCGAAATCCTCGACGACGCGTTTGT
>ENA-OWRJ01003954-OWRJ01003954.1-human-gut-metagenome-genome-assembly--contig:-NODE-3954-length-10174-cov-2.815100_pt1 | contig 10174 bp, 9 predicted proteins | sample MGYA00248269_ERZ651897 | MGnify/ENA primary metagenome ERZ651897 (study PRJEB26924, sample SAMEA4378252) | human gut metagenome | biome: human gut; feature: human-associated habitat; material: faeces...
GATGCACTTCCATGGCAGACATGCGATGGAACGGATTACCGAACGGACACCGCTGATTCATGGCATTCAGGAAAGTTCCAGCACAAGAGGCACATCCAGCCACCACCAGAACCCGACTGCAATTCTCTGCACGCCGGATTGCACGGAAACCAATGGCAGCTGTTTCGGTGCAGCGTTCCTGTACAGCGGCAGCTTCCAGACGAAGATTGAATATGACCAGATGCGGCAGGCAAGAATGGTGATGGGACTGCATCCGGATTTGTTCCGTTGGGAACTCCAGCCAAATGCAACCTTTGATACACCGGAAGTGTTGTTCACTTACAGCGATAGCGGCTTAGAAACCCTATCACATCGCTTCCAGAAAACCATTCGGGAACACGTTTGCCGTGGGAAGTATCAGAAAATCGAACGTCCGGTTCTGATTAACAACTGGGAAGCAACCTATTTCGATTTCAACGAAGAAAAGATTTTAAAGATTGCCGAAGAAGCCGCTCGTCTGGGCGTTGATATGCTGGTATTGGATGACGGCTGGTTTGGCAAGCGGGATGATGACTGTTCCGGTCTGGGCGACTGGTTCGTGAATGAACAGAAGCTCAAGGGCGGACTGGGCACACTGGTGCAGAAAGTCAAGGCATTGGGTATGCGGTTCGGCATTTGGTTTGAACCGGAAATGATTTCGGAAGACAGCGATTTGTATCGCACCCATCCGGACTGGGCAATTCAGATTCCGGGCAGAAATCCGATGCGAAGCCGGTATCAGCTGCTGTTGGATCTGTCAAATCCGGATGTGCAGGATTACTTGTACAAGTGTATTTCTGACATTCTGAACAGTGCAGATATTTCCTATGTAAAGTGGGATATGAACCGCAGTATCAGTGACTGGTATACCGCTCTGCTGCCAGCAAATCGGCAGGGCGAGTTGCCGCATCGGTATGTGCTGGGTGTCTATGCATTGCTGGAACGGCTGACTTCTGCATTCCCGGAAGTTCTGTTTGAGGGATGCAGCGGCGGCGGCGGACGGTTTGACGCTGGAATGCTGTACTACTGCCCGCAGATTTGGTGCAGCGATGACACAGACGCTTATGAACGAACCATTATTCAGTATGGCACATCGTTCTTCTATCCGGTTTCTGCGGTTGGCTCGCACGTTTCTGTTGTTCCGAATCACCAGACTGGCAGAGTTACACCAATCGAAACCCGTGCCGTGACGGCGATGGCTGGCAGTTTCGGCTATGAATTGGATTTGAATTTGCTGTCAGACGAAGAAAAGGAATCTGTTACAAAGCAGATTCAGCAGTTTAAGAAATATGGCTCACTGATTCACAACGGAACATATTACCGCCTGAGCAATCCGATGGAAGATGCCTATGCACTCTGGGCATTTGTATCCGAAGATAAGAAGGAAGTCTTGGTACAAGGCATGATTTTCCGGACAGAAGCAAACATGGTGCGGCATTGTGTTCCGCTGCGTGGCTTGGATGCAAAGGCTGTTTACCGGACAAAGGACGGAGCAGCCTATACCGGTGACACCCTGATGCATGCAGGTGTTCTGCTGCCAAAATCTTGGGGCGACTATTATCCAGTTTCCATGCATTTCATCAGCGAATAATTTTACAACGATGATTCGAAACGATTGCGGCACGCTGCGGAAGAGATTCTGCGGCGTGCCGTTTCTGTTGATTTTTCGGGGGATTTCCTAGTTTTAAAATTTGTCGACTATTACGAATTTCAGCGAAAAAACAGGGAAATATTCTGTTAAATGACGAATTGAAATACCTTGAAAACCTATCGCATCTATGGTATAATAGAAGGTAACGAAAACGGCAAAAAGGTGGGAAATTCGATATGGAAACGGTACTTTGCTTTGGGGACTCAAACACATATGGCTATCAGCCGGAAACGAAAAAACGATATGATGAAACCACTCGCTGGACGTGCTTGTTACAGCAGGCAATTCAGCCTTACGGATGGCGTGTTGTAGAAGAGGGTCTGTGCGGACGCACAACCAACTTGAACGGCATTCGCCGGGAAAACCGAAATGGTGCTGCAGTGCTGCCGATGCTGCTGGAATCCCATGCACCGTTGGATGCGGTGATTTTGATGCTGGGGACAAATGACTGCAAAACGCAGTTCCATGCAACGCCGGAATCCATTGGAGCAGGCATAGAAGCTCTGATTGCACAGGTGCGGGCATTTGATGAACAGCTTCCAATCTTATTGGTTTCCCCCATTCATCTTGCAGCGGATATTGCAGAAAAAGACCCCGCATTTTCTGCGGATTCCGTTCCCATCTCCTATGCGTTAAAATCCGTCTATGCAGCGATTGCAGAACGGGAACACTGCATATTTTTTGCGGCTTCGGATTATGCAGAGCCTTCGGATGCAGACGGCGAACATCTCGACGCAGAGGGACATCAAAAACTGACCAAACAGATGCTGAACGCATTACAACCATTACTATGCGGAAAGGAACAGGAAAAATGACAACGAAAGAAATGCAGGAAGCAATTCTAAAATGGAAAAAAGAACAAGACTGCTGTATTCTGGCACATTGCTACCAGACCCATGATATTTTGGAAGTGGCAGACTTTGTCGGAGATTCTTTCGGATTGGCACAGAAAGCAGCAAAAACCAAGTGCAAACGGGTGATGATGTGCGGTGTTCGCTTTATGGCAGAAACCGTCAAGATTCTGTCGCCGGAAAAGCAAGTTTATCTGCCAAAAGCAGAAGCTGGCTGCCCGATGGCAGAACAGCTGGATGTGGAAATGTTGCAGCAGATGAAAGAAATCTATCCGGAACACTGTGTGGTTGCCTATATCAATACAACCGCTGCATTAAAAACACTGTGTGATGTCTGTGTCACGTCCTCTTCCGCAGTGGATATTATCCGGAAGATTCCAAACAAAAAGATTCTGTTCATTCCGGACTGCAACCTTGGTGATTATGTGGCAAAGCAAATTCCGGAAAAGGAATTTCAGCTGATGCATGGCGGTTGCCCGACCCACGTTCGGATTACTGTCAAGGACGTAGAAAAGGCACGGGCTGCACATCCAGATGCAGAGCTGCTGGTACATCCGGAATGCCAGCCGGCAGTCACCGCACAGGCGGACTATGTTGGCAGCACAACCGGCATTATGAACTATGCAGCAAAGAGTGACAAGAAATCGTTCATCATCGGTACAGAAAACAGCATTGTACAGCATTTGGGCATGCAGTTCCCAGACAAGCTGTTTTATCCGCTCTCGAAAGATTGTGTCTGTCACAATATGAAAGTTACGACATTGGCAGATGTTTTGCACTGCTTGCAGGGCGTAGACGGCGAGGAAATTCAGATGCCGGAAGATGTCATGCAGAAAGCAAAGGTCTGCATTGAAGAAATGTTGAGGTTGGGAAATTAAGATGCAGAAAAAAGTATTGGTCGCAATGAGCGGCGGTGTGGATAGTTCTGCAACAGCTGCCATCTTGTGCCAAAAGGGCTATGATTGTATCGGTGTCACGATGAAGCTGTACAATCTGCCAGATGATGCGGTTCGCAGCAACACCTGCTGTACGCTTTCCGATGCAGAAGATGCAAAGAGCGTTGCATATCGGCTGGGTATGCGGTATTACGTCATGAATTTTACGGCAGATTTTGCCAAGGAAGTCATTGACCGTTTTGTATCTGCCTATGAACGGGGCGAAACGCCGAATCCTTGTATTGACTGCAACCGATATATGAAGTTTGAACAGCTGTACCAGCGAGCTGCTATGCTGGGCTGCGATGCGATTGCAACCGGACACTATGCACGGATTGCATACGATGCAGAACGGGGCAGATGGCTGTTGAAAAAGTCGAAGAATGAAGCAAAAGACCAGAGTTATGTGCTGTATTCCATGACACAGGAGCAGCTTGCACATACGATTTTTCCGCTGGGGGATTATACCGATAAGGCGGAAGTACGAAAGTTGGCAGCAGAATCCGGTTTGCTGAACGCAGAAAAGCAGGACAGTCAGGATATTTGCTTTGTTCCGGATGGCGATTATGCAGCGTTTATTGAACAGTACACGGGAAAGCAGTATCCGCATGGGGATTTTGTAGACCGGAACGGCAAGAAGCTGGGCGAGCATAAGGGCATGATTGGTTATACCATCGGACAGCGGAAAGGCTTAGGCATTTCTGCACCGCATCCGCTGTATGTCTGCAAAAAGTGCGTGGAAGATAACACGATTGTGCTTTCAGAGCGAGAGGGATTGTATACCACGAAACTGATTGCACGGGATTTCAACTGGATTGCCTATGATGGTGCACCGAAAATGCCGATTTCCGTCACAGCCAGAACCCGTTATCATGCCAAGGAGGCAGCTGCAACGGTCACACCGCTGGAAGATGGAACGGTACAAGTTGTATTTGCAGAGCCACAGCGTGCTGTGACGGCTGGTCAGGCAGTGGTACTGTATGATGGAGAAATTGTAGTTGGCGGAGGAACGATCACTTCCGCCGAATGAATCAAAAAAAGTCCGACAGAACTGCCGGACTTTTTTTGTTGCAGAAATGATTTCATCAGACGGAAACCTGAAACAGCCCATGCCGATTGCAGTAGCTGTAAATCGTACCATGCCCCATCATCGGGAAGCGTACCATTGGATTTTGTTCCGGATAACACTTGATGAAGGAAATCCGGTCGCTGGTGACATAGGCGAAAAAAGAGAGAAAATGTGTTTTTTCCATGGGATGTTCCATGGAAACGACATAGTCATATTCTACCTGCTGAATGGTGAGTGTATGTGCGTCTGCCGCTGGTTCTGCCTGTAACTTCGGCAGCGAAATGCCGCAGCAGCTGAAAACGCCCTCGCCCATCGAGTACAGCACATTTCCGCAAATCGGGCAGACGTAAAAGCCCATCTTCTTTAGGTTTCCGCTGCGGTTTTGATTGACAATCTGCACGCCGGAAAACAGTTCTGAAACAGAAACCTGCAACGCCTCTGCCAGTGGCTGAAATAATGACATATCTGGCAGCCCTCGCCCCGTTTCCCATTTGGAAATGGTCTTGTCACTGACTGCAAGGCGTTCCGCCAGTGCCTTTTGCGTTAAGTTTTGCTGCTCTCGCAGCCGTTGAATCATCGTTCCAATTTCTTGTGCGTCCATAAAAATAACCTTCTTTCTGAGTGGATGCTTTCAGTATAACACAAGCCCTGCGATTCTGCAACCTACGTTTCGTAGAGTGCTTTTAAAGAAAATGAGTCTATAATTTAGAATAATATTATTAGAAAAAGCATTGATTTTTTCCCGAAAATGCGGTAAAATAGAAAACAGATTTCGGCATTGTGTCAGTGTACATAAAACCAAAATGCCGGAACGATAGAAAGGAGCTTCGTAATGTATATTACTTGCTTGGATTTGGAAGGCGTATTGGTGCCGGAAATTTGGATCGCATTTGCAGAAGAAAGCGGAATTCCGGAATTAAAGCGTACCACCAGAGATGAACCAGATTATGATAAGCTGATGAAGTGGAGAATCGGCGTTCTGAAAGAACACGGTCTTGGCTTGAAGGAAATTCAGGAAACCATCGCAAAGATTGACCCGCTGCCGGGTGCAAAGGAATTTTTGGACAAACTGCGGAAAGAATGTCAGGTGATTATTATCAGCGATACCTTCACACAGTTTGCAGGCCCGTTGATGGAAAAGCTGGGACAGCCGACCATTTTCTGCAATTCTCTGGAAGTTGCAGCAGACGGCGAAATCACTGGCTTCAAGATGCGTGTTGAAAACTCCAAGCTGACCACCGTAAAGGCATTGCAGTCCATTGGCTATGATACCATCGCCAGCGGTGACAGCTACAACGACCTCGCAATGATTCAGGCAAGTAAAGCAGGCTTCCTCTTCCGGAGCACCGAACAGATTCAGAAAGACCATCCGGAACTTCCGGCATTTGAACGGTATGAAGATTTGCTGGCTGCAATTGAACAGGAATTGCAGAAGTAAGCAAGTTTTTGATTCTGATTGCATACAAAAAACGCTGTTGCACGATTTTTGTGCAGCAGCGTTTTTGCGTTTACTTGTTAGAAATGGTAATGGTATAAGCACCATCTTTTAGGTCGCCAACCGTTACAGTTACGCCAGGGTCAATCGTTTCCTGTTCGTTGGCATCGTACCAATGGAAACCGGAAATTGTTCCATCGATCACATCGCCCGTTTTGAAAACGCTGCCGCCCTCCTGCTCGTTGGCAAGCCGAATTAAGCGGATGCCGTCATTATCATTGTTTGTGTATTCCGAACCATTCTGATATTTGAAGTAAGTGTACCAATAATCTTCCTGCAAATCTGCTTGAATGTGGTAGACCCGAATGCCACTGTCAATACTCTGCCAGTAGCTCATGTGAGAATTGATGTAACTGTTGTTATCATCCTCTGTGATGTATTCAATCATCAGGTATTCAGAGAAATAGCGTCCATCCAGCTTTCCATACGGGATAATCACGCAGTTTCCGTTTTTGGTCTGAGCGTTTTGCAGCTGGAACGTCTGTGTGCCCTTGCTGCTGTCATAGACAGAAACTTGATTCTTCTGATACCAGCCCAGCATCAGTTTAGAGAAACAGCCGAAATCCGAAGCAGCATCGGCATCCATCAATTCTGTTCCAGCATTGCCTTTCATGCCCTCGAAATCATCGCTGTTATAGAGGTAATAATCCGGCAAGCCCATGCAGTGCCCCATCTCGTGGAGATAACTGCTGTTGAAGTTGTTGTAATTGGTTTCACTTTCAATCTGAGCGTTTCCGGTGATGATATGCCCAATGGTAACGCCATCGACCGTATAAGTGGAATCGCCAATTGGACCAGCACACGGCCACCAGTTGTCATCTCCGGCAGCAGTTGGAACAGAGAACAGCGTTGCATCAATCACGCCATCGTTGTTGCCGTCAAACTGGCTGAAATCCACACTATCGTTAAATGCATCGTAGCATTCCCGTGCAAGCTTGTCTTTGTCCGTATCGTAGGCGGAACGGTTTTCCTTGGTGGTATAGCGGAATACCTGTCCATCGAGGTGCATCGTTCCCTTGGAAGAGCGTTCGTAGAATGCACGCATACTGTCGAATGGGTAATTGCTGTCGCTGGTGTCTGCTTCGCCGAATGCGATTTCCTGAATCTGTTCCGCAGAAAGGTCTGTGGTATATTTGCAGTCCGGAAAATCCACATAGAAAATCACCAGCTTGGCATCACCCTGCGAGGGCAGGGAAGCCTTGACTGCCTGAATGGATGGCGTTAAGAATGCGGCATTCTCCGCATCTGTCGCCTCTGTAGTAGTGGTTGTGGTTTCTGTGGTGGTGGTAACAGAGGCAGTCGTGTCGCTGGTAACGGTAGTCGTATCGGCGATTTCCTCCCAGATTTCGAGAAAATCTTCATAGAGGACGCAGTGTTTCAGCATCATCAAGTCTGTCACGTTGACAACGTGGTCTTGGTTGAGGTCCGCACGTTGTAAGATGTCCTCACCCTGTAGGGTGTCCAGTCGGAGCAAATACCGCTGCATTTTTACAATGTCAACCATCGAAACAACGCCGTCATGGTTCAGGTCGCCCCGATACCCACGCCATTCCCACGATGCATAGGCGTGCGGAAGAGCAATCATGCCAATTCCGGCAGCAACGGTTGCAGCACTCAACAGTGCAGTTCCGAGAATGGTGCTTTTTTTCATAGAGAGCCTCCTTGTTATGTTTATATAAGTTTTATTTTATGAAAGAGAACGGATCAAATCGTCCCAAGTAGGTTGCATCCCACTTGCATTTTTTGCGTAGTAAGTTAAGATTAAGACTGCATCTTGAATGGTAATTTTATTGTCTTGATTCACATCAGCAAGTGCAAAGATCAACTCATTTTCTTGTTGCATATTTCCAAAAAAAGCATTTTTACCAGCACTTTGCTGTGCATAATATTCCAAAACTGCAATAGCATCTGAGACATCTACCATATTATTTCCATTAATATCTCCACGAACGGATTCGGTAGTAGTGTATAAAACCAACGTGTATGGAAACATATTCGTTATGTTCCATACCGCTGAACCATTATTTTGTATAGTAACAGTTGTCCTTTCATTACATTGATTCTTCCACCAGTTGTGCTTCTATTAAAGCAACAACCATTTTCATAATAATAGGTATTGTTGCTAATCTTAGTGACAGGCAATTCAAATTCTCCGCCTACTCCATCAGAAACACTTCCAACAATTCTAAAAAAATATCCGCTTTTATCATAGGTTGCGTGATAAGTCATTTCATAAGAATAAATAGAATCGTCTTTTTCAATACTACCATAATAAGTATCTTGTTCTAATATGTTAGAAGTTAATTGTTGCTGAAGTGGTTCTTCCCACGATGCATAGGCGTGCGGAAGAGCAATCATGCCAATTCCGGCAGCAACGGTTGCAGCACTCAGCAGTGCAGTTCCGAGAATGGTGCTTTTTTTCATAGAAAATGCCTCCTTTTTCCGTTCTAAAATCAGATGGTTTCATCATACCACTTTTCACAAAAAAATGCAAGATGCATGCTCTTTTTTTAGCAACTTTTCTAATTTTTCGAGCAAGATTTTGTGGATTCCGTGCAAGCCGAGGCGGATAAAACGGCTTCCACAGCTGCCCAGAACGTCTGCCATTCGGATACATTCATACAGAGAAACGGCAGCATCCAGCGTTCCCACGGATGCTGTGGGTGCTGCTGAAAGAACGAGATACACTCCCGAAAGAGCGGTGGATGTCCAATGGTTTGCTGGATGGTGCAGAGGATGGCAACGCCGTCCAGCTGTTCGTCAGCGGAGCAGTTCGGGAAAGCCGTTTGTACCTGCTGAAGCAGCCATTGCCCTTCCGGCAGGGAAGAGAAACTTTCTGGATTCATAGAAAACACCTCCTGTTGGTTGAAAAAAGCCAGTCGTTCTAGAGGAACAGACTGGCTTTTCGAGAAAGATGATTTAAGAGAGCGAATTACTTGGCAGCCTGATAGCCCAATTCAAACGCTTTCAAGTTCATGTCTAAGAATTTTGCCGGAACGGTGTTCCGAATGGTTTCGAGCCACTTTTCATACGGGATTTCGGTGGACTTTGCCATCACGCCAATCAAAACAACATTGACGCATTTCTGACTGCCAGCCTGTACCGCAAGCTGTAACGCATCAACAGCCGTCAAATCGCAAACGGCATCCAGCTTTTCACAGATGTGTTCCGGATATGCCATTGCACCAATAATGACAGGCATCGGGTCAATCTGCTGGGTGTTGGCAATCAACTTTCCGCCCTGTTTCAGGTAAGGAAGAGCACGATAGGCTTCGAGCGGTTCAAATGCTAAAATCAAATCAGCCATGCCACGGTCAACGATTGGGGAATAAACAGCATCGCCATATTTCACATAGGTCACAACGCTGCCGCCTCGCTGGCTCATGCCGTGTACTTCGGAAACTTTAACATCATAACCGGCATCTGTGACAGCGTTGCCCAAGATTCGGCTGGCAAGCAGCGTTCCCTGTCCGCCGACACCAACAATCATAATTTGTTTTGTCATGGTTTATGCCTCCTCTTTCTTGTGAATGCAGCCAAACGGACATACGTTCAAGCAGAGTCCGCAGCCGTTGCACTGGGTCGGGTTGATGGTTGGTCTTGTGCCATCAAAGGAAATTGCTGGACAGCCCAACTTCATGCAGAGTTTACACTTCTTGCAGTCTGTGCTGATTTCGCAGCAGCCTGTATATTTTACGGTTTTCAGCAGGGCACACGGACGCTGTGCAATGATAACAGACGGTTCTTCTGTAGAAACTTCCAGCTTGATAATCGCTTCCATCTTTCGAACATCGAATGGGTCAACCACAAAGATTCGTTCTACCCCAACCGATCTGCAAAGGGTTACCAGATTGACTTGCTTGGTAACTTCCTTCCGGATGGTGTAACCAGTGGTCGGGTTGTCCTGATGTCCGGTCATGCCGGTGATAGAGTTGTCCAGAATGATAATTGTATTGATGCCCTTGTTATAAACCACATCAATCAAGCCTGTGATACCGGAATGAATAAAGGTAGAGTCGCCGATAACCGAAACGGTATTCTTTGCAAATTCATTGCCTCTTGCCTTTACCATACCCATTGCAACACCAATGGATGCACCCATACAAATGGTGGTATCCATGCTATTCAGCGGAGCAACTGCCCCCAATGTATAAC
>ENA-OWRJ01003958-OWRJ01003958.1-human-gut-metagenome-genome-assembly--contig:-NODE-3958-length-10155-cov-7.460495_pt1 | contig 10155 bp, 10 predicted proteins | sample MGYA00248269_ERZ651897 | MGnify/ENA primary metagenome ERZ651897 (study PRJEB26924, sample SAMEA4378252) | human gut metagenome | biome: human gut; feature: human-associated habitat; material: faeces...
CACTTGAAAAGTGCGAACATAAAAATAGTTTCATCAATATTCTCCTTTATAAATTTCGATTTGTCGGGTAAATAAGCTTGTATAGATTTATTATTTGCCCTGTTTTTCACGTTCTTCAAGTTCCTTGTACCACTCCTCCAGAGCAGATTCAATAAGCCGTTTGACCTCGGAAGTGCAGGAAGTGCCTTTTTCCTCGCAGTATTTCTTGAAATCATCTGCGATATTGGAGCGCACACGGGTCGCAATGGTTCGCATATTATCCTTATCCCATTTTCGGGAATAGCCTTTTTGTTTTTCAGATACGGGCATAAACTTACCTCCTGACTTAAAATATTTATCATAATAGTATAACATACTTATATAAGTAAATCAATATGCAGACAGGACAAACTTTTTTATGAAGATTTGTTTGTATTTACCATTGAAATATACTTATATAAGTAGTAATATAAAGATACAGCGGAACATAACGACCGAAAGGGTGATGAAAATGGACGAGAAAACCCAAAAGCTTCAAGCCGACCTAAGAATTGCAGCTGCATTTCTTAAAGCTTATGAGGAAGTCAAGGCTCAGCAGGCGGAAAGAAAAAAGCGAGTGACGGAACAGGCACATATTGCTCTTGAAGATCGCAGGCGCAGGCAAGAGGAGGAGAGAGCATATTTCCAAAATCTCAGAGAAAAACCCATAATCCCAAGCGAAAAAATAAAGGCAGCTCTTTTGAAGAACTGCGGAATTGACCTTAATACAAGAACGGAGGAATAATTATGTTAAGAATTTCAGATGAAAGCTATGAGAGAGTACAGGACATTATCGAGGACATCGGCTATTGTTGCGAGGTCGATGATGATTACAATGAGTGGGAGGACATTGCTGCTTCATCAATGGCAGGTTTCCTTGATGAGCTTGACTTGGAGCAGCTTGAAATGACTGTTGCAGCTCTTGAAGAGTACATAATTGATACTGCTGATAGCAATATCAATATGGCAATGGGGATCAGGACCGCACTCGCAAGATATATCCGTGAAAGGCTGGATTTCCTTGATATTCATGTTATCCCCGATGTTAAGCTCGGCCTTGATGAGGACGAGGATTTTGAGGATACGGACGCGGCATTTCTTGTGAATGTGCTGAAAGCTATGCAGAAAAAAGTCGATAATATTCGGATTGGAGAGTGATCTTTATGGGAAAAATTCTTAGCCTTAGCAATCAGAAGGGCGGCACATCGAAAAGTTCCAGTGCTGTGAATCTCGGTGCGGCACTTAAAATGAAAGGAAAAAGGGTTCTTATCGTTGACCTTGATCCGCAGGGTGATGCTTCAACATATCTCGGATATGAAGAGGAATCTTCTGATACTATCAGTCAGATGATGGAGCGTTTTGTCAGAGGGGAGAGCATTGATCTTCATGATATTATTCAGGTCAGCGAAAAGAATGACGGCGTTGAATATATTCCTGCGGATATTTCTCTTGCAGGTGCGGAGATGTATCTTGTAAATCTGAAAGGTGCAGCAGAGGAATACGGTCTTAGCAGAACATCGATAGCAAGGCTTCTCCGTATCAATAAGCTGTCAGATGAACTGAAAGCTATGGTTGATGAGGGCAATATAAAGATTCGTCCTGCGGTGGAGCTTTCATATATTTCTAAAGAAATGCAGGAACAGCTTGTAAAGGCAATGTCGGAGCAGGAAGTATCAATCATTGATATGAAAATGGCAAAGCAGATTAGAGAGATAGCAGGCTCGTATGCAAGTCCGTCGGAAGAGCTTATTGCTGAGGTTTTATGCGGAACTTATGGTGAAGATGCTAAGCCAAAAGAAGCAGGCGAGAAAGTCACTATTCCAAAGGCAACATATTCAAGATATCTCGGCGGTTACTCAAAGAAAGAAGCCAATCTTATAATCGAAAAAGCACTTGCGTACTATTTTGAAAATAACGAGGAGGAAACAGCGTGAACAGAAAAATGATGATAACGGGTGAGGTAATAAAGAAGCCCGAGCATATTGAGCTTGGCAAGTACAATGTTACTGTCAGGACGAAAGGCGGCAAGGAGCTTACAGTCATGATTGACAGCGAGGGTATTGATGAAAGGCTGGAGATTGGTATGACCGCTGCTTTTTCGGCGGTTATGGTTGATGATGCTGTTGTTGCGGATAAGGTGAGTTATTCACGCAAGGGCTGATACTGGGATAATTGTTTAATGTATGCTGACGTTTTTTTGTTGATAATAGGCAGAGAGATATTGAATTACAGTGATTTTTCTGATATAATAAAAATATACCAATGATACCATAAAACAGCAAATCAGCTTAAAATGGAGGAAAAGCTATGAAAAGCAATTTAAGAATAGGAACAGTTCTGGCGGCAGGTTTATTATCATTGAGTTTAAGTGGATGCGGTGCCGCTGAAAATACATCGGAACCCATAAGCTCTGATGCCGATACTTCTGCCGCAATTACGGAAACAACTCTTGCCGAAACGGAGGAAACAACAATGGAAACTACCGTGACAGAAGCATTGCCGCCCGTTACATATCCATGCCAGTATTCTGCCGATGAGCTTCACTGCACATACGATGATGTGGATATATTCGGTACTCTTTACACTCCCCAAAACAACAGGGAAAAGCACCCTGCCGTAATTCTGAGCCACGGCTACAACTGCATCGGAGATGATATGAAGGATATAGCAATGTCGTTTGCCGAAAACGGTATCGCAGCATATACATATGATTTCTGCGGAGGTAGCAGCCGTTCCAAAAGCAGCGGTGATTCCGTTGATATGAGCATTGAGACCGAACAGGACAACCTCAGGCACGTTATTGATATGATCTCACAGACAGAATGTGTTGACAGCTCGCAGCTCTACCTTTACGGCGAAAGTCAGGGCGGCTTTGTTTCTGCATTGACAGGTGCGGAAATGCCCGACAGGATCGCAGGAATGTTCCTGATTTATCCTGCATTCTGCATACCCGATCAGTGGCTTTCCATGAACACCGACCAAATGGAGGAACCGTTTGACTTTATGGGACTGAAACTGTCAAAAACCTTCTATGACGGCGTTCCGAGATATGATGTCTATGAGCATATTTCCGCATTTACAAATCCCGTTCTTATTTATCAGGGAGATAAAGACCCTGTTGTCAGCGTTTCTTATGCGGAGAAAATCAGAGATAGCTTCCCCGATGCTTCCCTCACAATCGTTGAAGGGGCGGGACATGGTTTCGGCGGAAAGGACAGACAGCTTGTCAAAGACGGCGTATGCGATTATTTTGTGGAAAATGGACTTAATTCATAATATGATCTCATACAGTAAATGCCGATGTTATTCCCGCACCTGCCGAATCCCGTAAATTCAGCTATCAGGCGGTAAACGGCGAACTCTATTACAGAGAAGCAGGGGACACAATGGAAAAGGTTCATGTCAAGGGTATTGAATAGAAGGCTTTCAATCTAAGAAATACATTGTCATCATATAATACCAAGGTGTATGGGCGGCAAAGATAATTATAAAAATCTGATTATTATTGATAAGGAAATACATATCCGTCAGGGAGATAACCCGGCGATATTACATCATTGATGTTATAACTGTCGTTATATGTCGTATGCGTGGAGTGAATATTTGTGAGCCAATCCAGAAATTTGATCCTCAGTGCATCAACCGAGACTACAGATATTGAAAAGAATACAATTATAACAGCACATACTGTTACAGCGTATCTTCCGAATGTTGCAGCCTTTTTTCCAAATGAACGGATCCTGCCTTTTCGGTATTCCCTGTCAAGAGCTTTATAAAATTTTTCTCCTGCTTCCGGGTTGTCAGGAATGTCATCCATATTCTTATATTCTTCTTCAAGCTCTTTTCCGAATTCTTCAAGCATTTCGGATACAGCAAGGCTCATTACAGAGTTTTCATATTCTTCCATAAGTTTGCGGTCAGCCATTGAACTTGCCCTCACTTTCAAGGTGCAGTTTTTCTATCAGCGTACCGCCGGCTACAGCAATTACAAGTCCGACGATCACATACACCACAGCGACCTTCCAGCCGAATATGCTCATCAGAAGAATAAGAGAGCCGAGGTCAACCATTGGCGATGAAATAAGGAACGAGAACGTCACACCAAGCGGCAGTCCTGCACTCGTAAATCCCATAAACAGCGGTATTGATGAGCATGAGCAGAACGGTGTGACCGTACCAAGCAAGGCGGCAATGCAGTTCGCACCGATGCCGTGAAACCGTCCGAGTATCTTCTTTGTCCTCTCAGGCGGAAAGTAGCTCTGAATGTAGGATATAAGAAATATCAGCACACCGAGCAGCACCATGATCTTGATCACATCATAGATGAAAAACTGCACACTTCCGCCGATTTTTCTGCTTGTATCAAGACCGCAGGCGTTCAGCACAGAGCCGATCAGCCTGTTCAGCCATTTCATACCGAGAATCTCGTCTTGTATGAAGTCCCAAATTCCCATAAAGCACCTCTTTTCATAGATAAATTGAAATCAGTCTATTTATTTGCCGAATATAAGCCGCTTTTTCATACGGCAGAATTATTCGTTTATCAGCTTTTCTGCGATAAGCACCGCACTCTCTATCATCTTGGGACATTCCGTTGCGAACAGCCCCTTTGCCCTTGCATAAGCCTTGCCCTCATCGGTTGCAATATCGCAGTCAAGCAGCTCACGGCAGATGTACGAGCCGTTCTGTTTTGCAAATTCATCAAGAAAACGCACGGCATAGCTGTTTGCTCTCTGCTGGCTCTCATAGTCGCCGTCCTCGCACATACCGTATTTAAGCCCTAAAGCCATAAGCGCACCCGTACACGCTCCGCAGACCTCAGCCTTGCACATACCGCCGCCGAAGCAAGCGCCGACTCTGAGTGCCTGTTCCTTCGTCATTCCAAGCTCCTCCGCAAATGCCGCCAGCACCGCCTGAGAGCAGTAGTACCTTTTTGAGAAAAGCTCGCTTGCAATTTCTGTATGTTTCATAAGTATACCTCCAATAAATATATTTGAATTTATCTATACATACTGCAAATAAAATTCCGTGTTCCCACGGACATTTTATTTACAGCAGCATTCTCCGCTGTCAGACACTTTTGTCAGCTCACGCAGAACATTCACAGCGACCTCCGTACCTTCCGCAGAAATGGAGTAATACATCCACTTGCCCTCTTTTCTTCCGACCACAAGACCGCTGTCACAGAGTATCTTCATGTGATGCGAAAGCGTAGGTTGGGTACACTGCATTGCTTCAAGCAACTTGCAGGCACATTTCTCGCCGTTTTGCAGAAGCCTGAATATCCGCACACGGTTCTCATCGCACAGAGCCTTGAATATCACGGTGATCTGCTTATCTGTCAACTCCATGATGCACCTCTTTCATATCGAAGATTTTCTATATTATATCACACAAATAGAAATTTGTCAATATGTAATTGAATATTTTTTTGATAGTCTTACAGAAATAGGGAAAGCCCTCAGTATTGAGAGCTTTCATGTGATAATCTAAATAATTATTCTTCCAACAAGTTGTAAAGACCATCCTCTGAGAGAACGCCATGTTTCAGATCTTTCGGGAGCAGTCCAGCTTCATCAGCGGCATAGTCACGCTTCCAAGCATCGCTGCTGTAATAGGCAGACAGCTCACCGAGGAGCTTCTTGCGTTCAGGTGCTTCGCTGTCCATTGCCTGAACCTGATTCATTATCTTTTCATAATGTGTGATTCGCTCGATATGTTCCTGTATCGGAGCGGAATACTTAGGTGTGATCTTCTCAAATCCGTGCAAGACTTGTTTATCCGAGAACGATGACAGCTTGCCGTCCGACCATTCTATGAAAACATTATCCATTTCGTCTATGTAAAGTATCGTAGCAGTAGAGCCGACAGGATAATCTCTGGTGACAGCTTCTGACGGAAAATACATTCTTGATACTGCAGAAGAGGGAACATATACATTTGAAGCTAATGCAGTGACAAGCTCAGGTAAAAACATATCAGCTTCTGCGACCATAGAGGTCGTAAATTCAGGCAAGCCGATCGTTGACCTTATTTTTGATAAGGACAGCTATGCGGAGGGCGATGATGTTATTGTGACTGTCACTGCCACCGATGAGACAGGCATTGCGGGAATGGCTCTTGAATATGATGGCTTGCAGGCAGAGCTTGATGAAAATAACTCTTATACAGTAAAGAAAATAACAGCCGGCAAACACACCATTGTTGGAATTGCGTGGAATACTGCGGGCGCTGTTTCAAGTGCAGAGTATGAAATTACCATCAATCCCAAGGGCAGCGAACCTGCAGATGAGCTTACTCTCAATGCGGAGATCGATACATCAAAAATCAAGGTGGGAGAGCCTTTTGATATCAACATTACCGCAAAGGGCGGCGTTGGTGAAAAGACAATATCCTGCACAGTTAATAACGAAAGCATTCCGGTCATAGATTCAAAGACAAGCTATACTCCCGCACAGGCAGGAACATATGAGATCGTTATTTCCGCAGTTGATGAAGCGGGAAGCAGCGTTACAAAGACAATAACACTCACTGTTTCGGAAAGTGGTGCCGGAACAGGTGAAAAGACGGTCACTGTAACGCTTATAATCAATAACGACCGACTTAATGACGGTGAGCATAATGAAGCTAAGGTGGGAGATGAAGTCTCTGTTTTTGTGGAGATAAAAAATCTTTCCGATGATGAGATCGAAAGCCTTGTTGTTACGGTAAACGGTGAAGAGATTATTCTCGATGCCGATAAAAAGGCTGTATATATTCCCGAAAAGGCAGGAGAGTATCTCTTTAATGCCATACTTACTGCCAAGGACGGAAATGTATCCGACCTTAAGTATATGCTTTATGTTACCGAAAGTGGCAGCGGAGAAGATACAGATGAACCTGATGAAAGCGAGCTTTTTGTTGAGATAGCTTCTCCCGATGATGTAAAGGAAATAACTGCGCCCACGGATATTATCGGTTCGGCAAAGGGCAGCGGTCTGGTAAAATATACCCTTGAATATGCTCCCACAGGCACAAATGAGTTTACGGCTATATGCGAGGGCACGGAAGCTGTTGACGGCGGTGTTCTTGGACAGCTTGACCCCACTATGCTCAGAAACGGATATTATGACATCAGGCTGACAGGCTATACGGGCAAGGCACACAAGAGCGATATTGTTACAGTTTATGTGACCGGACAGATGAAGATAGGAAATTTCTCCATAGCTTTTCAGGATATGGACGTGAATGTTCCGGGACTTGCTCTGACCGTTGTAAGAGGCTATGACAGCAGAGATAAATTCAAGAGCGGTGATTTCGGCTACGGCTGGAATCTGTCTATGACAAGTGCGGATATTTCCGAAAGCGGCAAGCCCTCCGAAAACTGGTCACAGACTCAGGGCGGCGGAATGGTAACTACATTCAGATTTACAGAAGATAAGGCTCACGAGGTGTCTATTGACTGGGGCAGCGGAAAGACCGAAAAGTTCAGAATGGCACTGTCTCCAAATTCAAGCCTTACTCCCATAACCGCAGGAATCACAGTTTCATACAAGGCTCAGAAGGGAACAAAATCTACTCTTGAACCTATCAACAAGACTTCCGCAGCACTTATTTACAATGACGATACCCTTATGTATGCCGACGGAACTCCCTATGCTCCCGCAGGCTACAAGCTTACCAAGCAGGACGGCACAGTATATTATTTCGACGCTGACGGAAATGTTACAAAGATAATTGACACAAACGGCAGCACTATTGAAATGACCTATGACGGAATTATCCATTCGGACGGAAAGTCCATCAATTACAACCGTGACAGCCAGGGCAGAATTACAAGCATTGTATCTCCCACTGGCAAAACAGTCGAATATACCTATGACAATAACGGCGACCTTACAGCAGTCAAGGACGTAAGCGGCTATGTGACAAGGTTTGAGTATGACGCTCATTACATCACGAACATCATTGACCCCAGAGGTGTGAATGTTTCAAGAAATATTTACGATGACAATGGCAGACTTATCAAAACTATCGACAGTGACGGCAATGAAATAGTGTATGACCATGACATTGACGGCAGGCAGGAGGTAATTACCGACAGAAACGGCAATGTAACTCTTTATGTTTACGATGATAACGGAAATGTGCTTTCTCAGACCGACCCCAACGGCAATACCGTCAATAACTCGTATGATTCAAACGGCAATCTTGACAAGACTGTCGATGCTCTTGGCAATGTCACCGATTATGGCTACAGCGAAAGCGGTGATCTGCTCACTCTCACCGATGCAGAGGGTCACACCGTTACCAACAGCTACAATTCCAAGGGACAGCTTACCTCTATCAATGCAATGGGTATCAGCACCATAACCGTTGCATATGACGACAAGGGCAATACAACCTCTACCACCGACGCTATGGGCAATGACATTGATTATTCCTATGACGGCAAGGGACAGCTCACTTCTGTTACAGATGAAATAGGCTCGTATATGAATATGACCTATGACAGTGAGGGCAATGTTGTTTCCGCCACAAACGGCGCAGGAACAACAACCCAGTTTACCTATGATACTGATGGAAACTGCACATCAAAAACTCTGACTTACACCTCAGAGAATGGAGTAAAGACCGTTACCGAGAATTATTTCTATGACGCTGCGGGCAATCTTATCAAGATAATCGACAGCGAGGGCAATGTCACAGCCACCGAATACAACAGCATGGGCAAGGTGTCCTCAGCCACCGATGAAAAGGGCAGAAAGACCGCCTATGATTATGATGATTTCGGCAATCTTGTGAAGATAAGCTATCCCGACAACACCACAGAAGCCTTTACATATGACCGTGAGGGCAATAATCTGTCCGCAACCGACCGTATGGGAAGAACTGTGACAATGAAGTATGACAAGGTTGGCAATCTTATTTCAAAGACATATCCCAACGGCGCAGGCGTTTCATATGTTTATGATGCGAAATACAATCTCGTTTCCGAAACAAGTGCAAGCGGCGGCGTGACATATTATGAATATGACAAGATCGGCAGAAACACCGCTATCATTGACGCTCTCGGCAACCGCACAACGTTCTTCTACAACGCAAAATCACAGCTTGAAAGCATGACCGACCCCATGGGCAGAACATACACATACAGCTATGATGACAACGGCAACCGCATTAAGACCACATATCCCGACAGCACAAGTGTGTCCTCTGTTTATGATGCAAGAGGACGTGTTACACGTCAGAGCGATCAGCACGGCTACAACACATATTATGTTTATGACGGTGCAGACAGGCTTATCCGTGTGACAAATGCGCAGGGCGTTTCCACAAGCTACACCTATGACGAAGTGGGCAATATGACAACTGTTACCGACGGAAACGGCAATGTTACAGCATATGCATATGACGATTTCGGCAGAGTTGTAAAGACCACAAACGCTCTCGGAAATCCAGCATACACCACCTATGACAAGAGCGGAAATGTGCTGACAACTACCGATTATGCAGGCAATATTACAAGCTATACATACGACAGCCTTGACAGGGTTTCAAGTAAAACAACTCCCGACGGCACGGTGAACTATACCTACACGACTGACGGAAAAATCAGCAGTGTAACCGACAGCACAGGCACAACCATGTTCACATATGACCTTATGGACGGTCTGACGAGAGTGGATTATCCCGACGGAAATTATGTAAGCTATTCTTACGATAATGCTTGCAGATTAACGTCTGTAACTACACCTTTCGGCTCGACCGCTTACGAATATGACCTGCTTGACAGGCTTACAAGAGTGGTTGACCGCAATGGTTATGCAACCGTTTATGAGTATGATGCAAACGGAAACCGTACTGTTGTTCATTATGCGAATGGGCTTACTACAACTTATGATTATGACCTTTTAAATCGTCTTATTCGACAGGAAACTGTTGACATTGACGGGGAGATTGTAGTACAATATATCTATACTCTCGGCGTGGCAGGCGAGCGCAAGAGTGTTACCGAGCTTGACCGCACTGTTGAGTATAGCTATGATTCCCTGTACCGCTTGACCTCGGAAACTATCACCGAGGGCGAAAAAACCACTGTTTATACCTATGCTTATGACAACGTAAGCAATCGCATCTTGAAAACCGAAAATGGTG
>ENA-OWRJ01003965-OWRJ01003965.1-human-gut-metagenome-genome-assembly--contig:-NODE-3965-length-10142-cov-9.440964_pt1 | contig 10142 bp, 3 predicted proteins | sample MGYA00248269_ERZ651897 | MGnify/ENA primary metagenome ERZ651897 (study PRJEB26924, sample SAMEA4378252) | human gut metagenome | biome: human gut; feature: human-associated habitat; material: faeces...
GCTTACTTTACGAAAGTTCTCTATGGCGCTATGATAAGGCCAACGAAAGAAAAATACAACCTTTCGAGTACAAAACATTTTGGAGATATTTATCATGAACAAGACTGCTGACCGTACCGAGATATAACTCTCGCATATAATAATAGGGCCATCGCAAAATGCGATGGCCCTGATCTCTCAATCCATATTGCACCACTATGTGCAACGCCCCAAATTCAGTTAAGCACATGTGATAGACACTTTGTTCTGCTGAATTGCCGATTAGAAGGCAGTTAGAAAGTGAGGAAACAATAGAAGTAATGATGATATTTAATGTATTTTCAGAAATGCACATAGCGACACCTTCTTTTAATCATATAAAAATATCATATACTGTCGCAAATTTCAATTAAACTAAATGCCTTCTCCTCTTTATCTGACGGAATGTGTTAGAAAAGTGTTAGAAAGCGTTATTTTGTGCTTTATAATTGCTGTCGAAAGGTTAGAAAAAGTCCTGAAATCTTACGATTTCAGGACTTTTTTGGTTGCGGAGGCAGGACTCGAACCTACGGCCTCCGGGTTATGAGAGCGCCGAGCGGCCGCTCAATCGATAGCAAGAGCCTCCTGGACAAAGCAGGAGGCTCTTACTATTGTGTGGAGTATTCAGGAGAGATCGCTCTGAAAAGCGTTTTATGCGCCGTAGCCGAGCATCACGCGCGGCAGCCAAAGCGCCACATCGGGGAAGAGCGTCAGAATCGCCAGCATCGGTAGCCAGACAAACAGGATCAGCGAATATGTGGACGGCAGCATCTTCGTCAGCGAAGACTTACCGACGCGGGCTCCCATGAAGAGGACTGACGCGCACGGCGGCGTGATGCAGCCAAGGCCGAGGTTCACGATCATGATCGCCGCAAAGTGAACGGGGTCAATACCGAAGTTGGCAAGCACCGGCGTCAGAATCGGTGCGCAGATGTACATGGCGCTGGAGTCATCCAGGAACATACCAAAGAGGATGAGCAGGATGTTCACGCACAGAAGGATCACGTAGCGGTTGCCGCCCATAGCGTTGAGCAGGGCCTCGACCGCACCGTTGAGGTTCTCGACCATGAAAATACGGCTGACCATGGAAACGCAGAACACCATGAAGCCGCACACGCCAGCCGTGCAGCAAGTCTTGACGAAGATCTGCACACAATCCTTGAAATTGATTTTCTTGTAAACGAAAAGGCCGACAAACGCCGCATAGAACACGGACACAGCCGCCGCCTCAGAGGGCGTGCAGATGCCGCCATAAATCGCGCCAAGTACCGCGCTATCTCTTCCGTCTCGCTGACGCATCACGGTGGCTGGAACACGCTCTCCGTCGCACCGGATGGCAAGCTCTACGCGCCCAGCGCATTCAAAAACCCCTATGGCATCATGACCACGGAAATGACCGAAGACATTATGTTCGAGCTCATCGAAGCCTATGCCCGCGCCGCCGAGATGGCGCAGTACGGCGGGCACGACATGGTCCAGATCCATGGCGCGCACGGTTGGCTGCTCAGCCAATTCATGTCCCCGCTCTATAACCACCGCACCGACAAATACGGCGGCAGCCTTGAAAACCGCGCCCGCTTCCCGTTGATGATCGTGGACGCCATCCGCAAGCGCTGCCCTAAGCTACCCATCGAATACCGTTTCTCCGCAAACGACTTCATGGAAGGCGGCTTCGGCCCCGAAGAGGGCATTGAATTTGCCAAGATGCTCGACGGCAAGGTTGATCTGATCCACATCACCTCGTCCTCGTTCTTCGATCCCTCCTGCGGCAAGCTCTTCCCCAGCATGTTTACCGAGCGCGGCGTCAATATCCCCCTTGCTGCCTCCATCAAGGCCGCTGTCAAGACGCCCGTCTGTACTGTTGGTCGTATCAGCGACCTCAAGCAGGCTGACGAGGCCATCGCCCGCGGCGAAGTTGATATGGTCGCCGCCGGTCGTGCATTCTTTGCCGACCCGAGCTGGGTCGACAAGGCCTACCATGGCCACGAAGATGAGATCGTCCCCTGCCTGCGCTGCGGCACCTGCGTCCCCTGTGCATTCGGTCCTGCGCACTATACTCCTTTCCACGCGCACATCCGCAAATGCGCCGTCAACCCCGTGCTCGGCCGCGAGTGGCAGGTCAACATTATGCCTCCCGGCCCACGCAAGAAGGTTCTCGTCATCGGCGGCGGCCCCGGCGGCATACAGGCCGCCCTCACCGCCGCAGAGCGCGGACACGATGTCACGCTGTGCGAAAAATCCGATCATCTCGGCGGTCTGATCAACGTTGTCGTGGAAGCGCCGTTCAAGGATGAATACCGCCGCTATCTCAACCTCAAGATCCGCAAGGTCAAAGAGAGCAATATTGATCTTCGCATGAACACTTTCATGTCTCCCGAAGATGCAAAGGCTTTTGGTGCCGACGTCGTCATTCTTGCCATCGGCGCACATCCCATCAAGCCCCCCTTCCCCGGTGCTGATCTGCCGATGATCCACACCATCGACGAAGTCCGCTCCATCGAAGTCGGCAAAAATGTCGTCATCATCGGCGGTGGCCCGCAGGGCGCCGAAGAGGGTCTCGTTCTCCAGCAGGAGGGCAAAAGCGTCACGGTCGTGGAAATGCGCGACCAGATCTGCCTTGGCGCGCCCTACCTGCACTACACCGCCGTCAACAAGGAGTATCTCAAAGAGGGCGCCCCCAAGGCGCTCGTCAACAGCAAGTGCATCAGCATCTCCTCCGAGGGTGTACTGATTGAGAATGTCCAGACTGGTGAACAGACCCTCTGCCCTGCGGATACCGTCCTGCTCGCTATCGGCATGCGCGCTGATCTCGACGAGGTCGAGGCCTATCGCGACTGCGCGCTTGAATTCCGTAAGATCGGCGACTGCAACAAACCCGCCACCATGACCGAAGCTGTCCGCCTCGGCTATGACGTCGCCTTTGGCCTTTAAAATCAGATCCTTTCTCTTCATTTTTGCTCCTACCTAAAAGGGGACGTTGCAAAATAGCGCGCTGAAAAAGAAGAGCAGGTTTCCCCGAAAGGGGTTGCCTGCTCATCTTTTTGCTTTATGATTGAGGTGTGAAACAAAATCCAAAGCAAGATCAGTGTACCGTAAATGAGAGAAATGGTCAACTGGTCTTTGCATTAAACAACGAAATTTTGTTACCGGTGAACGAACCCGCCCGACTGACAAGCGCCCAGCTTGAGGAACTGGATTACAGAAAACTGTATCGCGCCTATTCTGCCAGAGGCAGAAAATTGAAGGTCGACCCGCGAGTGCTGTTCGAGGTAATGGCGTACGGATACCAGTGCGGGATCTATTCCAGCAGAAAGCTGGAGGAGGCCTGTCGGTACCGTGTGGACTTCATGTGGCTTTTGGAAGAAGAGCCTGTGCCGGATCATACAACGCTGGCACGGTTTCGGACAGGGCGGCGTACAGAGGCAGTGGAGGATCTGTTTTACCAGTATGTGGCTCATTTGGAACAGCAGGGAGAAACAGATCATGAAACGGTTTTCGTGGATGGACCATCATGGGGGCGAGGAAGAAGCTCGCCTTGGACAAGTGCTACCAAATTTAGAACCTACTGGGCCGATGTAAACGCTGTGGGAGAAAAGAACGCAGCGTCTTCAAACAACTTAACATTCTCGATTGCATCCTTGTCCAAAAGCATATCCCTGAACAGGCCGGAAAACTTCTCAGCTCTCTTATGAAGTTCGATATCCTGCTTCGGTGTGCTCTGCCGCCATTCAAAAAGTGCCTCTGTCTGTTCAACATAACACGAAGGGTAGTCTTCTAAGTATTTACCTTCTGATTTTAAGGTATAAACCTTTTAATCTACGAACTGCCATGTTACTTCTCCTTTTCTCTCTAATATATTTTCCCCGCCGATATAGCTACCGACGCAAATGGGACGAACATTTTGCTGCCGTGGCAGTTAACTTCTGTGCAGTACCTCTTGCTGTAAGGCAGGCACCCGAAACCGGGTGCCTGCCTTGTAAGTTGAGTATTTGCTTTTTTACTTGCCCTGATAGGCGCGATACAGGAACGTCACGATCTCCGCGCGCGTGCAGTCCGCGTTGGGGCTGAACGTCGTGTTGGAAGTACCGTTCGTCACGTTATTCGCAACCGCCCAGTTAATCGCATCAGCGTAGAACGCGTCGGACTTCACGTCGGTGAAGTTCGCACTGCCGCTCGCGGTGCCCTTGAGCGCACGGTGCAGGAACGTCACGCTCTGGCCGCGGGTGCAGGTCGCATTCGGGGCAAACGTCGTCTCGGTCATGCCGTTCGTGATGCCGTTCTCGATCGCCCAGGCGACGGCCTTGGCATAGTAGCTGCCGGCCGGGACGTCAGCGAAGCTGACCGCGGTCTTCGGCTCGGGGCTGCCGGCGGCGCGCCACAAGAACGTCACGATCTGGGCACGGGTGCAGGACTCGTAGGGGCCGAACATCGTGTCGGACAGGCCGTTGGTGATGCCCTTATCGACTGCCCACTTCACTGCGTCGGCGAAGTAAGCGTTCGCGGGAACGTCCACAAAGCTGGTGCTGTCATCCGGCGTCGGCTCAGGCGTCGTGGAAGAGCTGCTGTGGCGGCGCGAGACCGTCAGCGTACCGTTGACATAGGTGATCTTGTAGTTATTGCCGGCGTCAGCGCCAGAGGGAACGATATCGAACTTGCCGACCGTCATACCGTCCGCCGTGCAGGTCAGTGTCGGTGCAGTCGTCAGCGTGTCGCCCTTCACAAGGCCCATAGCCGTATAGGTGAACGTGGGCAGCTTGCCGCCGACATACATGGACTGGTTGTCTGCCTTGATGGTCAGTGTGGCCTTGTTGATTACAAGGGTAGCAGAGCCGGAAACGTTCTTATCTTCCTTCGTAGCCTGCCAGTAAATCACATAAGTACCGGCAGCCTTCTTCTCGATCTGTGCGCCGTAACCGGACTGGATCAGGCTAAACTTCACATCGTCATTGTTGGGGTTGTTAACGACGATGGTGTGATTCTGACCGTCGTAAGTAAAGGTAGCGTCGGAAACGGTGACAGTGGGTAGGCCGGTCTTTACCTGGTAGGCCTGATTCGCGGTTCCGGAGTAGTTGCCCTCAAAGGTAATGGTAAACTTACCATCCTCACGGGACACAGTGTAGTCGTCTGTGGTCAGTTTCTTGCCGTCATAGACGATACCGATACCGCCCTTGGCAGCTTCGGCAGCCTCATGAGAGGGGTACTTGTCGTTGATACCGGTAATGGTGACATCATTTTCGCTCAAAGGCTTCTGTGCAACAGTGATCTCCTTAGTGAAGAACGTCTGACCGTCGTAGACCAGATCAACCGTGCCGGTGCCAGCCTTGATGAAGGAAACATTGTTCGTCTCAAGGGAACTGTCGAGGGATGCATAATCGGAAGACATGGTTACGCCAGCGGGGACGGCCATGGTCGTCGTGTCACCGAAGGTCTTGCCGTTAAGCACCGTGGTGTCGATGGGCTTGGCCGATGCGTCGGAAACAGACACGGTATCGGTCTTGACATACCAGTTAGTACCGGAAAGTGTGAGCGCCGTATCCTCTTTACCCGCAAATGCGCCTGCACATTGATAGGAAGCACCCATACTGGCATTAGCTGTTTCAGTGGTCAATGCCATGCAATCCTTCACAGTTACCGCAGCCGTATTGTTGCCGATCAGACCGCCTGCACAAGCATAACGATAAGCCCCACTCACTGCATCACTGTTGACAGTATTCTTTGCACTCACACTGCCAACTGCCATGCAATTTTCAATCGTAGAAGCAGAAGTAATTACGCCTGCAATACCACCTGCATGAGAGTCTTCACCAAAGACAGGAAGAGCTGCGTCATATTCAAGAGTTGCAGATACGTCGCCCTCCACTTTGCAATTCTTCACCGTCCCGTCAATCTCTGCGGCAATGCCGCCCGCTCTTGCGAATTTAGGCGAAGTGACGGCAATAGTTCCTTTGTAAGACGAGTCTTCAACCGTTGCCGAGGCCTGAGCGCCCAGCAGACCGCCAACCTTGAGGAAACCGCCGGTTGCGTTCTTGACTGTCGTTGTGCGGGAAACCGTATAGTTGACCTTGGAATGGCAGTTCTTTACAGTTGCACCACTGCCGTCTACCACAGCGGCACCGAAATAAACATTATTGCCGTTTTCGGGATCAATCTGCACATTCACATTACCTGCAAAGCTGAGATCCTGCACGGTTGCACCGTTAGACACACCGATAAAGCCGACTTTACTGCTTTGCGCAACAGACAAAGCGTCGTTGCTCAGCGCATATGTGACGGTATGATTCTGGCCGAGGATCGTGCCGCCAAAGGGGTGTTCGTCCGTTCCGATGCCGATCGCGTTCAGATCCGACAGCGTGATGTTATTGTTCAGCTTCACATAGATGTTGGACAGCATGACTGCCTTTGCATCGGCAGTTGCATCGCTGAAGCGATTACCCAGCACCGCCGTCTGTGCGGTCGCATCGCCGCGCAGTGCCATGACCAGATTGGTATAATCCTCAGCCGAAGAAATCACATAAGCGGTTTCCTCCGTCTGGAACGGATAGTTCTTCTCCAAGATGTTGTCATTATGCGTAAAATCATTATAGATATAGTGATAGTTTGCGCTGGCGATGTCTGCGACCTTAGCACCGCTGCCATCGATCACATAGCGGTCCGCACTGTAGAAGTTGTCATCATTTTCCTTGATCGGAACGCTGATTGTAAACTCGCCGTTTTCACCCGCAACCGCCGATACGCTGTCGACCTTATAGTCCTTTGCCGCCGCATCGCCGGTCATGATGTGCACGCAATCCGTATAGGTTGCGGACGTCGGCATGCCGCTCGGGCCGCTCTTGTAGGACACCAGCGCGCCCGCATAGCCTTGCTTTGCGGAGAGTGCAGCCGCGTTGCTGCAGGAATCCAGCTTAACGCTGACATTGCTGCCGTTGACGACCACGATACCGGCCGCCACATTGTTCGACTGTGCCTGAGAGCTGATCTCACCAGTATTGCGGCAATTCTTGAAAGTTGCAGTTACCGCACCGGTAGCCAGGCCGACGATACCGCCTGCATTGCTGTAACGTCCGCTCGCTTTCGTCTTGCGTTCTGCGATCAGCGCACCGCTGTTCGAGCAGTTTTCATAAGTTGCCGATGCGTTCTGATAGGAGCAGATACCGGCTGCAGAGCTGTTGCCCATGCTCGTGTTGAATGTGCCGCCCTTGATCGCAGCAGTGTTGTGGCAATCCACAAAACTCGTCGGATTGGCGCTGCCGACCATACCGGCGATACCGCCGGCCCACGAGGTATTATCCGTAGCGCCCAGTTCGAGAGTGGCTTCATTGGTAATTTTCTTAATGGTGCAGCCGTAGGACTCACCAATCACAACGCTGGTAAACGCACTGTTGGTCAATACCTTTGCCGAGCCGCGGGTCGTAAAGTTTTCAATCGTTGCATCGGTAGCGCTGTTGAAAACACCCATGTTGATATTGACATATACCGTGCTTTCGCCAATAGTCAGCTTCAGCTTGCCGCGCTTGGAGGACGCACCAACGGCCACTTCATTGCCGCTTTCATCCTTGTCCGAAGTCTCAACAATATTATTGGTAGTATCAATATTCAGCGTAATCGTATGGCCGTCGCCGTTAAAATGGCCCTTAAAACCGGAAATGCCATAGAACTTGTCTGCCGTGGTCAGTGTAACATTGTCACCCAGCTTATAACAAGCTGACATCAACTCTGCGCGGTTTGCTTCACTAACACCATCTTTGCCGAACAGTGCAAATTCTTCCTCTGTACCGGCATAGATATTCTTTCTGTTAACCGAATCCCAACCGTACAGCGAAATATGCGACAGCGCCACCAGATTCGCACCAGACTTGATGATGTAGGGATCGCTCTTCTTGCCTGTACCGGTAATCTCGCTGTCCCACTTGGCTTCCAGCGTGGTATCGGACAGATACGGCCAGTTGTTACCGCTGGTCAAAGATTCATCACCCAGATACCAACCGACAAATGTATAATTTGCCTTGGTCGGAGCATCTTTGCTAAAGTCGAATTCGCCATCATACTTTACGGTCTTCTTCGCAACCTCAGTATCACCGTTCATCAGTGTAACGGTTACGTCTGCCTTCCCCTTCAGAGCCGCCTGAATAATTGCCATCGTATGGCCAGGCGTCTTCGTATCAACATAGTACTTTACCGACTCACTCAGGCTATCGTAGGTCGTTGCATAGTTGCGGATCGTCGCTACTTCATCCGATGTGAAACTCGACTGGCCCGGATTTAAGTTATTCAGATTCGTAATCAGATTATTTACTTCATCGGTTACCGCGCTGGCCGGGATCATTTCCTCCGCACCATCGTCACCGGTATTGTAGCAGCCCTCCGGCAGCAGGTAGTATTCTGCGCCGTCGATCACCAGCGTTGCGGGGGTGTAAGATTCACCATTACGCGTCAGTCCGGCAACACCAGCCGCTGCAAGGAGCTGAACTGCGTCACCCTCGCCGGTCTGGAGCTTCCAGTTCCGATAGGCCGCCACGGCATCACTGCCGGCATTCACCCCCTGACCGATACCGGTCGCAAGACTAAGGGTTCCGTTGGATAACTGATAGGGAAGACCCGTGTTACCCGTGTAGCCGCTACCATTGTTGGCAGTGACCTTGCCGCCGGAGATGGTGATGATCTCCATCATACCGTTGGCAGGCTTTGGAAATGTACCTTTTTCTGTTTGCAGTGCATCTAACGAGCCGCTGCCGATACCAGGAGCATTTTGACCGCCGTTTGCAGTCACATCGCCTCCGGAAATCGTGATAGTACCACTGGGACGGCCGCCGGTTTCGCCAGCGTTTGCTTGCATACCGCCGCCGCCAATACCGGCACTGTAAGCAGAGCCTGTTGCAGTAATCTTGCCGCCGGTGATGGTAATAGCGGTAGCGCCCACTTTATCAGCATCGCCGCTGTAAGCGCCGCCGCCGCTGCCGATACCGGCGCCGGCATGGCCAGTTGCCGTAACAACAGTATCGTTGCCACTAATTGTCACATCGGCAGGCTGATATGCGCCGCCGCCAACACCAGCGCTACCACCCTCAGCTGTGACCGTACCGCCGCTGATAACGATATGTTTCTTTCCGTTTTGATTGTACGCATTACCGATGCCGGCACTGCCGCTGCTCTTAATTCCTGCCTCAGCCTTAACAGTACCGCCTGAAATCATAATATTACTATCGTTAGTACCTCCGCCAATGCCGGGACCACCATAGCCATTAGAGTTGCTGGAACCTGTAGCTACGACAGTACCATTTTTAATGATAATGTCACCTGCCGTAGCCTCCTCAAGCGAGTAATTTGAATAATAGCAGCTTGCGCCAATACCAGCCGCTTTACCCGCATTGGCCCAGTAAATAGGCTTTTCACCGATCACATAGTTCGTACCGTCTAGTTTGTTGCTGCCGCCCGCTTTGACGTCCAGCGAACCTTCGCCATTGATAACAACAGACGCTCCACTCTCAACGGACAGGCCTGCACAAACCCAGCCAGCCGCACAAAGAAGGCCATATTTAGTTTCATAACCTTCATATGTAAAGCCGGACGTCAGCACATTCTCACCTTCCAGCGTCAGCGTCACATCGCCGCCCTGAATGTCGAATGCACAGGCCTTGGCCTTTTGCGCAGCATCACCATCATGCATACCCGACACATCGATATTCACGCCGTTCAGCGTGATCGTGTGATCGCCGCCGGTGACGGTGATAGTGTTCGTGGTTGCAGTGGTGCTATCCGTCTGCTTGATGGTGTAGTCACCCGTGTACTTAGTTTCCACATCGCCCTGCGTATATCCAGTCGCAGAGATGACGATGGAGCCATCGTCTAAATCAAGCTCCTTACTCGTCGCAGTCTCACGGGGAGTTTCCTCATCGCCCGTATCTGCCGCCCAAACCGCCGTTGGCAGCAGGCTCAGCATCATGACAAGTGTCATTAAACTTGCCAATAATCGCCGTTTCATGTTGTTACCTCCTAAAAGTCTATCTATTTTTTGCCCGCCTCCGCGGGCTGGGTTTACTTGGTTCGCTTGGCCTTTCCGGCGCAGACGGGGCAGCCGGCTACGCGCTGCACGCGCTGCGCGATCACGGCGCGGTAGGAGTGGCCCT
>ENA-OWRJ01003994-OWRJ01003994.1-human-gut-metagenome-genome-assembly--contig:-NODE-3994-length-10065-cov-2.715784_pt1 | contig 10065 bp, 10 predicted proteins | sample MGYA00248269_ERZ651897 | MGnify/ENA primary metagenome ERZ651897 (study PRJEB26924, sample SAMEA4378252) | human gut metagenome | biome: human gut; feature: human-associated habitat; material: faeces...
CTTCTCTCTGTCCAATCATCTTGATAGGTGTTTTGCATTTCAATGTTAATCTTTCTGTTTTGATTTAAAATCAATTTGATGTCCAGAATTCCTTCTTTTTCTTCATCATTTTCTCCCAGTGTAAATGGATCTGTAATTTCAATTTTTTTGATTTCATATTCTTTTAAATCCAGCAATGCCATTAGAAATCCTTTTACAATTTTAGTATTTTTAAATATTTTTTGAAATGCATAATTGTTTGTTAGTTTTACTGTTATTTTTTCATCACTAATCGCTCTGATCTTTAATTGTTCATCATTGATTTTATTTTTTAGCTTTTCTGTCATATGTATCTCCTTATGTTTCTTTTATTTACATGGATTTATTTTACATTATTATACATTTATTTACAATATGCTTTTACATTTTATTCCATATGTTTTAAATTCTTATTTGTAAAACAAAAATAAGGATATGAGTGTGAATTCACTTTCACGCTCATATCCTCATTTCTCGTAATCATTTCAAAAAATTCGATCATCTATGATAACATACTATCTCAGAAAAAAGCTACTGATATATCCATCCTTCCAAGATCCTTTGAAAGAGATTTTACTGCTTGCTTCTAAATGCATTTTTTCTCCATCAAATTTATATTTATAGATACTATCATTACTTAGTATATACAAATAGCCCTCTTTTGTTTGACATTGAATTACATTATGCTTGAATTTATAAACTTTGCTTTCTCCTGTTTGTGGGTTTAACAATGAAATTGCTTTTCCCATTCCACTGGTTAGATCACAGTGTGTAACAAACAATTTATTTTTATACGGTAAAATTTGCTGTGGATTTATTTCTTTTAATTTGAGCTTGCTGATCTTGTCTTTTTTTAAATCCATCTGATACAAGATTTTGTCTGTATTTCCTGAAGAAAAATAGAGATTTTTATCATCTGAATAGAAAAACACGGATTCATCTTCGCTGTGATTTACCTTTATTTCTTTTACCTTCTTTAATGTTTTCCGATCGATCTTCATTAAATAATTAATCGTTCCTTCTTCCTGATCGACCTGTTTTTCTACATAAACATAATTCCCTGCACAATGTAAATATCCAAACATTCCAACAGATTCTTCATATCGCTGTATCTCCCCCGTCTCTTCGTTATATTTTGTCAGAGTCGATACACCGTTTATCCAGTTTGTTGTATAGATATCACCATCCTTCTCATCAAAAGCAAAAGTCCCGGCCGTCCTATTTTATATAACTTTATTTTTTGTGTATTATGATCAAGCTCCATTACTTCTTCTCGCTCATTTACATATGGAACTCCTTTTGGGATCATATACACTTTATCATTCACTGTCTTTGGAATATCATACTGACTCGCAATATTTCCGATCTTCAACTTCTTTTGTCCTGTTTTTTGAAGTTCGTCATTATAATATAAAATATTGCTTTTATCTTTATTCCCTATTGAGATAATGACTCCAAGTTGATAGGAATTATTTTGTTCTGGTTTGTAAAAATATATGACAGCCGATACAATGATTAGAATACTTATTAGAATTATGCTTCGTTTTTTCTTCATATCAAATTGCTCCTATTTTTCATATTCTTAAATCAACTAGCCTTGTTTTTTCTCATTGATTATATCAATTACAATACTCAAAACCAAATACAATAAAAATAGAACTATATCCTGCACTATAATTTCTTGTCTTGTATACGGAATATATTTTTGTGAGCTACTTAAAACGGTAACAATTCCTAGAAATATTACCAATTGAATTATATTTTTACGAAATGTTTTTAATCGCAATTTTTTTTTCATCCTTTTGCTCCTTTCTCTTAACCAACAACATATCTTACTTTATTCATACTCATTACTGATTTATGAATTTTATAATATACTTTTATTCCTTTCTTTTTATAATAAGCTTTATGAACCGCCTTCTCTAAAGCTGAATATCCTCCATAGGATGATGCCAAGGAAACTGCTGAAAGCCCCCATCCACATCCAGGTACTGCTGATATCATTAGAGAAATTGCTGTTGTTGCAACTTTTGTCTTTTTTAACCCCTCTTTATACAAATACTTTATTCCTGAATATTTTATATATCCACATTCAACTTCTGGATAGTAAGCACTATTAGCTTTTCTAATTTTACTTCCCGTATTATCATTAGAATTACAAACCCTGCAAATTATTGCTATCGCTGCGGTTATTCTTTTATACTTCTCATGACTATACCTCCTATATCATACAAATCATTAGTTACCGTTTCTAGTTACCATTTGCAATAATATAAGAATTCATATGATACGATGCTCTTTTATGAACACTGGCTCCACCCAATATATTACATGAACTCTTGCTATTATTTTTCTCCTCCTTTCCTTTATTATTTTGTATAATTTCCGACTACATGTATTGTACTGTCGGATTTATTTGTAACAAAAACACTGTATTCCCCTGTTTTTTTTATATTAAATGTCTTTTTTGCCATATCTGTTGTCTCTACATACATTCTTCCTATACTTTTTGCTACAATTCCTATACGTATTTTCTTTGTTGGAAACACACTTGCCTCTACAGTAATTTTACTTCCTGCATTTTTATGAAATGTTTTCGTTTTCTTTTCTGTTTTTAGTCCAACTTTCCAGTTTACATTAACTCTTGTAGCAAATGGTAATATTTCTTGATTTTCCTCTACTTCTTCCTTATATCCATTTTCTAACATCCAATTAGGTGAAAAAATAATATCTTGTTCATTTTCTTCTGCAGCTACTGGAATATTTAAATTAATTAAATATATTACACTAACAAGCACTATCATTAATACCTTTTTTACAAACATCTTTTCTCTCCTCTACTCTTCTTCCGTTATCACCATATAATGTCCACCCGCTATCGCTTTTTTCGCCCCTAGATTTTCTAAAAATACCCGATACCGTCCATCTTTTTTTACCTTTAAGTGGCTTACCAGATTTACCCCATTCTCTATATAAGTTTCCTCTCCATCCTCATCAATAATTCCAATTGCTATATGTGTTTCAGGGTGTTCTTCTTCAAACCCCATACAGGCAGCCACTTGAACACAAGTTCCCTTTTTTAAGTGTCCTTCTTTTGTCTCTATTCTCTCTTTCGGCTTGATCTTCCATGTAAATGGTTTTCCATCATTCTCTTTTAATCTTTCATTTTTTATCATGCACTTTTTGATTCTGGTTTTATCATACATTCTATACTTTGCTTTCTGATCCTTTATATCCCCTTCCGTTCCAACATTGATTTCCTCTCTTGTTTCATCTGCAATCTTATCGTATGCCTTTACAAATCCTATCCCTGAAGCAAATACCGTAGTTGCACTGAGTATGATCATTCCAAATAAGACACTTACAGAAATTCCTCTTCGCAACCTTCTTTGTTGTCGATAAGATTTCATTCGTTCCATTCGTAACTTTAATACTTCCTTACTCTCATATAACCCCGCTGTTGTATATCTTCCATATCTGATCTCTTCCATAGAAATATCTATGATCGTAGAAAAATATCCCTTTACATCTGGCAGATATTCACATACTGTCCTGTCACAGTATGTTTCTCCCCATTGATCTAATTGATAAAAAACATCCTTTAACGCAGGTTGAAACCAGTATATACAACAGATAATGTTCGCCAAGTGTTTCCAAATGAGATCATGATGTTTATAATGAATCAATTCATGTGTAAATATCATATTTAGCTGTTGCGGATCATAAATTCTTGACAGAATGATTCTTGGTTTCAAAACCCCATATAACATTGGTCCGCCTGCTTTTTCTAAGATCACTACTTGAATTTCTTTATGAACCCCTAACTTTTTTGATATGCTTTTTACCATACTTTGAATTTCATCTCCACATGGATCTGCATTTAAAATATCCTTCCTTATTGCTCTGTATTTCTCTAGAAATCTGATCGTAAAAATGATCGTTCCAACCAGCCAGATGATCATCAAAATTCCAATGACCCACTTGATCGGACCTGTAACTTCAAATACATAAGTACTCTTCTCAAATCCATTTGCATAGATCAACGTGATTGGTATGGCAAACATCAATAATACCATCTTCCATATCAGATAATTGATATCAATATATCCCTTGTGTTCTATCAAACGTCCTACAGCCTTCCAAAAAAGATATAAGATCGTTCCAAGCAGTGTACATAAGAATATTCCGCTAAATATTTTTATTATGATTATCATCAAAATCAAAGTCATCTAAGATCCCTCTTAACTCTTCCCCGTCTTCTTTTGTCAGTTTCTCTCCTAATGCACTTACTAATCGTTTTGCAGATCCGTCAAACCAACGATCTAAAACTTTCTCAGCTTGATATTTCCCATATGACTCTTCATTGATCAATGGCTGCACATATGCTTTTCTTCCTTTCTTGGTAACTTTGATATATCCCTTCTCTTCTAGCCGGAACAGATATCCGCGGATACTTGTTCTTTTATAATCTTTATTGAGCTTTTCTTTAACCATTTCTATCAGATCAAGAAAAGGAACTTCTCCTTGATAATTCCAAATGCATTGCATGATTCGTTCTTCTAGTCTGGTTAATTCTTCCATTTTCGTATTCCTCCTTTCTTTTATGTTCTATTTTTAGGTTACTTCTATTTTAACATTGTTTTGTACTTAACACAATATATTTACAGGTTATTTTTTTCAATAAAATAATCATTCTATGAAAAAAATCACTGAATCCATATAATTCATATGAACTCAGCGATTTATCTACTATTCTCCAATCAAAACCTTCTTACCTTCAAAGACAAATCCATAATGTCTGATTACGCATCCAAGCATACTTCCCTGAACTGGTCCTAACATGGAAATCCCATGGAGATAACAGGAAAACGCCACGATCGTTCCTAAGAATACAACTCCAATTGTCATTGCAACCGTCATGATATCCCAATGTCCTGGGACACTCCACACTTTTGTAAATGGAGTTACCAAAACTCCACCGACAAACATTCCCCATCCTGTTGTCTCTAAAGTACCAAATTCGTCTAATAATTTCTTTGGCTGCACGTTATAAACTGCAAAAGCAAAAGCGGATAACAATCCCCAGAATAATGCTGCATTGGTGATCACTAAGTTTTTTATACTTCCATGTGTTGCAAGCAAAAAGATACCTACGATCACAGCTGCCAGAACAAGCACTTCTTCTTTCTTTGGAAATCTTTTTTCCACTAATACAAAGAACACCATAATTAAGATTGGTGCAGAATACTGAAGAACTGTCGCAGTTCCCGGATTTGACTCCTGAATGGCAAGGAAGTACGTCATCTGACACATAGCCATTCCAATCATCCCGAAGATCAGCTGATTGACCGCTGAATCTTCTCTTTTCCATACACGAAAAATTGAATTCCCTTTTCTCTGATACATAAGCAACAGCAGGCAGATTCCTGCCCCTAATAATCTGACTGTCACAAGCCACGTAGCCGTCAGATCTTTTGCATCAAATAAATATTTCCCCATCACACCAGACATGCCCCAGCAGCATCCTCCTGCAACTGTGAAGCAGATTCCTTTTAAACTTCGATTCATAAATACATTTCTCCTCGTATCTGTATTTTTATCTATTCTTCTGTGAGTAAATTATCAAATTCACATTTTTCAAATTCCTGAATGGAAATATTTTTCTTGTTTGGATTGGCGTATACAAAAGTCTTATCTACATTTTCTAGGTAATTTTGAATCTTATCATTTGTCGCACTGATGATTGCCTGGAATCCTAGATTCCTGATCAGGTCAATACAACTTGCAACTTTCTCTGCATCCATCTTAGAGAACGCTTCATCTAAGACAACCAGACGGATGCTTGGATTTCTTCGTACTTTTGGTGAAAGATGAATTCCATAGGCCTGTGCAAAACTTGCGAGTAATGCAACATATAATGGGTTCTGTCCTTCTCCACCAGAGTTTTTCTTGATCATCTTACTTAATCCGATCGTCAGTTTTTCATCACCATCCACAATCTGTTCCATATCAAAGGACAGATACGTACGATAATCAGAATATTTCTGCATATCACGTTTCGCATTCTCAAGTTCTTCACCGGTTGCACCTTCTGGCGGGATAAAGATCTCGATCAATTCATTCATCAGTTCCCCGTATTTATTCTCATGTTCCATAGAGAAGAGATTCATCTGGTCATCCATCGTTGTATTTAAGACAGATGGATCGATATTCAGAGAATCATCCATAAACATTGGATAATATTTTCCATCGGCTCCTGTATTTCTTGTGATCTTAAATTGATATTTGTCTTTCCCAAAGTCGAGTCCACTAATCATGCGGTTTAATTCATCCCTGCGCTGATAAGCTTCCCTGATCGCGCTTCGAATCTTGTATACAAAGTCATCTTTGAAATGTTCCATTGCTGTTTTGGCCTGTTTTGCAGCTTTTTCACGATACATTTCCATGTGATCAGATGATAATTCCTTATAAAGCTTGTCATACACATCATTATTCTCATCTACTGCTGAGAATGTACGGTTCGGATATTCCCTTAAATATGCAGTTCTGACTTCCACAAGCTTTCTATATTCTTCTTCCTTCTTCGTTCCGGCATCATAGTATTTCCTTGCTGCACGTTTCATAGTCTTCGGTGTCTGTCTTCTCGATCTCTTGTGCAAACTGCTGCTCGTACTCTCCATTTGCCGGTAATTCATTCTGTGCACGGATCAATGCTTCATTCTGGTCAATGATCTGCTGTCTGCATTCTTTTAATGCATTCTGTGTTGCCCAGATTGCTTCTTTCATTGCATTGATCTCTTGTTTGCAATCTTCCTGTTTTAACCTGTTCTGGTCTCTTTCCTCTTCCAGACCTTTTAAGGCACCTTCTCTTAATTTTGTCAGCTGATTTTCTAAATCTTCATATTCTTCCTGACGTTCTTTCGCACGTTCCAGTGTTTCCTGCTGTTTTAAATATTCTTCGGCTGACTGTGGAAGATATTCATAGTCCAAAATAACGGCAGCACTTAAAACTTCTTTTTCTAATGGATCTTTTTTATCAAAGATCTTATCCTTTTCTTTCTCTAATTCTTTGATCCTGTGGCGTAAACTGTTGTCTCCAATGTAGGAATTTCTTGTGTACTGTTTTGGATCTAATCGTTTTAACTGGAAATTTTTATAAAGCATTCCATCTGGTGTGATACCAGTACGGCAATTTCTTAATTCATCGATCGTCTCACATTTGATCACACGCCCGATCAAGGATTCTATCAGCTTTTTCACATAAGACTGTTCTGCAAGAACTTCTTCTGACAATGCATTTTCCTCAACCTTCATGTCCTGCTTATCAATCTTTTGTGTGTCTGCAATCGAAATTCTCCAGTATTTCTTCTGATCCATATCACGATAGATTTCCATGGCATCCTTGACGTATTTTGGTTCCACGATCAGTGTTAATTTATTCGATCCTAAATATCCTTCGACCGCTTTATGCCATCTCTCATCTTTCATATCTAACAGATCGGCAAGCACATTTACCTTTACAAAATCACCACATTTTTCGCTTAATTTCATCTGTAATTCATATCTTGCATCCAGAACTTCTTTTGGATACGCTTTGTTACCCTTTTTCAGTTCTTTCAACTCATCAGAAATGGATTTTTCCTGTTTCTTTAAGGTTCTTAGTGCAGACGCATTATCTTGTCGTTCTTCCTCAGTTTCTTTTCTTAAGATATCCAATGTATGTTTTAATCGGTTTAGATCATCTTCTGTGATATCTCCCTGTTCAAATTTCTCGATATCCCAGATTGCCTGATTTGGCGTAATATCGAGATCACACCATTTTTTTAAGTCTTTTGATGTCTGTTCCCAACGCTGTACGGAATGATTTAACTGTCCTAACAACTCCTGAACATCCTTTTTCCTTGTTGCGATCTGATCGTATCCACTTCCTGCGATCTGTGCTACTAATGCATCGTATTCTTTGGCGAGTTTCTCTAGTTTCTTCTCAAGAACTGTTTCATTCTCTTCCTGTGTCTTTAGATCTTTCTCTCCATCTTCAATCTTTTGCTGTAATAGATGAATATCTGTTTTTAATTTCAGGACATCCAGTTTGTTCATGCGGTACTGACAATAATCCTGTTCCTCTTTTTTGGTCTTGAATTTAACGAAACTTTCTTTGATCTCTTCTAAGCTCTTTGCTTCCTTTAATGTATCTTCGATTCTCTGACGCATTCTTCCATACTGCATCACGCTTTCCTGCATATCTTCAATATGAATGTCCTGCTCCATACAGATGTATTCTTTCACAAAATCTTCGAGCTTGATATTCATTTTAAATGGGATCGCGCGTTTAAACAGTCTTGGGAATTTCTCCATATCAAGACCGCCAAGATAGATGTCATACATCTGTTTTCTAAATCTCTCGTTGCTTGTTCCAAAATAGAAATCTTCTTTTTTGAAGTTTTTCTGCATATATTTGCGGAGTTCCGAAATTGTCATCGCATGTTCTTCCGTACGGTAAGCATTCTCTAAAATGCCGCCTTTGTGCCAGAAAAATAATCTGGATGTATCATTTCTTGCTGTATCTACGTCAAATACAACTCCAAGACATTCTTTTTCGTCAGATTCTGTCTGTGTAAATTCAAGAACGATCGTTGTGGAGAAGTTTTTATTTCTCAAATAAGTAACTTCATCTTTCTCTCCGACCGCAACCATTCCTCGCAGGTATTCGATCAGATTTCGATCGGAATCGTCTGCTGCCGCCTTATTAAAGAATCCACGACCATCTGTATTCGCATATAAAACGATCTGCATCGCATCGATCACTGTTGACTTTCCACTTCCAGAATGTCCGGTAAAAAAATTGATTCCATCGTTGAAACTTAATATTTTCTGATCTATATAATGCCAATTATTCAGGCATATCTTCGATAATGCCAGAAATGGCTGCTTCGTCTTCGTCAAACTCACTGTCTACTTCCTCCTTACTGAAACTTTCGATCAATCTGCGGATGTCATCTCCTAGTAACACGACATTCACGCATGGATAGATCATCATTCTTGTCTCGTCATTTAACTCTTCTAATACATCGAGGGGTTCGATGATCTGATATTTCTTTAATAATGCGATGGAACGACGCATCTCAGTGATGGATGGCAAGGTTCTCATCAGATGGAAATCATTGATCTTTTCATGGATTTCTCCTAATGATGTATACACACTTGTATTCGATGAAGCCTCTGCCATATGTTCATCGTACAATAATTTTAAGATCAGAAGATAAATGGTTGATAATCTGGAAATCTTCTCTCCGATCAAAGTTTCTCCTTCAATATAAAAGACTCCCAGATGCAGATTTTCTCTTAATTCGATTCCTGAAATCTTAAAATATTCTCTTAAAAATTCCTGATGCAGGTCAATGGTTCTAAATTCTTTATTGTATACAAGTCTTCCGCTCTTTTTATCATATTTTCTTTCTAATACAAATGTCTGTTTTAATAACGTACGGATCACTTTCGTGACCGCATTTTTTTCTTCGTCATTCAATTCTTCATAATACGGTATCATGATTTCGGTTTCCTCCTTACAAAAGTTAATGCCGGATAGCGGTAACTTCCATTATCGATCAATTTATCGTCTCTCTCGATCACTTTATATTTACTGTTTCTTCTCGTGCTGTAATCGTAGGCAAGGATTAATTTCTCAAAGGACTCTTCATCCCTGATATCAATATCCTTAACTTCCATATGGTCATCATGCATGTAAGCTTCAATAAAATCTTCAATCTCAGCCTGCTGGTATCTTGTATGAATCTTATTTAATCTTAGGACATCTTCTCTTGATAATTCTTCCTGCTGCTTTTCTTCTTCTACCTGACTTGCAAAATCTCTTCGTTTTCTCTTCTTATACAAAGACTTCTCTGAAAGCACTTCAAAATGAGACAGATTCATACTTTGTCCGACCTTCTCGATCTTTTCCTCGCTGTCCTTAGAATCCCCGATCGTCTTTAACAGCTGGATCATCAGACCTCTTGTGTCGGATTCTCCATTCAGCATGTAATTCATACG
>ENA-OWRJ01004001-OWRJ01004001.1-human-gut-metagenome-genome-assembly--contig:-NODE-4001-length-10049-cov-5.757054_pt1 | contig 10049 bp, 9 predicted proteins | sample MGYA00248269_ERZ651897 | MGnify/ENA primary metagenome ERZ651897 (study PRJEB26924, sample SAMEA4378252) | human gut metagenome | biome: human gut; feature: human-associated habitat; material: faeces...
GGCAGTTTTCAAGACTGCTTCCTTAAACCACTCGGACATCTCTCCTCGTGGGCACCCGCACACGCCGTACCGAATGCCTATTTAATTTACCAGATTTCAGCGGCGCTGTCAAGCCCAAAATCAAAATTTCCGCTCGTTGTGCGCATTTTTGTGCGGCACGACAACTTTTCTTCGAGAAAAAGCGGGATTCCCTCTTTACTGAAACATCCTTTTGTTGTATAATAAATATAGATAAAACCTTACCGGACCCGGTACAAGCAGAGGAGTGTTGAACAATGTCGTTTCCGGAGCTGTTACGGCAATGCCGAAAGCAAAAGCACATGAGCCAGGCGGAGCTTGCTTCCCTGTTGGGCGTGACTCAGCAGGCCGTGGGAAAATGGGAGAGCGGAAAGAGTTCCCCGGACCCCACCACCGTGGCAAAGCTGGCGGAGATCCTGGACACGACCGCGGACTATCTGTTGGGTCTGTTCGACCCCACCGCGGAGGGCCAGACCGAAGAGCGCTTCTTCGGCAGCTATGTGTACAGCCTGATCCCTGTCATCGGCACGGTCAAGGCGGGCTACGGCGCGCTGGCCTATGAGGAAGACTACGGCAAGGAGTATGCCCGGGTCAAGGATCCTTCCAGCTACTTCTATCTCGTTGTGCGCGGCGACAGCATGGAGCCCCGCATCCACGATGGTGACCTTGCCCTGGTGCACCGTCAGGACACGCTGGAAAACGGCGACCTGGGCGTGCTGATCTACGGTGACGAGGGCGAGGGCACCCTCAAGCGCTACCTCCAGCGCGGCAACTGCGTGGTGCTGCAGCCCTTCAACCCGGCCTATAAGGAAATGGTCATCAAGGGTGAAGAGCTCAACCATCTGCACATTGCAGGCCGTGTGGTGGAGACCAAGGCGAAGTGGTAAAAACGACCCACCAGCGCCTGAAAAAGAAAAGCCATCCTGTATGGCTTTCTTTTTTATACCCATTTTTCGGAGGTGCCCCATGGAACAGAGCCTGATGGATAAGCTGACGATCCTGGCGGACAGCGCAAAATATGATGTGGCCTGTACCTCCAGCGGCGCTTCCCGGGCAGCAGGAGCGGGCGGGGTCGGCAGCTGTTACGCCCCGGGCTGCTGCCACGCCTTTACTGCCGATGGCCGCTGTGTCAGCCTGCTGAAAGTGCTGATGACCAACTGCTGCTCCTTTGATTGCAGCTACTGCGTCAACCGCAAGTCCAACGATGTGCCCCGGGCTACCTTTACCCCCCGGGAGCTGGCCGAGCTGACCATTGAATTCTACCGCCGCAACTACATCGAGGGCCTGTTCCTTTCCAGTGCCGTGCTGGTGAGCCCGGACTATACCACCGAGCGGATGCTGGCGGTTCTGCGCCTGCTGCGGGGGGAGTATCATTTCGGCGGCTACATCCACGCCAAGGCCATTCCCGGCACCAGCCCGGAGCTGCTGGAACAGCTGGGCTTTCTGGCCGACCGCCTGAGCGTGAACATTGAGCTGCCCAGTGAGCGCAGCCTGAACCTGCTGGCTCCGGACAAAGGGCGGCACTCCATTTTCCGGCCCATGAAGCAGATCGCGGCGGAGGGGGCCGCCAACCGGGAAGAGGTGGCGCTCTACCGCAAGGCCCCCAGATTTGCCCCGGCGGGCCAGAGCACCCAGATGATCGTGGGTGCTTCCCCGGAAACGGATTATCACATCCTGCAATTAACGGAAGGCTTATACAATAAGTATCACCTGAAACGGGTGTTTTACTCCGCCTACATCCCTGTGACCGAGGACACCCGCCTGCCCGCGCTGGACACCAAGCCGCCGCTGCTGCGGGAGCATCGGCTCTATCAGGCAGACTGGCTGCTCCGCTTTTACGAGTTCAAGGCAGAGGAACTTCTGGACAGGGACAACCCCAACTTCAACCCCTATCTGGACCCCAAGTGCAACTGGGCGGTGCAGCATTACGGGCTGTTCCCGGTGGACGTGAACCGCGCCCCCTTTGAGATGTTGCTGCGGGTGCCGGGTATCGGCCCCAAGAGCGCCCGGCGCATCTGGCACGCCCGCAAACAGGCCGCGCTGGGGCTGGACGAGCTCAAGCGGATGGGCGTGGTGCTCAAGCGGGCACAGTATTTCATCACCTGCCGGGGCTTTGCGGGGGCGCACCCGGGCCGCGGCAGCGCCGGGCGGGAGCGCATCACCCGGGCGCTCATCGACCCCAACGTATTCAGCGGCGGGGTGGAGCAGCTGAGCATGTTCAGCCCGCCCGCCGTGGATCGGCTGGTGGAGCAGGGCGTGCCGCCCCGCACAGCCCAGAAAATGGTGCGGGAGGAGGCAGTGCAATGTCTGGCCAGAGCCCTGTAAGCCCTGCCCGGAAGCTCCACGATGCCGATGTGGTCTACCTCTATGATGGTAGCTTCGAGGGCTTTCTCTGCTGTGTGTTTGAGAGCTTTGCCCAGCATGAGCTGCCGTTTGCCGTCTGGACCCCGGAGCGGGAGACGGCTACCCTCTACCCAGTGAAGGAGATCCCCACTGACCACGCAAAGGCCCGGCGGGTCTTTGCCAGCTTCCGCGCCAAGCTGGGCGAAGAGACGGAATCCCTCGTCACCCGGGATTTTCTCTCGGGCTGGGAGGATAAGGAGCTGCGGCTCATCCGGTTCCTGCACCTGGCCTTTGCACTGGGGCCGGGCACCGTCAAGCGGCGGGGACATCCGGAGGTGGCTCCCCTCTACCAGATGAAGCAGAGCCTGGACTGGGAAGTGGACAAGTTTCAGGGCTTTGTCCGTTTTCAGGAGCACGATGGGATGCTGGGTGCAGTCATCCACCCCAAAAACTATATTCTGCCCCTCCTGCGCCCCCATTTCTGTGCCCGCTTCCCGGAGGAGAACTTCCTGATCTATGATGCTGTCCATCAGGCGGTGCTGCTGTACCAGAACCACAAGGCTCAGCTCATGGAGCTGGCCGAACCGCTGACGCTTCCGCCGCCCGATGAGCGGGAGCAGCAGTTTCAGGACCTGTGGAAGCAGTTTTACAAAACGCTGGAGATCAAGGCCCGCCACAACGAAAAGGGCCGTATGACCCACTGCCCCAAGCGATTCTGGGCGGATATGACCGAGATGAAAGAGGAATTGAAATGAAAATGGAAACAAAGACCGGACGCTGGAAATATGCTGCCATCGTGCTGATTGCGGCCCTGCTGATAGGGCTGCTCTGGAACCATGTAAAAAACGGGCCGAAGGGCGAAATCTATCTTTACGGAGAAACGCACAGTAATCAGAAGATTTTGAATCGGGAACTTGACATCTGGGGCGAGTATTACGAAAAAGGAATGCGGGATCTGTTTGTGGAATTCCCGTATACGGATGCACAATTTCTGAACCTGTGGATGCAGGCCGACGATGACGAATTGCTGGATCTGCAGTTCAAGGACTGGGGAGGCACAGAAGGCGGCACCGAGGTCATGAAAAATTTTCTGAAACAGATCAAGGAGCAGTACCCGGAAACCGTGTTCCACGGCACCGACGTGGGCCATACCTGGGAAAGCACCGGGCCGCGGTATCTGGCCTATCTGGAAGCCAACGGGCAGAAGGACACCGAAGAGTACAAACGTACGCAGGAAAACATGGAACAGGGCAAACGGTACTATGAGATCAAGGCGACGGATGAAGCGTCTTCGGTTCGATACCGGGAGGATCGGATGGTGGAGAACTTCCGGCGCAGTTATCAGGAACTGGAAGCGGTACGCCGCACCGATATCATGGGTATCTATGGAAGTACACATATTGTGGAGTCGGAGTATCGGAACTCGGACTTTCGCATGGCAAAACAGTTGAGCGAGAACTATGGGGAACATCTCCATACCAAAGATCTGACGCAGGAACCGGAACGGATCGACGCGCTGGAAGTCAACGGAAAGACCTATACAGCCTCCTATTTCGGTGAGCAGGATATTTCGATGGTAAAGGGCTACAAGATCCGAAAGTTCTGGCGGTTGGAAGACGCATACGAGGACTTCAAGGAGCTGCCGACACCCCGTGAGATTCTGCCAGCCGACAACTACCCTGTAAAAATCCAGGCTGGGCAGGTGTTTGCTGTGGAGTACCTGATGTCGGACGGCTCGACCGAGTGGAAGTATTATATCTCGGACGGCACAGTACAGAATGGCCAACTCATCACAAAGCGGATGAAGATGGAATAAGCAGGCTCCCGGCCCCGGAACTTTGCCAAATTTACAAAAAGGTTGCATCTGCGTGGTTGAAACCCGCAAAACCTATGGTATACTATAAGAGATATCCGGGCAGGCATTTCTGCCCCACACACCCCCGCTGCGGGGTCAACACAAAAGGAGTATTGTAGCGTTATGGTTCGCATTACTATGGAAGACGGCGGCATCATCGACATTGAGCTGAATGAGGAAGTCGCCCCCATCACCTGTGAGAATTTCAAGAAGCTGGTCAGCGAGGGCTTCTATAACGGCCTGACCTTCCACCGTGTCATCCCCGGTTTTATGATCCAGGGCGGCTGCCCGCTGGGCAACGGCACCGGTGGCCCGGGCTGGAACATCAAGGGCGAGTTCGCTGCAAACGGTGTGAACAACCCCATCAAGCACACCCGCGGCGTGATCAGCATGGCCCGCAGCATGAACCCCAACAGTGCCGGCAGCCAGTTCTTCATCATGCACAAGGACGCTCCCCATCTGGACGGCCAGTATGCCGCTTTCGGCAAGGTGGTTGCCGGTATGGATGTTGTGGACAAGATCGCTTCCGTCCGCACCGACTGGAACGATAAGCCCACCACCCCCGTCAAGATGAAGACCGTTGAGCTCATCGAGGACTGATCTTCTGCGCTTCTGTCCCACATCGCCTGCCCGTGAAGTGCCCCGTCAAGTAGACAGAAAAAATAATATAAGATTTTTGTTCGCCGTTTCCACAAGGAGACGGCGAATTTTTTGTGCAAATCGGCGTTAGGACGCTCGATTCATGGCACGGACGTGAGCTTGCAGCGTCCAACACGGGACGTTTTTTTGATATTTTACTTCCGCTGTATCGTGATTGTTCTTGCTTGACATGAAAATACCCCCAGAGTACGCAGAGGTTACTTTTTACTCTGTCTACTCTGGGGGCAGCATATCATGTTGAGGATACAGACCGGGGGCTTTCCATCTATGCGTCAGAAAGAGATGAGAGGCTTACTTTTTTTCGCCCTTGGGCAGCAGACCGGCGCGCTCCAGAGCCGGGCGCAGGGCCAGATACAGGATGACCACGCAGATGGTGGAGGCTACGCTGTTGACAAAGGTGACACCACCGGCGATCTTGGACAGGGCCTGTGCCACGGTGTACTCCTGGCCAAAGATGTAAATGTTGCGGAAATAGCCCAGGAACGGGTCGGTGATGACGTTCAGCAGCAGGCCGGAGCCGCCTGCCACGATGACCTTGAGCAGGTAGCCCTTGCTGTGGCGGTCGAGATCGCGCAGCTTGAACACCTTGTGGGCCACGGCACCGCAGGTGATGCCGATGATGAACTTCAGCACAAAGGTGGTCACGGCATAGCCCGGGTCACCGGCCAGGATATCGGCCAGAGCCAGACCGATCGCACCGGCCAGGCCGCCGGAAACGCCGTCCAGCAGCAGGGCGGTCAGGGCGGTGAAGGTGTTGCCCAGATGGAACGAGGAGCCGCCGTAGAACGGCACGCGGAAGAACAGGTATGCCACCAGGCTCAGCGCGGCCATAACGCCGGTCAGGGCCAGCTCCTTGGTGGTAAAGGTGCGCTTGTACAGCACACTGCCGAACAGGATGACGACGATCACCACAGCCAGCAGCAGCCACATTGCAGTTGTAGACATGATTTTTCCCTCCAAATTTTTTCGTGGCGAACCCCCTCCATCCTGTTTTGCAGGATCGTTCGCCCGTTTCAAAGCTACTTACCCATAAAACTACTTGACATTTGGGTGTGTGGTTGGTATGCTCCTATTATACGCGAAACTGGCACCATGAAAATACCCAGAATAAAGTTTTTTTATGGGGTCAGTTTGGCAAAGCACCCAAAAAGGGGAGAGGTCTTATGTTTCATCTGACAACAGCACTGGATGCCGCCAGCGGGGTGCCGCTGTACGAGCAGCTCTATAAGAGCCTTGCCGCCGAGATGCGCAGCGGGGCCATTCCGGCGGGCACCCGGATGCCCGGCAAGCGGCGGCTGGCGGCAGAGCTGTCGGTTTCTGTCAACACGGTGGACGCGGCATATCAGATCCTGGCGACCGAGGGCTACATGGAGCCGCGGGAGCGCAGCGGCTTTTATGTGCAGGAATATCTTGCCCTGCCCACCCGGCCCGAGGAAGTGCCGCCCCCGGTGTCTGCCGCTCCGCCGGAAGCAGCCGAGCCGCCCGTCCGGTTCGATTTGTCCACTCGGGGCGTGGACCCGGGTCTGTTCCCGTTCCGCACCTGGGCCCGGCTGCAGAAAGAGCTGCTCTATTCCTCGCCCCAGCTGCTGACCCATGGCGATGCGCAGGGGGACGTGGAGCTGCGGCAGGCGCTGGCGGATTATCTGGAGGAATACCGGGGCGTGCGGTGCACCGCCGAGCAGGTGGTGGTGGGTGCCGGTATGGAGTATCTGCTGAGCCTGCTGGCCCCGCTCCTGCCCGGCAAAACGGCGGTGGAGAATCCCGGCTACCAGCGCGCGAAGCAGGTGCTGGAAAACAACGGCGTGGCGTGCTGCTACCTGCCTGTGGATGCGGACGGCCTTTCTGTTGAGGCATTGTCCGGCTCGGGTGCGGCGGTGTGCTATGTCACGCCCAGCCACCAGTTCCCCACGGGCGTGACCATGCCGGCGGGCCGCCGCACGGAGCTGCTCCACTGGGCCTCCCGCTGCCCGGGCCAGCGGTATATCATAGAGGACGATTACGATTCGGAGTTCCGCTTTGATACCCGCCCCCTGCCCAGCTTGCAGGGCATGGCCGGGGCCGACGGTCCGGTGGTCTACCTTTCCACCTGCTCCCGCAGCCTGGCCCCCGGCATCCGCATCGCTTACATGGTGCTGCCCCGGCAGCTGCTGCCCGCCTGGCGGGCAAAGTACCGGATCTATTCCGGCACCGTCAGCCGGTTTGAGCAGCAGACCCTGGCCCGCTTTATCCGCGAGGGCTACTTTACCCGGCACCTTGCCCGGGAGCGCGTGGCCTACAAGGCCCGGCGGGATGCTCTGGCTGCCTCTCTGCGCGCTGCCTTTGCGCCGGACGAGCTGACCCTGACTGGCCTGCACACCGGCCTGCATCTGTTGGCAAGGCTGAAAAATGCCCCGCCGGATGCCGCCCTTCGCGCCGCCGCAAAGGCGCAGGGCGTGGCCCTGAGCCTGCTGAGCGATTATGACCTGACCGGCGGGGAACAGGATTTTTCCGGAACGTTTGTGTTGGGCTATGGCTCCCTGAGCGAGGCATCATTCCCCGAGGCGGGCGAAACGCTGAGGAAGGTCTGCACCGCCGCCCGGGAAGCGTCTGTGACCGTGTAAGTGCCCGCTTTTGCATCCCACGCCCCGGGCAGGGCCTCGGCGTGGGGGAGGACGCTGTTGTTGGCCAGAAACTCCAGGACCGTGCCCAGCAGGGTGTAATCCTGTGCTGCAAAGTCGGTGAGCAGGGCCGTGCTGCTGGCCCGCAGGGCATCCGGCAGGGTGGCGGGCAGCAGGGTGAGGTCCTGCCGGAAAAAGGCTTCCCACACTGCCGCCCGGGCGGCGGCCCGGCGGGCAGGCGGCAGGATGCCGTCCGCATCCCAGCCGGAGAGCAGAGCGTGGGCCTCCTTGGCCGAAATGCTCTGCACAGCGGCGGAAAGCCCGGTTTCGGCCAGCTCATCGGCAGTCAGTGCCCCCGAAAACCCAACCCGCACCGGCCCGTAACGGGAAGCGGTCTTTTCCAGCACGGCGGGGGACAGCGCCAGATAAAGCATATCCTCCGGCAGGCCCAGCACCTCCAGAAGCGCCTGACGGCACCGGGCGGGCCCCGCCGCTCCGTAGCAGTGGGCAAGGCTGGCAGTCTCTCCGTTGAAGGGCACGGTCAGCTCCCCCGGCACGGCCAGCAGGTTCAGGCTGTTCTGGGCGGCGTTCAGGTAGACCAGCAAAAAGCCCGGCTGCTCTCCGGCGGTGCAGAGAAGCAGGGTCATCCGGTGCTCGGCCCGGGGCAGCTGGATGGGTACCCCGCTCTGGGGCTGGGCGGTCTGGATGCGGGTGCGCACCATCTGCCGGGTGAGCAGGACTGTGCCGCCCACCAGCGGCAGCAGCACCAGAAGTGCCGCCCCCAAAGCCGCCCAGAAGGGCCTCCAACCGTTCTTGTGCATCCCGTGTTCCTCCGTTCTGTTTTGGAACAGGGTGGGCCGGGATGCGCTTTTTTATACAGAAACCGCTGCCCGGGCATGAAAACGCCCCCTGTGCCATACAGTAGAGCACGGGGGGCGTTTGTGTATGTGGGAGAGCTTGGCGCGGGTGAATGCGGTGGTCGGCGGTGTGGTATGGGGGCCGGTGGGGCTGGCACTGCTGTTTGGCACCGGCTGCCTGCTGACAGTGCGCATCGGATTTTTCCAGCTGCGGTATTTCGGGTACTGGATGCGCCACACCATCGGGGCCATCTTCCTGGACCGGAATGTGACCGCCCACACGGACGATGAAGCCATCAGCCAGTTCCAGAGCCTTTGCACGGCGCTGGCGGCGACCATCGGCACCGGCAACATCGTGGGTGTGGCGGCAGCCATTCTGGCGGGCGGGCCAGGGGCTGTGTTCTGGATGTGGGTCATGGCCCTGCTGGGGATGATGACCAGCTATGCCGAGAACGTGCTGGGCATCTGCTACCGCCGCCGGGATGCCGCCGGAAGATGGTGCGGCGGGCCCATGTACTATCTGGCCGAGGGGCTGGGCGGCGGCTTTGGCCGGGCACTGGCGGTGCTGTTTGCCTGCTTTTGCGTGCTGGCCAGCTTCGGCATGGGGAATATGAGCCAGATCAACTCCATCGCGGGCAATCTGCAGGCAGTGTTCCGGGTGCCGCCGGTGGCAACGGGCATCGTACTGGCCCTGCTCACCGGGCGGGTCATACTGGGCGGACTGAAGCGGGTGGCCGCAGTCACGGAGGCCATCGTCCCGCTCATGGCCCTGTTCTACCTGTTCGGGGCGCTGACCGTGGTCTGTGTCCATTGGGCGGCTGTCCCGGCGGCATTCGCGGCCATCTTCCGGGGGGCGTTTGGCTTGCAGGCCGCCGGGGGCGGGGTGCTGGGTTACGGCATGGCCCGGGCCATCAGCTGGGGATTCAAGCGGGGAGCTTTTTCCAACGAAGCAGGACTGGGCGCGTCGGTGCTGGTGCACTGCGCGGCCAACGTGGAGGAGCCTGTCCAGCAGGGAATGTGGGGGATGTTCGAGGTGTTTGCAGATACCATGGTGGTCTGCACCCTCACGGCCCTTGTGGTACTCACCAGCGGCCTTGTGGATCTGGACACCGGTGCGGCGCTGACCGGTGTGGAGGGCTCCGCACTGGTGGGGCAGGCCTTTTCCACGGTGTTTGGGGCGTTCGGGCCGCAGTTTATCGCGGTGTCGGTCCTGCTGTTTGCCTATTCCACTACGCTGGGGTGGAGCCATTACGGCACCCGGGCAGTGGTGTATCTGCTGGGGGAGCGTGCCGCCGCAGGATATAAACTGGTGTTTGCAGCCATGGTGCTGGTGGGTGCTGTGATGAAGCTGGACCTGGCCTGGGCGCTCTCCGATACCTTCAACGGCCTGATGATGCTGCCCAATCTTGTGGGCGTGGTGGGGCTTTCGGGGGTGGTGGTCCGGGAGACACAAGCGTATCTGAAACGAAAATGACCCTCTCCGTCCATGCAGTCTGTCTGTCAGATGCGGGATGGAGAGGGTCATTCTTTATCGCTTCTTTTTATTTGGTTTCGGGGCAGGCCGCTTCAGGCTCCGCACCGCGTCACGCCCGGCGGCGATGCCGCTGCCAAAGGCCCAGTGCAGGTTGAAGCCGCCGCAGCTGCCGGCGCAGTCCAGCGTTTCACCCACAAAGTAAAGGCCGGGGCAGCCCTTGAACTGGAAGCTGGGGGTCACTTCGG
>ENA-OWRJ01004015-OWRJ01004015.1-human-gut-metagenome-genome-assembly--contig:-NODE-4015-length-10002-cov-2.801850_pt1 | contig 10002 bp, 8 predicted proteins | sample MGYA00248269_ERZ651897 | MGnify/ENA primary metagenome ERZ651897 (study PRJEB26924, sample SAMEA4378252) | human gut metagenome | biome: human gut; feature: human-associated habitat; material: faeces...
ATTTTGTCAGGCATGAGATTGACAATAGCGATCTTCAAGGCACGAATGTCCTGATGAGCGGCTCTGTCATCGGGAATAACGAATATATTCTCATTTTCCAACGTTTGGAACGCAGGAAGGTCATTTGGTATTTTAATTGGCAAAGTATATCCCACCTTTAAATTATACTCTAAAAGATTATTATAACACGATCTCTGTTAAAAATCAACCAAAAGAGAGATTTATTCATATATTATTGAGAAAAAGGGAGCGACCTAAGCCGCTCCCTTTGTGTATCAACAGTATATAAATCCGTACAATTATTCGTAAAGTGGATATTTCTTGCAGATAGCGTTTACCTTTTCTCTGATCTCATCAGCCTTATTGTCAAAGTCTGTTGCTGTGAGATACATACACTCTGCAATAACGTCCATGTCCTCCTCAACAAGTCCCCTTGTGGTAACTGCCGCTGTTCCAACTCTTACACCGCTGGTTACAAATGGCTTCTCAGTTTCACACAGTTTCACATTTTTTCTCTGTAGACTCACGCTCTTCCAGCTCAAAATCGAGCGTCAGTGTCCTTGGTATAGAGCTTTCTCGTTTAAGTGAATTGAGCAGCATTTGTGCCGCTTCTATGCCTGCGGTGCGATAATGAAAATGCACAGAGGTCAGGGGAGTGGACGTGACCTTACAAAGCTGAGAGTCGCCAATACCTGCTATCATTATATCCTCTGGTACTTTCAATCCCTGCTCACGGCAGGCAAGGAGTGCGCCTGCGGCAAGATTGTCGGTGGCACAGAAAATGTGGTCGTACCTTCTGCTGCTTTTCAGTAATGTCAAAGCCCTTTTGTAGCCTGAGTCCATTTTAAATTCAGCCGTCTGCATATCAGACTTTTCAATGTTGATGCCGTTATCAGAAAGGGCGTGGAGAAACCCGTTTTTTCTTGCCTGACCTGCCGCCTTGTCCTGCTCGGTAACCCCGATAAAAGCGGGCTTTTTGCAGCCTTTGTCAAGCATAAGCTTCTCTGCGGTATAGGCGGCTTTGTAATCGTCATGACAAACGCAGTTTGCACCCTTGTATTCCTGTCCCACAATTACCACTGGCACACGCATTTTTTTCAGCACAGCGTCATGGAGCGGAGTGAAAACAGAAGCCAAAAAGATAACTCCGTCAACACGATTGCTTCGGAAAAGCTCCAGATATTCAACTTCTTTCTTTGGGTCGTTGGCAGAGTTCACAAGCAAAAGCTGATAGCCCTGCTCACTGAGTACCTGACTTATTCCCTCCACCTCTCTTGCACAGCTCTCGCTTGAAAGCTTTGGTATAATAACTCCCACAAGCTTTGTCACCCTTGTTCTCACGTTCTGCGCCTGAACGCTCGGGGCATAGCCTGTGGCTTCTATGGCGGCTTCAATAAGCCTGCGCTTTTCTTCGCTCACATAGCCGTCGTTGAAATATCTGCTCACAGCAGATTTTGATACTCCTGCGGCTTTTGCAAATTCGGTAATGTTCATTGCTCGTCACTCCTTTTATTATATTATACCACTGCACTATGAATTTTCAATATGGTTTCATATGAATATTTCATATATAATGTGAAACTGTTTCAACTAAAAAAACTGCCGCACCCAATCGGTACAGCAGTTATGAAAATCTATTTCACTATGGCATGAAGCCTCCATTTTCCACCCTTGTATCTTATAAGGCTCACCATAGCGGTCACAAACCACGTTGCAGCGGTGGTGTACCATATGCCCCAATAGCCTATGAAAGCTATCCTTGTGAGGATAAGTGAAAGACCTATCCTGCATATTACCTCCGCCATGCCGTTTACAAGGGCATAGTTTGTATCGCCTGCGCCGTTCAAAAATCCTCTTGTGGTGTGGATAATACCCAGCGACCAGTAGAAAAGTGAGGTTATGATAAGCGCTTTTGCCGATATGCTTATAACAGTCTTGCCCTTGACAAACCAAGATGTTATTGCACCGCCAAACAGTGTGAACAGTACAAGCACCACTGCCGAGAATATCACCGATATCTTTATTGCACAAGCAAGACCTTTCTGTGCACGTTTTTCTTTTCCTGCGCCGATATTCTGTCCTGTGAATGTTGAAACCGCCGCATTAAGTGAAGAAAATGGCTGTTGAACGAACTGCTCAATACGCATTGAAACTGTGTATGTCGCCATGACCGTTTCGCCAAAGCCGTTTGTCACACGCTGGAGAGCCACCATTGATACCGAGATAAGTCCGTTTTGTATGGCGATAGGCACGCCTGTTTTCACACAGCGGCTCATCATGTCCTTGTCGGCGTGCAGATCGTCGGCGGTGAGCTTTATCTCTCTGCTCACTGCAAAGCAGTACACAATACAAGAAATGGCGGAAAGTGCCTGTGTAAGCACCGTCGCCCATGCCGCACCTGCTATGCCGAATTTGAATACCACCACAAAAAGCAGGTCAAGGAGGGCGTTTAGCAAGCTTGCTGCACCCAAGAATATCAGCGGTGTTTTTGAGTCGCCCAAAGCCCTCATTATGGCGTTTATCCAGTTGTATGCAGCCACCGCTATCGTTCCGCCGCAGGCTATCTGCATATACGCCACAGAATCTCCGATGAGCTTGTCAGGAACTTTCAAAAGCTCCAGTATAGGTCTTGTGGCAGGCACGGATAAAAGGCTTATTACAATGCCGAATATAGCCGTGACAAGCGCTGAGTTGAATACTGCCGACCGCAGGGCTTTTTTCTTGCCTGCACCGAAATACTGTGCGACAATTATTCCTGCACCCACCGACAGCCCTATGCAAAGGGTGTAAAAAAGATAAGTGATAGAGCCTGTAGCACCAACAGCGGCAAGGGCGTCATCGCCCAGATAACGCCCCACCACCATAGTGTCCACTATATTGTATGTCTGCTGCAAAAGATTTCCTGCAAGCAATGGCAGTGAAAACATTATTATGTGCCGCATTTCACTGCTTTGTGTCATGTCTGTTGTTCTGCTTATTTTAGTCATTATTTTCCTTACGCTTCTTTCTCGCTATGGCGTATATCACTGCACCAACTGCCGCAGCAGCGCAAACGCCTGCGCCAACAGCTATAGGAAGCTTGCTTTTGCTTGACTTAGTGCTTTCAGACTTCGCAGGCTTTTTCTTCTCAAATGGTATCTTTCCGCCTGTTACCTGCATAGCGTCAATTGTATATTTGCCTGATTTTATGGTTACCTTTGCGGTGTGAGCGCCCTCAGACAAGCCTTCAAAATGGCATGATATCTCACGCTGACCTGTCCTTGAAACTGTCACGAGCTGTTCATCATCTCCGTCTATTGATACCCCGAGTATAGCTTTTTCTCTTGTTTCACCTGAAAGCGCAAAGCCTGTTCCCTCAAAGCTTACTGTGAAAGAGTCGCCCTCTGTGCCATCTGATATGGTTCGTTTGTAGTTTTTGAAGCTGCTCATAAGGTTGTGTTCCCAGTTGCCCTCAAAAGTGAAGCAAGAGTCTGTTTCGTCAAAGCGAGTTACATATGTGTCATTGCCCTCCACAGGTTCAGCAGAGAAGTTGTCAAAGCTGTTTTTGTTGTATGAGCTGAAAAGTGACGCTCTGCCTGCACTTATAAGAGACTCACCCTCGTTCACAGTGTATTCAGCTACCATGTTTCCGTCAATATATCCACGGATAACGTTGTTTACAGCCTCGACTTTCATATTGTGAGAAGCTGTTCCGTCAAAGCCGTCTATGCTTCCACTGCTAATAGTGCCGTCATTTGCTTTAAGCTCCCAGCTTCCGTTCTCATAAAGCTTTATCCAATAGCCACTGTATGAATTGCAGCCAAGTGTGTATCTCAGACCAACGCCCACATAGTTTGATTCTGCGTCCTGCGAAGTCGCAAAAGCAGCGTCAACGTTCACAGAGTAGTTATACCACCTGTCGTCACCAAATGTAGTCACAGGTTCTGGGGTGTAGCCCCACTCGTTGGCTTTCATGTCAGCCGTTATCTGCTGAACTAGCATATTGCCCTTGTCGGTCTTTTCCACCTCGAAAGCACCGCCCTGATCTGTTGTGTATCTTGGCGCATTGCCCCTTGATGAAAGATAATTCTCAGAATAGCCTGCATACTCAAAATCGTCCGAATATGGAAGCTTCAAAACAGTGCGTTCGCTCTCGTCAGCGTTTTTGTATTCTGTGCGCTCAGGTGTAACAGTAGAAATTGTCACAATAGAATTTGGCTTCACTGTCACAGAGTATGTATAAGCTCCGCCGTTCTCTGTAGGGGTTATATCCTCAGTTTTCTTGAAATAATTCTCGTCATAGCTGCCGCCAATGCTGTCAGGACCTCTTGTTTCCCATACGCTCACGTTGCTTGACGCCTTGTCAAGTCCTGATACCTTGAGGTCATACTGTATAGGCTCGCTTGTAGTGTTTGTGATAACAGTGCTGTAATCGCCTGTTTCTGTGTCTGTGGCGGTCATATAGCTGTAAACTGCGTCGACGATAGCGTGGCCGTCACCGCCTTTTTTGCCGTCGCTGTAGCATCCGCTGTCAACGAACGCCCAGCCTTTTTCAATGAACTGCGAAAAATGCAGAGACATATAAAATCCGCTGTCAAGCATATAATAACCGCTCCAAGGGTCGCAGGCTGAGATAAGCTGTTTCTGACAGTAGCAAGCGCCGTCATAGTATGCCGATACAACAGGTTGATACTCATAAAGTGTCATTTTGCCGTTGGGATACATTCCGATTATTCTGTTTGCAATATCAAGGGTGCCGTTTATGCCTGCCAGACCTGAGCCGTCATATCTGTATGTACCCTGCGCATATGCCATTGGCGAGCTTGCTTCGCTGAACCAAAGCTCTTTGTTTTCTTCATATGCAAGCTTCTGTGCGTTCTCGGTGGACTCGCTTGTGTAATGGCTTCCCACCACGTCAACAACGTTCATAAGTTCGCTGTCCTCATACATTCTGTCAGCAAAGCCCCATGTGCAGACCTCTTCTCCACCGACTATCTTTATCTTTGAGTAGTCATAAGGGGTGTTTTTTTCACTTTTGAGATGTGAGGAAAGATATTTCACCCATTCAGGGTCAGCTCCACGCTCATTCTGCACAGCACTTACATAGTCAAATTCAAGTCCATATGTTTCATAAGCGGAGTCAAGGGTGTTTTTATACCATTTGTATCTTGCAGCATAAACGTCTGAAGCGTCAGATACCCACTTTGGTTCACTCCACCAAAGCATATCTAAGGTGAGGTCAGGATTTATCTTCTTTGCGTCAGCGGCAAGCTGGTATGCCGCACCTCTTGTTACGTCAGCCTTTTCGTCCTCTGTTCTCATTACAGACGGTTCTGTGCCTGATGATGAGTTTATATCCGCACCCATTTCCAACTTAAGGTGAGTAATGCCGATACCCTCTTTGCCAAACATATACTCCATTATCTGCTCATATACATCAGGGTGTTCAGCCTTGTAATCCAGCAGAAGCCTTGATGAGTTGTTTGCACTCACCATGCCTGCCCCTCTGTAGCGCATATTTTCTTTGAGCTGAGCCGTAGTTCCGTCAATAACTATCTCTCTTGTATTATTTGTATTGCTATCGTTCACCGTTGTTCCCTCCGCACTGCAATTGTAAGCGCCTGCGCTAGATATCATCATGACCAATGCTGACACCATTGACGCGCTCCTTTTTAGTATCGTCATAAGTTATCCTCCTTGCATAAAGCATGGCTTCTTGCTTTCTTATGACAATTATAAGCTTAAAGGAGTGTATGGTCAATCTGAAATATTTTGCATATTATTAAGATACGAACATTTTGCTTTGAAATAGGCTAAGAAAATTCTAATAGAGCTTAAAATATTATTACAAACCTGTTCCTCTTGAACGACGGTATTCTCTTGGCGAAACGCCCTCCAGCTTTTTAAAAACGATGCTGAAATAGTTTCTGTCCTCATAGCCAACCTGCTTGCCTATGTCGCCTATGTCAGAGTCGGTGTTAAGAAGCAGAGATTTTGCCTGAGAGATACGTCGTTTTGCAATATATTCAAGTGGACGCATTGAAGTTTCTGCTTTAAAAACACGGCAGAAATGTTGTACTGACACTCCCGAAAGTCCTGCAAGTGTTTCTGCGGTGATATCCTCCATGTATCGGCTGTCAATATACAAAAGCGCCTGCCTTGTAATGCTTCCCACGTTGTTTCGGCTGTCGGGGAAAAGCATTGCAGTCCTCATGGCGAGGATATATTCATACACAAGTGCGGAAGTTTTTTCGCCACAATTCACAGGGTCGGCAGCGGCAACTAAAATTCGCTCAAAAAGCTGAGCAGGTTTTTGTGTGTTTATCTCAGGGGAGAATCTAAAGCTGTCAAAGCCAAGGTTTGCAAGCATTTGCCCCGCAAATTCACCACGGAAAACTATCCAGTTTGTTATCCAATTCCCATTTGAGGGATAATATTCATGCGGAACGCTAGGGGGCAGATAAAATGCCGAGCCTTTAGTCTGCACAAATTCTTCTCCTCCGACAATTAGTCTGCCCTCGCCCCCTGAGGTAAAAAGAAGCTGATGTGAAACAAGCCCTTTGTCCCTTGTGACGTGATATTCAGGGTCGGAAATGCCTATTCCGGTGAGATAAAAGGGCAGGGAAGTCTGCCTACCGATAACAGGATATATGACCTTTGTCACTGCCACACCTCCTTTTCAAAGTGTAGTTTCTTGGTAAATTATATATCCACAAGGGCAGTTTGTCAATAGTTCGGTGCTTGACTACAGGTAAACATTGTGCTAAACTTTTATACACAGCGTTTTTCGACACAGCGAACGCCCGAAAGGCAGATGAACATTTTGGAAAAAAATCACGATAGGAAAGCATTCAAAGCCCTGATACAGACTGAAGGGTCAGCATTTTTGCTGACCCTTTTGCTTTGCCCTGCTATTTAATTCTCCGAAACATCAATAACAACGTATTCAGACTTGCAGCCTGTTTTGAATTTTATCGCCCAGTCTGAAATGCCTGATGTCACGATAAAGTTGGTGTCCTCACGCTTTTCATAGCCGTATGTGCGGTCATTGCCGCCGATGAGAGTGCCAAGGAAGTTTATTGGTATGAGCTGGCCGCCGTGTGTGTGACCAGACAAAACAAGGTCTACTTTTGACGCCGCCTGAGCGTCATAATCACAAGGCTGGTGATCCATTACAACTGTGAACTTCGAGCTGTCAAGATCCTTTGTGAGCTCTTCCATAGATGCTCTGTGACCGCCCTTTTCCATTTCCTCAGACCTGTCCTGTCTGCCTATTATGTAGAAACGATCGTCGATAAGCACGGTGTCGTCCTGTAATACGTTGACATTGTTCTTTTCAAGCTCCGCAATAAGATCGTCACCGCTGTAGCCACGATACGAAGGGTCATAGTATCCCTTGTCATGGTTGCCAAATGAGAAATAAACGCCGTATTTTGTTTTCAGCTTGCCAAGAGCTTCACAGCACTGTATCATGTCCTCTTTTGATGTGTCATCATCAACAAAGTCGCCTGTTATAAGCACCACATCGGGGTCAAGCTTCTGTATCTCTTCCATGTACTTTGCGAAGCCGTCCCCATGGAACGTTGTGCCAACGTGAGAGTCTGCAAATTGAACTATCCTTATGTCACCTGACTTCTTATCAGTTTTCAGTGTGTAGTCAGTTTCCCATACATTATTGCAAAGATACCAGCCCACCGCAAGATACACCACCGTCAGCGGCACGGCGATAAAGCCTGCAAGGCATTTGCTTGCCTGTTTCTTTGATATCTTCTTTCCAATGAACACAAACAAGTCGCACAAAAGCCAGAATATAACAAGATGCAGCAAACAGATTATCGCATTTATCCAGTCCCATATAAGCCATATTATGCCGCCTGTGAGCACTATAAGACCTGCACTTATGGCGTATTTAAGTACCTTTTTATCCTTTGAAAGCTTTTTTATAAAGCCAAAAGCTGATATTCTTCTTGTGAGATAAATAAAGCCAGCCACAGAGCAGACCGCCACAAGAATAGTTATCATTAACCATAAAAACATATTTTGCCTCCTGTAAAATTGCTGTAATATCATTATAAGTAGCAAAGCGGACTAATTTCAACAAGTTTTTTTTAACATTTCTTTACCTCTGTTAACATTTGTACCTATGTGCTGTTGAAAAAAGCGACAATAAGTTGTATAATTATTATATAGCAGAATGGAGGAAAGCAATATGTATGAAATGAAACGCACTGTAAATTGCAGCCAGATAGGTTCGCATGGCATAATAAGAAATAGCTGCCTTGTTGACCTTTTGCAGGATTGCTCTGTTATCCACCTTGACACTCACCCTGTTATGTCGCCTTTTTTTGAGAAAGAAAACTGCGTCATGTTTCTTGTGTCAAGACAGCTTGATATAGTTCGCAGACCTGAGCAGAACGAAAAGCTCATCGTGAAAACATGGACCTATGAGCTTAAAAGAATGTATGGATACAGAAACACAGTGATATATGACGAAAACGGTGATATCTGCGTGAAGTCTATAGCTTCTGGCGCTTTCATGGACAAAACCTCTCAGCGGCCTATAAAAGTTCCACAGGAGCTTGTTAATAGGGTGAAGCTCTATCCAAAGCTTGATATGGAGTATCTTCCAAGAAAGATAGCCCTACCTGATACTGAGCCACAGGTGTATGAGGATATCCCGGTGCTGAAATGCTATATCGACATGAACGAACACGTCAATAATGCGAGATATCTTGACATAACAGACGAGTTTGTGGAAAATGAGTCTGCTGTGAAGCGTATCCGTGTGGAATATAAAAATCCCTTGAAGCGTGGTAAAGTCATAAAGGCTCTTGTTTATACCGATGAGGGCAGAAAATTTGTGGAGCTTTGTGATGATAATAATAAGCCATATTGCATTACTGAGTATGATTATAGGTCATAATGCACAAATTGAAGTTTGCAATAAGCTGATATTGTTGTATAAAACACAGAAAGCATATTAATCCTATTGACATAGTAGGAATAAAGTGATATAGTATAACCATAGCAAACATAAGCGGTACAGAAAACCGCATAAAATAATTTTCATATCGGAGGTAGATTAAAATGTCAAAGATCTATAAGGGCGTTTCGGAGCTTATCGGAAAAACTCCAATAATCGAAGCAGTTAATTTTGAAAAGGCAGTAGAGGCTGACGCAACTATCCTTGCAAAGCTTGAATATTTCAACCCGGCAGGAAGCGTTAAGGACAGAGTTGCACTCGCAATGATCGAGGAAGCTGAGAAGAAGGGCGTTCTCAAGAAAGGCGCAACTATTATAGAGCCTACATCAGGAAACACAGGTATCGGTCTTGCGGCTGTGGGCGTATCAAAGGGCTACAAGGTAATTCTTACAATGCCTGAAACAATGAGTATCGAAAGAAGAAATCTTCTTAAGGCATATGGCGCACAGATAGTTCTCACAGAAGGCGCAAAGGGCATGACAGGTGCTATCAAGAAGGCTGACGAGCTTAAGGGCGAGATCGAGAACTCAGTTATCCTCGGTCAGTTCGTAAACCCAGCAAACCCAGCCGCTCACTTTGCAACAACAGGTCCTGAGATCTGGGAAGATACAGACGGCAAGGTAGATATCTTTATCGCAGGCGTTGGCACAGGCGGAACAGTAACAGGTGTTGGTCAGTATCTCAAATCAAAGAACCCTGACGTTAAGATAGTAGCAGTAGAGCCTGCAACTTCACCTGTTCTTTCACAGGGCAAATCAGGTCCACACAAAATTCAGGGTATTGGCGCAGGCTTCGTTCCTGATGTCCTCGATACAAAGGTTTATGACGAGATCCTCCCTATCGAGAATGAGGACGCTTTCAAGACAGGCAACAAGTTCGCTAAAACAGAGGGTATCCTTGTTGGTATTTCATCAGGCGCAGCACTTAAAGCCGCTGAGATACTTTCAAAGAGACCAGAGAACAAGGGCAAGACTATCGTTGCACTTCTCCCTGATACAGGTGAGAGATATCTTTCAACAGCACTTTTCGAGAGCTAATTT
>ENA-OWRJ01004016-OWRJ01004016.1-human-gut-metagenome-genome-assembly--contig:-NODE-4016-length-9998-cov-2.709343_pt1 | contig 9998 bp, 7 predicted proteins | sample MGYA00248269_ERZ651897 | MGnify/ENA primary metagenome ERZ651897 (study PRJEB26924, sample SAMEA4378252) | human gut metagenome | biome: human gut; feature: human-associated habitat; material: faeces...
TTTTGCAGCCGGGTTGACCGCATCAGCATCAAATTCAAGTCTGCTGCATTTGTTCGGTTAATTTTCTTTTCTCACACTTAGCCGATCATCGAATCTTTGATTCTTAGATTGTTGCCTACTGCTTACCATGGAGAGGTGTGTGATTTATCAAAAAGAAGTCAGTTCCTATTTTTTTTCATCAATACATTATTCCTTCCCTCCATAACTTTCCAATGCACGATCAATAAATCTTACGAGATTTCTATATGACGGCAGGAAGAAGAAACTGTCATCATCACCTACGCTGCCCTTGTAAAGTCCCCAGCAGAACCAGTAAAACGCCGAAATAGAAAGAAATGCCCTATAATATCGGTGTTCATCTTCCGTCAATGTTCTTCCTAAATAACATCATCGCAAGTTTTATAAATCTTACATTATCAATATTTTGTAAAATTACATCAAGTTCGGATTATGAAAATGCCTTAATGAATTTTGATTCTTTTAAATCAAAATTAAAAGATCGACAATTCCTATTGTAATCCTTAATATCAAATAAAGTAAGAATATCTGTTATCAATATATCTGAAATCAATAGTAAATCAGACATATCTGGATACAAAGAAACATCTATTATATCTTTTCTATTCTCAACACAAAGCCCTTTAGAAAGAGAGTGAGCTCTTACTAAGCATACCCATTTTTCTTCCTCGTTGTTCAAAATTTTTAATATCCCATCTATGTCAATATTAACTTTTTGTGACGACCTGTTACTCTTATCTCTAAAAGTTGGTGCATAAAGTAGTATGTGTATATTTTTATAAATATTTAGATTGCTAAATATGCAAAAAATATGGTTACGAAAATCTTCTGCCGTATCTTTGCAAGACGGATCATTATCTTGCTGAAGTCATGCATGCACGCTTAATTCGTACGCAGACAGAAGCACTTGGCGGAGATTACTGTGACTGTTGGTATGTTGGCGATCAAAGTCCTGTTCTTGAAAAATATAAATATTTAGAGCAAATATAATATATATATATAAACAATACAACCCAAATTAATCGTTTGACTGATATGGGCTGTATTGAAATTTATCCGATATAAGTTCTATTTTTAATAAGCATTTTCTACAGCAACGATGTTGCATGTCTGAAAATCATCAATTGGCAGAAAATTGTCTTTTAAAAGCCGTTGTATGGACGCCGGAAGCTCTGCATAAAAAAGCGGATTGGTTGGCTTAGAAGAGATGGTATAATACTTTTGATAAACTCCCACATTTTTATGAGATTTTGAATGGTCGTCCGAATCATAATAAAAGAAACCCTTTCCGGAAAATGTCTCTGCTACCTGAAATGGCAGCAGATTTTTTTCTGCACAGGCAAAACAAAACGAAACGCCTGACAAAATCGGCAACTTTTCAAATAATGCAATCAGACGTTCCTGTCGTTCTTTGTCTGCACATACAAATTCCGGTACATTTGCGATTCCTGCACTGCAAAATACAGCAATCTTTCCCTTTCGGTCGACACCATACCATTCTATATCCATCATTGACAATTCTTCTGATTCGATTCTGGACATCTGGTAAACGCCTACTTTCTCAGACTTCCTCATGATGATAAATTTTCGTCAGAAATTCTTCTAGATTCTTCGCAACAACCGTGACGGCATTGTTCATTTCGTTGTCAATCAGAACAATCCGAGGTTCGCCGTTCTCGTCCACGGCTCTGTAATCCATAAAATACAGGTCATGCCCTGCCGACTGTGTTTCCCCGAATGGAATACCAATGTTGGGATACTGCCACTCGTTGATCCAGTTATCATACCAATCTGCAAGCCCTTTTCCGTTTGAGGAAATCCCATAAATCACGGAAAGCCAACTCTCTTCATATGCCTCATCAATCCGACCGCCGTTTTTGATGTTCAACAGGGCGAGATAGGATGCTGGAAGCTTCCAACCCATTGCTTTTTCTGTTTCTGCAAGGCCTTTTTCTGTAAAAGGTGGAAAGGTGTCTGCTTCCTCTGCACAAAAAAGTTTTTGTATCTCTATTTCTTCAAAAAAAGCCATCTGTTTTCCTCCTTTCCACCTGCTCTTAGTACGGCAATGTAAAAGTATCTACCTTCCAAATGCCATCTTCCAAGTATAGAGAGAAGCTGTCATTCTTTGTGGTCGAATCTTCCCCATCCGTTCCCGTATAAGTCAAGGCAACGGTAAAAGTCAAGGTATCCTCTGTTGCACTTTCCAAGGCAGTAACATTTGCTTCCTGATACGTAATGTCTGAACCACGGTCACCCGCCAGTCCATACAGCTTTCCGTCCGCTTCCAGCAGCAACGAATCAAAATCTCCGCTGTGGCTCTTTCTGGAAAAGACTTCATAATACGGTGCTGTTGCATCTGCAATGGTATCATAATCGGTAATATGATAATAGTTTGGCTGGTTGCTGTCCGAGAAATCATACTGGAACATCTGCGAAGTGCAGCAATATTGGAACATCGTCTTTGCAGCGGTTTCATACAGTTCCTGTGCCTTTTCCAACCATTCTGAAGTGGTCAGCCCGGTATCTCCAACCAATGCATCTGCATTTGCTGCAGTGGTCGTGGTTTCCGTTGTGGAAACTGTTTCGGAAAGCAATGTGGTTTTCGTGCTGGTGGATTCGCTTGCGGATTCTGTTTCTGCAAGCGATGGCTCGGATTCTGTCACAGCTTCTGTGGTTTCTGCGTCGGATGATTCGGTTGTACTGTCTGCAACGACAATTTGTTCCGGAATATCCGAACTTGGGTCAGAAATGACATCACAGCCGGACAGACTCACCAGCAGACCAGCGGTTAATAATATGCGTTGAAAACGTTTCATAAAAAATCTCCCCCTTGTTCAACTTTACTGCTTGCTATTATAGCACCTTTTTTATTTGTTGTCAATCTTTGTAATGCATTTCTGGGAATTTATGCATGCAGTTCCGAAGCGGAAATCACCTGCATTGCTGGGGCTGTTCCCGTCAGCTGCTGACTCTTTTCATCCGGCTGCGAAATTCCAGCATAGAGCGTGAAGGTTGTTCCATATATGCCACGAGTTCCCTGTTCATCAACGCTGGTAAAGGCATTCTTTGCAAGCGGAATGGAAATGGTTTTCTTTGCTCCTGCCGGCAAGAATACCCGCTGGAATCCGCACAAGCTGTGATATGGCACGGCACAGTCTGCATTGCTCTTGATATAGAGCTGAATCACTTCTTCTGTGTCGAAACTGCCCTGATTTTCCGCTGTTACAACCGCAATGCCATTTTCATAGTGCAAATCCGTGCAGACAACTGTTCCATAGGTCAGCCCATAGCCGAACGGATACAGAATATTTTCCTGCGTATAGCGATAGGTTCGATGCTGCATGGAATAGTCTGTGAATGCTGGCAGTTTCCCTGCATCCGCATAGAATGTTACAGGCAGCTTTCCAGACGGCGAACACTTGCCGAACAGCAAGTTTGCCAATGCCGTTCCGCCCTCCGAACCCGGATACCATGCTTGTATCCATGCTTCTGTTTCGAGTTCCGGACAAATTGCACTGCCAGTTGCAGTTACCAGAACAATTGGCGTTCCAGTTGCCTTGATTTTCTGGAGCAACACCCGCTGCGGTTCTGGCAGCCGTAAATCTGCCTTATCTCCAGAGGCAAACTCGTTTCCAGTATCGCCTTCTTCACCCTCCAGCGTGGCATCCAGCCCCAAACAGAGAATGACCACATCCGCTGCCTTTGCAATGGCAACAGCTTCTGCATAGCGGTCGCCCGGCTGTGCCAATTCCGAACAACGGTCTTTGAACAGATGGCAGCCCTCCGCATAGAGCACCCGACCAGAAAAAGCCCGTTGAATGCCCTCTAAGAACGTAATTGCACGGTCTGGCGTTCCGTTGTAGTTCCCCACCATCGCTGCACGGCTATCCGCATTTGCCCCGATTACAGCAATGGTTTTCAGCTGTTCCGCCTGTAATGGTAAAATCTGCTGTTCGTTTCGCAGTAGCACCATAGAACGCTCTGCGGCTGCCAAGGATTTTGCCTTGTGTTCCGGACAAGCCAAAACCGTAATCGGCAAATCAGCATAGGGTTCTTGTTCTGCAAACATACCCAGCCGGAAACGGGTCTGCATCACCCGTACACAGGCTTGAAAAATATCGTCCTCGGTAATCTTCCCCTCTTCCAACGCTAACAGAATCTGCACATAGGTACAGCCACAGTTCAAATGGCAGCCGGCTTTCAGTGCCAGTGCAATGGAATCGGTTGCTGTTTCTGTAATTTTATGTGTGGTGTGGAAATCCCGAATCGCCCAGCAATCCGAAACAAAATAGCCGTCAAACTGCCAGTCTTTCAGCTTCTGCATCAGCATCGGGCTGGCACAAGCTGGGTCGCCATTTACCCGATTATATGCCCCCATCACGCTTTCCACTTCTGCATCTTCAACCAACGCTTGAAAGGCAGGCAGATACGTTTCTTCCAAATCCTTTGCAGAAACTTCCGCATCAAAGGTATGCCGGACAGCTTCTGGCCCACTGTGAACAGCAAAATGCTTTGCACAGGCTGCTACCTTTAAATAGTCCCCGTCCTGCTGCATGCCATGTACCATGGCTGTTCCCAGCGTTGCAATCAAATACGGGTCTTCTCCATAGGTTTCCTGTCCCCTGCCCCAACGGGGGTCACGGAACAAGTTCACATTTGGTGTCCAGAGCGTCAGCCCCTTATAAATATCCCGGTCGCCCTGTTCGGAACAAGCGTGATACATCGCCCGTGCTTCGGTCGCTGTCACCTCGCCCATCTCCTGCACCAGTTCGGGCGAAAAGGTTGCCGCCATGCCGATTGCCTGCGGAAACATCGTCGCCGTTCCGGCTCTTGCCAGTCCGTGCAAGCCCTCGTTCCACCAGTTGTAAGCCGGAATCCCCAGCCGTGGAATTGCCGGTGCATCATATCGCAGCTGACTTGCCTGCTCTGCAACGGTCATTTGCTGCACCAATGCTTCTGCTTCTTTTCGATAGGTTCGATACATCTTGGTTACTCCTTTCCTGCTCCGCAGAGATACCGTTCTACAATCTCTGCACAATCTTCTACACATCCCACACAAGGACGCTTTTTATAATAGGCAGCTGTCCGTGCTTCAGGTTGTGCCGTTTCGTGCTTTGGTCTGGCTGCCCCTAACAGTTCCGCACAAATGATACTGCCGTTTTTCTCCTGAAATGCCTTGGTCATTTCCTGTACGACGGCATAAACTTCTTTTCGTGTCGCTAAATCATTCGGCTTTCCGTTGCTCAGCTTTAACCCTGCCAGCAGTGCCATTGCGGAAACCGCTCCGCAGGTCAACCGCAGCCGTCCCATTCCAGCACCCATGCCCTCGGAAAATCGCAAGGCATCTTCCTGTGACATTCCAAACTGCTCCGCAAATGCACCCGTTACGGCTTGGGCACAGTTATAGCCCTCCCGAAACAGGGCAACGGCTTTTTCTGTGTAAATACTCATGATAAAATCCTTCTTTCTGATGGTTTTCGCTGAATGCCGTAGGAAAGCCCCACCCAAAGCAGGAGGATTCCGGCGGTAATCAGTGTGATTTTTTTCCCTGTCGCTGCACCAGGGGCGTGATACGTCCAGACGATTTCATGCGTTCCGGCAGACAGCGGAATCCCCAAAAAGGAGAGGTTGACTTTTTCATATGCCGTTTCCGTTCCGTCTACCGTCACGGTAAATCCGGTATCATACGGTACGGAAAGCACAAACCAGCCGTCTTTCTCTGTGGTAATCGTTCCGGAAATCGTATCCCCTCTCACCTGCTCCGCCGTTGTTTCCAATGGTGTGACCTGCTGTACTGCCTGCTCCAATACGGTTTCTGGCAGCGTGTAGCCATGCAGATTGGAAACCTGATACGTTCCAGCGGAAAGCGACAATTCCAGTGTATCTGTTACATCTGAGAGCAGATAGGTAAAATGATAGTTCTGATTGTGATACTTCCAGCTTGGTGCAGTCAACTTGTTTTTGATGCCGTTTATCATAATGAAAACATCATCCGAATTTGCTACTACCGTATTATCTACCTCCATCGAGAGCAGCAACAGCTTTCCGGCACAGGATTTCGGCAGCGAAATGGTCTTTGTCATCGGCTGTTCTGTGGAAATCAACAGTGTATCTCCGTTTCGAGTCACTGGAAATTCCTGCTCTATCGTTTGCAAGACGGATTCCATCTCCTGTTCGGATATGGTTTGCAGGGATTTGGGCTGTTTCATTTCCGTGTCAGCAACCTGCTCCGGCAGAACGATTCCTGACAGCAAATCCAAAACCTGTTCCGCTTCATTGTGCTGCTGGAACGTATCCATGGAAATCCAACGGTCTGTTGCATAGCCAATCGGCAAGGCATACTGATTTTCATAGACACAGTAATCCCCACTCGTATATTTTGGCTCATAACCGAATAGGGTTTTCCCCTTGAAATCCAGTCGGTACTTGTCCCCCATCCAAATATGATACGCCAAATTTTTCACTGCATCTACTGCCGCATTGTTGCGGATACTGGTTTCATTGAACAGCTGATGATAATAGAAATTGGAATAGGTTTTATTCTGCACCGAAGCATAGACCGTAGAGAGAAAACACGTTCCCTGCTGCGTCTGGTTTGCGGTTGCATAGGGCTGCGTGGCATTATAAACCCGATACCAGCTGTCATCTTGTTCTGTCACCTGTTCCCAAAGGGTGTCGATGTCTGCATTTTGATACTGCTGCAAACATTCCTGTTTCAATAGCGTGTGGTCTGTCACATTCAGCAGGAAGCTATAAACCAGCTGCATGCTGCACGCCATCCATAAAATGCGTTTCCAGTTGTTCGGCATTTTTAATGTTCGCCAAGGTTGCAATAGACACAAAAACAGAATCGTTTCTACAATCGTCAGCCCCAAGAAAATCCAGCGTTTCGACCCGTGCAGCATGTTCCAAGCAAAGAAAAATCCAGATGCCAGCAGCAGCACAAACAAGGGTAAAATGGTCTTCCATGGAATCTGTTTTGTTTGCAGCGACTGAAAGAAAAAGCCGTATACTAAGATTGCCAGCGGCAGCAGCGGAATATAGGCTTTCCCGTCCAGATACTGGAAGCCGTTAATTAGATACAGCAACATCGGCAGACACAACAATAATAGCAATGTCACGGACAAAAAGCGAACGGCTTTCTTTTTCGTCCAGCAGCCGACCAGCAGGGCAAACAGTCCCGTAATTGTCAAGCCGACACCATAGGGCTGATAGAAGAAATAGGAAAGCTGCACCGTTGGCACAAATACTTCTAACCAGAATTTTTTATCCAAGTGCGTTTCGGAACGTCCCTGCAAGAGGGCGAGAGCAGTCGGCAGCAAAAAGCACATACAGAGCATCCCTGCAAAAAACAAGTGCACCAGAATCCGCAGCAAAAAGGATTTTTTCAAGCCGGATTCCTGCAAATAGAGAAACCATGCATACAAAAAAATCGTCAGGAAACTGCCGACTGCAAAAAAGAAGCTGCACCCTAATATGCAGATACTCGCCAGAATCAGCGAAAGCGAAACACGCTGATGCTTCTGACACCGCCGAACGGCAAACAATGCCCAGAATAAAAACGGCAGATAATTTATGAACATCAAATGCCGATGTCCATGATAAATCAACGGAGCGGAAAACAAATACAAAAATCCACAGACAAAAGCAATTCGGTCAGAAAAATGCTGTCGGCAAAACCAATAGCACAGCATGCCGCTTCCCCAAATCAACAAGATACTACTGCATTGAATATAGTCCATCATCGGCACAAACGGCAACAGGTAAGAAAGCAAAAAAATCGGATTGAATAATCCGTAATAAGTAAATTCATAGATGTTCTGCCCTGCTCCAATGGCAGAAGCAAAGTTTGGAAAGAGTTGTCCCGTCTGGTAAAACCGTGACCGGAAATAATCCGGAAAAATGATATGCTGGTTGTTCCAGTCCATCGTAGAACCAAAAATCAAATCTGGATGAATCACCCAGAGCAGGCATAAAAATATCGTCAGGCAGCCTGTTAAAATCGCTGCTGCATAAAAATCTCGAATCGAACCATGTTTCTTTTGTTGGATTCGTTGCATGTTGTCAATCCTTTCGTCCCCGGAAATCAAAATCGCCCAATTTCGTCCATTATAGCATAGCAAAAAAAGAAAGTCAACCAATTCTTTCCCGTGTTGGAATTTCCTTGGTTGACCATTTCTCCTTGAAAAAATAATATTATACTTCGGTTGCTTCCCCTTCAATTACATCATCCGGAATTTGTTTCTTTCTTGCATTTACCGAGATGATGGCGTTAATGAATCGCATCAGACCACTGACAATCAGCATAATGCCAATGATAATCCAAACGACACCAGACAGATAGAAGGTACAAATCAAAACTGCAACCCCCATCAGGGTAATCAGAACGGAAAATGCCAATGGAATTTGCCAATCGGAACTAAACTTTTTCAGCTGGAATGCATCCATCAAACCTGTAATGCCACTGATTAAGATGAATAGCCCAATGCAGAACGGAATGAACGTATCTGCCAAAAACGGAATAATGATAATGATGCCGCCGATGATCAGCAGCCCAATGCCAGAGGCAAGGTAAGGCGGCTTTTTCTCGTACTGTTTGGTCGCATAGTAAACAACCGTGTAAATCAAGCCAATCAGGGCGATGACAATTCCGATTACCATAAAGACTTGATTCAAGGCATCCCGCCGGCGAATCAGCAGAACCCCCAAGCCAATCAATAGAAGCGGCATGATGAATTGCAGTGCCTGCATCATTTTTTTGTTGTCGGTTTTCTTCTTTGTTTTTGTTGCTGCCATGGAAAAGACCCCTTTCGTTTTTAAATAAGATGTTGGATATATTTGAAGTACAGTTTCTGCAACGGCGATTTTGCCTGATAAATCGCCTCTGCAAGCTGCTGCAACGCTTTCTCTGCTGCTGCACACGCTTCTGCGGATGGTGTTGCTCCGCCAAAGTTCACAGCAGAAACCAATTCACAGAATGGTGCAGTGTTGTCACTCGGCAACTGCTGTTCCTGCAATTTCTGTGCAGCTGTCTTTGAAAATGCCAGAACGGATTCATTTCCGGCTCGAATGGAAACCGTTCCCAACAACCGTTCCCAATATGCATACATCCAAAGAATTGCTTTTTTGCGGTCTGCTGCATGGAACTGTTCGGTTCGTTTCTGCAATGCCCACATCCGTAACAGGAACGGTGCAGCAATCACAGCTGCAAGCAGCACCAGCACCAACAAAATCCGCAGGATGGTTCTGCCAATCGAGGAATGATTTCCAGAATCGGTGCGGGAATTTGTGCCCAGTTGTGACGGCGTTGAAGTGACAACAGCCGTGGTTTGTGTTGCAATGCCAATGGTCTGCTCGGTTGTCTGTTCGGTGGTTGCAATTTCTGTGCGAACGGCTGCCGTTGTGGTGGTCGTTGTTGTGGCTTCCGCAGTGCCCTCTTCCGGTTCTACTGCTCCGCCGTAGTAGCCCGGCGTAAATTCAAATGGAATCCAGCCGTATCCGGTGACGTAAAATTCACACCATGCATGGGCACGGGCATCCGTCAGCGTGACCGTGTAAGAACCATCTTTTTTCTGCTTGGCTTTTTCAAAGTCGGACGGCGTTGCAACATAACCCTCACAATACCGTGCCGGAATGCCGGCATACCGTGCCAGCAGAACGCCAGCCGTGGCAAAATGCACACAATAGCCCTCGTGATTTTCCATCAAGAAATAGTTGACAAAATCTCTCGAGCCTGGTGTCTTGCCCGGAGAAGTGGAGTAGGTCGCATTGTCCGCCAAGAACTGCCGGATGGATTCCAGTACAGCCAACTGGTCGGAGAGGTTCTCCCCTGCACCATTCCGCAAATCTTCTGTGGAAAAATCCGGATTCAAGTTGGTCTGCTGAATGGATGCTGGCAATGCATTATAAACCGCCTGCAAGGCATCCGTTTCTGTTTTCTGCGTGTACTGCTCATAGACAAACGGACGGTATAAATATTG
>ENA-OWRJ01004019-OWRJ01004019.1-human-gut-metagenome-genome-assembly--contig:-NODE-4019-length-9995-cov-4.365895_pt1 | contig 9995 bp, 10 predicted proteins | sample MGYA00248269_ERZ651897 | MGnify/ENA primary metagenome ERZ651897 (study PRJEB26924, sample SAMEA4378252) | human gut metagenome | biome: human gut; feature: human-associated habitat; material: faeces...
CAGTTGAAACTTCTAGGCTTTTCGCAGCGGCATCTTTTTTGGTGCAGCTTGATGGTGGACAGTACAGGACTCGAACCTGTGACCCCATGCACGTCAAGAGCCATCCGTTCGTATTTTTCTGTATTTTAATTATAATATGCACATATTTTAGATGAAAAAATTCTGTATTTACGGGAATTTTTCTATTGCGTCCATCGCGTTTTTGCCCAGTCTGGGTCACGGTTTGGGTCAGGTGACGTACAGACTCAATATTTTGTCCGCAGATAGGTTTCTACCGCCGTCAAAAACGTCCCTGCCGACTGCACCTGCTCGGCGGTGTCTGCCTTGGAAACGATGAAAAAATCGTTGTAATCACTGCCCTCGCGGACATCGGAAAGCTCGGAGATCAGCCCGGACAGGCTGGTGTCAAACACGCCGGTTTTGATATACCGTTTCCGGAACTCGGAAATGATTCCGCTGTGGTGCTTCATATCTACGCCGTCAAGCGCAAGAACGGCGCGCATCGCGTGGAAAATCGCATAGTATGCGCGGTTTGCCGCACTGCGGTAGCTTTCGCCTGCAAGCAGCAACTTTGCGTCCCGCAGACATTCCTTTGCGTGGTCAAAGCGAACCTTGGAGATTTCAATAGCTTGTTCAGGAAGCATAGCGAATCCCCTCCTTCAGTACGTTCTGATAGAACGGCAGGAAATCTGCATACCGCCAGAACTGTGCCAGTGGCACAACGTGGACAGAAACCGTGATGTCGTGGTCAAGGCTAAGTGCGCTTGCTACTCCGGAAACCGCACGCCGCTGCGACGCGATCTGTTCCTGCGTCAAATCTGCGGTCAGGAGAATGTCAATATCCGACTCCGCGGTAAAATCGCCGCGGGCATAGGATCCGTACAAAATTGCATCGTGGATGCTGTGCCCTAGAATTGGATCACAGGCGTGATAGACGATCTTCAAAATCTCAAACGCTTGATTGCGCGTACACATATTGACACCTCCCCCTTCTGAACTTCTTATTTGCAGTATACCCCAAAGTGCGCTAGAATGCAAATCTGTTACAAAGCCCGGCTTGCTGGTCTGATTTTATATATTGCCCATTGAATTTTTAATAATCGAATTATTTATTCGATTTTATTGTTTTGTATTGCTATTTTCTGAAAAGGTGGTTATACTGAGTACTGAGGTGGTATCTGTGAATGAAACTCCTGTTATCCGAATCCAACGGGCAAGCATTCGGAATTTTAGAAATGTTGAATCCGGCGAAATCCGCTTTCCCTGCAATTATAGCGAGGATATTTTTGCGCCGAAAGCTGATGTCCTCGGCATTTATGGTCAGAACGGCTCCGGCAAAACAACGTTTATTGATGCACTGGAAATCCTGAAAACGCTGCTGTCCGGGCAAAAGGTCGGAGCAGAACTGTCAGACTGCATTTCCTACGGACAAGAGAAAGCCGAACTGCAATTTGAGTTCAGCATCCTCAAGCTGAATGCGGGCAATGTAGTATATAAGCGGCGTCTCATCTTTTCTGCTGTTTTAAGTAAAGATGCCATTGATGAAACCGTCAAGTGCGCCACAACCAGAACTGATTCAGCAAAAACAGCTTGGATGAAACCAATCTTCGAGTGTACACACCAGTCAGAGGACGCTGTGTTCTCACCACAAGTTCGGCTGGAATCGTTATTCGGTTCGAAGCAAAATGCAAAAATGAACGAGCTTCGTGTTATAAAATTACTGTGCCAAAAGGAGCATCGGTCCTTTCTTTTCTCCCCAGAGTTCCTGAAAATGCTTCATGATGTAGCGCAGGAACACGACGATAAAGTTGAACCGCTGTTCGAACTGTCCAACTTTGCAAACACATCATTCTTTGTCATCTTGAACCGAAATAACGGGCTGATCTCGCTGGATGCAGCAATTCCTGTTAATTTCAGGACAGAAACGGCTGGCGGTACGTTTGCACTGCCGATTGATCAGCCAGTTACAATCCCAAACCGCTTTTTGGAAATCATACAACAGGTCATAGCAACTATCAGCACTGTTCTCTGTGAAATTGTTCCCGGTGCACAGCTGTCACTTGTGGAGCTCGGTACGGAGTTGATGGAAAATGGCGAGCAAGGCACAGAAATCCAGTTGGCAAGGGAGCTTTCCTGCGCCAATGGTGAACTACATCTCCTACCTTTAAAATATGAATCTGAGGGCATTAAAAAGATCATCTCCGTTCTGCATTTGTTGATTGCTGCATATAATAGCCAGTCCATCACACTCGCGATTGACGAACTGGACTCCGGTATCTACGAGTATCTGCTGGGGGAATTGCTGCGAATCATGCAGAAATCCGGCAAGGGGCAGTTGATTTTCACCTCGCATAATCTCTATCCGCTGGAAACATTGGAAAGCAATTCTATCGTCTTTACAACGACGAACCCAAGCGCTCGATATACTCGCATCAAAAGCGTGCGGGCAACAAATAATCTGCGCTCCATGTATCTGCGTGAAGTCATCCTTGGAAGCGATGATGATGCATCTCTCTACGAAGAAACCAATGTGTCCGAAATCGCGCACGCAATGAGAATTGTCGGCAAGCGTATGGAGAGCCTTTCTTTGTCTGGGGACGCATCCTCGGAAGTGTCCAATGGCTAAAAAGAAGGTTATGCTCTTTATCGTAGAGGGGCCGACAGATGAAACTAGCCTTTCTACGGTTTTGAACCGTATCTTTTCTTCTGCGACGGTAAAATTTCAGGTCATTCATGGAGATATCCTGACCCGCGATTTCACTTCTTCGGATAAGATCGTGGCCGCCGTTTGGGAGCAGGTCAAGGAGTTTATGGGCAGTATCTACAGAAAGAGCGATATTTGCCGAATCGTTCATCTTACCGATATGGACGGTGTATTCATCCCTGATGATGCTGTTGTCGAAAATGATACGGTGGAAACTGATACTCCACCATACTATACAGAAACGCAAATTCAAACGCCAAATCGCGCCGGGATTCTTGACCGCAACCAGCGCAAACGGAACAATATCGACCGACTTTCTGCTTGCCCCAAAGTCGCGGGTATTCCATATAGCATGTACTACTTCTCTTTGAATTTGGAGCATATTCTTCATGGAAGGACGAACCTTTCGGACTGGGAAAAGATTCGGTGTGCCGAGGAGTTTGACTTGAAGTACGGCGATGACCCGGACGGATTTACGCTGTTTATGAAAGAATCTTCGTTCTCTGTATGCGATGATTATCGCAGGTCGTGGGCGTTTATCAAAACAGAGCTGCATTCCTTGGAGCGGTACAGCAATTTTGGAATCGAGCTGCCGCCCTTAAAAACCGCAACGCTCCAACCCAATCAATGATTTTTATAGCAAATACCGCACATTTGAAATGCACTGCTCGAATCCCGTATTACCTGTGTCATAAGCGCAATGATTTCCGGAATCTGCGCAGTGCATTTTCTCCTTATGGGATTGCTGTCAGAACAAAGAAGCAAGGATTCAATGTCCGATTGTTGCCCCAAGCGGAGCTGGAATGCAAGTCGGCGTGAAACCACTAAATCCCGAAGTATTTTTCAAAAACTGCGCAAGCCGCTGGATGATCGTTTTCTTCTTTTCCGTGCGGTTGCCGCCGCCAAAGCGGGAGACAGGCGGGAGGATCTGGTCAATATCCGTGCCGGTCGTTTTGAGCGCACCGTCGCGGAACGCATTGGCAACAAAGCGCTGCGCCTTCGCAGGCTTCAGCTTTTCTTCTGCGATGATTTGCTCCAGCTCCTGCTGTTTTTGCTGCTGCACATAACTCTGCCAGTCGCGGTCAACATCCGTTGCGGCGTTGACGGTGTTGATAAAGCCGTGGATCAGATCTTTTTTGCTGCGCAGTTGGATGCTGGAATCGATCGCCCGGTCGATGGTTCCCAGGATGCTTTTGTCCTTGCAGTTCGATTCGTGGTACTTCATAACCAGCATCAGAATATCTTTCTGCGGACGACCGGTATGCGAGATCGGGATAAGCGGCCGGATCAGTTCCCATTCCTTATCGGTAAGTTCATAACGACGGGCTTTCATGCTTGGCACTTATTTGTGCCTTTTTTTGTGCGTATCGCTATTTTTGACTTTTCAGATACACCCTAAAAACAAGCACAAAGTTTTCGCGTGTATTGCTGCCAGCAAAGCCGAGAATAACGGAATCATCCCCGTTTGATCCTTGAATCGTTTTTTGTCTTTCCGACTATTTTCTACGCGAACTGATAATTTGGTGAGCGTCAGGCTGCTAAAATCGACAAGCTTTATGGTTTCTGGCACGCCGAGATACCAAATTTCTCTTGACAATCGCGCTCGTGTCCGATAATATGTCTTTATAGGATGCACATAATAGCATCGATAATCCACGCTATACGGACATATGAATTTTTGGAGAAAGGGCGGATTACAAATGAATCAGATGATGGATGCCATTGTAAAACCAACAGCCGGCCCCGGATTGGAGCTGCGGCAGGTGCCTGTTCCTGTGCCGGGCCCCGGAGAAGTTCTCATCAAGATCCGCAAGACCGCGATCTGCGGCTCCGACGTCCATATCTACAAATGGAACCAGTGGGCGCAGCAGCACGTCAAGCCCCCACAGGTCATCGGCCATGAGTATGTCGGCGAGGTCGCCGAGCTTGGCGCGGGCGTCACGGGCTTCACGGTCGGCCAGCGCGTCTCCGGCGAGGGCCATATCACCTGCGGCCACTGCCGCAACTGTCACACCGGCAATATCCAGTGGTGCAAGCACCATGTCGGCGTCGGCGTCGACCGCGACGGTGCGTTCGCGGAGTATGTCTGCATCCCGTCGCGCAACGTCATTGCCATCGACGAGAGCCTGCCGGAGGACGTTGTCTCCTTCTTTGACGCCTTCGGCAACGCCACGCATACCGCCCTCATGTTCCCGCTCATCGGCGAGGACGTGCTCATCACCGGCGCGGGCCCCATCGGCATTATCGCGGGCGGCATCTGCAAATACGCGGGCGCACGCCGCGTCGTCATCACTGACGTCAACGAATACCGGCTCGATCTTGCCTGCAAAATGGGCGTCGACGCTGCCGTCAACACCGCAAAGGAGGATCTGCGCGAGGTCATGCACGAGCAGGGCCTGACCGAGGGCTTTGACGTAGGTCTTGAAATGTCCGGAAACGCCGCGGCGTTCCACCAGCTGATCTCCGTCATGCGCAGCGGCGGCAAGGTCTCGCTGCTTGGTCTCGGCGACGGCCCCATCAGCGTGGACATGAACCAGATTATTACAAACGGCCTGACGCTGCAGGGCATCTATGGTCGCAAAATGGACAACTGGCACCAGATGTCGTACATGGTGCAGGGCGGACTCGATCTGACGCCTGTCATTACGCACCGCTTCCACTACACAGACTTCCAGAAGGGCTTTGACGCAATGATGAGCGGCAGGTCCGGCAAGGTGGTTCTTGATTGGACGAAGTAAAGGAGGAATTCTCATGAAAACCGCACTGCAAGCCTTTGAACAGGAGCTGAACGCGATCCGCGAAGCCGGTACCTGGCGCGAAGAGCGCATCATCACCACCCCGCAGCGCTCCTGCATCGACACTACGCAGAAATCCCACGTCGTCAACATGTGCGCCAACAACTATCTTGGCCTGTCCAACGACCCGCGGCTCATCGAGGCCGCGAAGGCCAGCTATGACCGCTGGGGCTTCGGCCTTTCGTCTGTGCGCTTTATCTGCGGCACGCAGGAGATCCACAAGGAGCTCGAGCGCCGCATCGCAAAGTTCGCAGGCACCGACGACGCCATCCTCTATTCCTCCTGCTTCGACGCCAACGGCGGTCTGTTTGAGACGCTGCTTGGGCCGGAGGACGCGGTCATTTCGGATGAGCTGAACCACGCGTCCATCATCGACGGCGTGCGCCTGTGCAAGGCCAAGCGCTACCGCTATCTGAACAACAACATGGAAGACCTCGAAGCCAAGCTCAAGGACGCGCGGGAATCCGGCTGCACGAAAATTCTGATCGCGACCGACGGCGTGTTCTCCATGGACGGCTATATTGCAAACCTCAAGGCCATCTGCGATCTCGCCGACCGCTATGACGCGCTGACGATGGTCGACGACAGCCACGCCGTCGGCTTCATGGGCGCGCACGGCCGCGGCACGGCAGAGTTCTGCGGTGTCATTGGACGCGTCGACATCATCACCGGCACGTTTGGCAAGGCCATGGGCGGTGCGTCCGGCGGCTATACCGCAGCGCGTCAGCCGATCGTCGACCTGCTGCGGCAGCGTTCGCGCCCGTACCTGTTCTCCAACACGCTCGCGCCTGCCATCTGCGCCGCGACGCTCCGCACGATCGACCTGCTGGAGGAATCCACGGCGCTGCGCGACAAGGTTCATGAGAACGCGCGCTATTTCCGCGCGGAGATGGAAAAGCTCGGCTTCGATCTGCTCCCCGGCGAGCACCCCATCGTTCCCGTCATGCTCTATGACCCGAAGATCGCGCAGGAGTTTGCCCGCCGGATGCTTGAAAAGGGCGTCTATGTCGTCGGCTTCTGCTATCCTGTCGTCCCGAAGGGCCGCGACCGCATCCGTACACAGATCTCCGCCGGCCACACGAAGGAAGACCTCGATTTCGCCGTCCGCTGTTTCGGTGAGGTCAAAAAGGAAATGGGACTGTAAGCTTTCTATCACGCGCTCTAATGCGAACGACTTGAAATTGACCTTCCAACGGATCTGTGCACCTGTAATGTCCGTTTGACGAAGACGGCATTGCGTTCAGTGTAAAGCTGGAACCAAAGTCTGAGAGCAAGGCCTTTTAGCCTATGAAGGAAGCCAGGCGAATTGCCGCCGAAAATAGAATCGAAGATCTGTAGCTTGACGGGAGCAACGCGGAAATTGCCGCAGAGGGCATCTATCCGGCAGCAGAAAATCGGAAGCATCGCCCTTTTGAACGGTTTGCCGTGCCGCCCCGTCAGATGTTGGGTATCATTGTGAATAACGAGAAATAGGAAACGGCGCGTCTGCTGATAATCGGCAGGCGCGCCTGTTCATTTCTGCTTCTGCTACTTTATCTGCGTCGGTTTAGCCAGCACCTTTTTTGGATATGGCGCAATTCCGCACTCTTTGAGGCCGAGACAGTAGCTTCTTGGCGAAAGGGAGGGGGTTCAGTTGTGCTTCAGGGCTTATGATGAAGGCCATGACCGGGATACGCGGATCGTCAAACGCTGGTAACTCCATCGTCCCTTCACCAGCAGTGACAGCGCGCCGACTGCCAGCAAAACATGAATGCGCGCAGCGGCGCGCTCCTCTGTGGCGGTGAATACGGCAGCGTCAAAGTGCATGGCACTGCGCAGGGGTTAAATCTCAATGGGTGGCTGCATATGTAGTTTCCTTGATGCAGATTCTCAGTTGATCACTGCTCGGGTTCTTGCCGGAATGTTCGTTTTTTATGGCTGCCTGCATTGCACATGGTATAACCAAATTGCTCTTGACAAAAGCAGACCTACCGGTAGTGCAGGCAGCAGGCTGCGGGGCGAGCATATTGGAAGTACTATGCCGGCAATCGTGTGCTTTGTCAAATCTAACATAAAGAGCGGAAATTTTTCGACACAAAAATGTGAAAAATGTGTAGCTGCCTACTTTGGGCGCACAATGAACGTGCGACAAAATACTGCGAACCGTCTCAAAAGCATTTATAATATGACCAAGTTCTGAAAGAACACATCCGTTATGATGAACGCAACGTTAAAGGAGATGTACAAATGGCTACAATGAAACTTACCAACAGACAACAGGTTGAAGACTTTATCCGTGGCTGCACCATGTTTGCGACCGGCGGCGGCGGTCTGCCGAAGAATGGAATCCGCTCGCTGATGGACGAAATCGAAGCTGGACGCAGTGTTGGCTGGGTCGATGTCAACGAGATTACAGATGACATGACGAGTTGCTGCCCGTTCCTGATGGGTTCTATCGCGCCGCACAACGAAGACACAATCAAGGAAATGGCCTCCTACAACATGACGCCGGAGACGAGCGTGAACCTTGAAGGTGACAGAATGGCGAAAGCGGTTCTTGCGCTTCAGGAGTATACCGGAAAGAAATTTGACGTAATCGTTCCCATTGAACTGGCCGGCGCCAATACCCCCGCAGCTATGGCCGCAGCGTCCAAGCTCGGCATCGTGACGGTTGACGGCGACTATACGGGCCGCGCAATTCCGGAGATTGTACAGATCACCTTTAACTATAATGGCCACTGCCTGACACCGATCGCATCTGTTGACGAGTGGGACAATGAGTGCATCATCAAGCGTGCGAATAATCCCCGCACGGTCGAGCACATTGGCAAGCTCATCAGCGTCGCGGGATATGGTCTGGCAGGTCAGGCCGGCATGGCGCTCGACGGCAAGAATACGCGCGATACCGTTATCGCCGGTACGCTCAGCGAATGCTACGAAGCCGGCAAGTGCATGCGTGAGGCAAAAGAGGCAGGGAAGGATGTTGTCACGGAACTGCTGGCGAAGTTCGGCGGCTACGAGTTGGGCCGCGGCACGATCACTGTGAAAGACGACTATGATGCGGCTGGCTATTACTGGGGCACAGTCACAGTGGACTGCGGTGATAAGGAACTCAAGTACTGGTTCAAGAATGAGAACCACGTCGTCTGGAAGGATGGCAAGCCGTATGTCACCAGCCCTGACATTATTGCTGCGATCGATGTTGAGACCGGTGAACCCGTTCCGAACCCGCTGTCCTATGTCGGACAGAAGGTCGCGCTCATCGCGATGCGCTGCAAGCCGCAGCAGCAGAATGCAGAGCTGCTGATGCCCAGATATTTTGGCTTTGATATTGACCATATTCCCGTTGATGAGGTCATGGGCAAGTAAATCGCCAACCAAAACGTTTCCTTTCATCCGTTCTCAAGCGGATGAAAGGAAACATATATATCGCGTTCAAAGAGGAATGCCGTTTATGAAAGAATTACAGGATTGCATACAAACCAGACGCAGTGTTAGAATTTATCGTGAGGAGCCGGTCGACCGTGCGCTCATTCGGAAGCTGATCTGGAACGGATGCATGGCTCCGTCCGGGAGCAATATCCAGTCGTGGCAGTTTATTGTGGCAGATGATCCGGAGCTGGTTGCGGAGTTGGTCCGCTTCAGTCCCGGAATTGGGAAAGTACCGCCGTGCATCATCATTCTCTGTGCCGACCGCTGCCGTGCGTTGGAAAAGGGCGGAGTGATGGGCCGTGATCAGCTCAGTTTGATCGATATCTCCATGGCAGCGGAGAATATTATTCTGTCGGCAGTCGATCATGGGCTTGGGACTTGCGCTGTGCGCTCGTTTCCCGCGATGATCCTGCAAAAGATTCTGAAGCTCCCGGAGCACATCATGCCAGAGCTTCTGATTACATTAGGATATCCGGATCGTATCGAAAAAATGCCGCCGAAGCGGCCATTGAACGAGTTGCTTTATTTTAATGGATGGGGAGAGAAATATGCAGGCGCAGTGGAATGAACTCCTTGCTTTTTGCATCACAAGCGCGATCGGACTTCAGGAGGAGCCGCCGATTTATGGGCCGCTGCGTCTGATCGATTGTATGCAACGGGTGATCTGTCTTGGCAGGCAGGCCGGACAGTTCTGCGATCCGGCGTTTTCTGAGTTAGAAGCGTATATTGAAGAAAACAAACTGACCTGCATGTATGATCAGGCGGCGTTTGGAAATATCCTGCAGGAGATTGCCTTCCGCCTGATCGACGCGACGGAGGCGTAAGTGATTCAGACACGCATGACGCGCGCGGTCAAGAAAATGAAGAGGAGCAAGCAATGGTAAGATATGTTCTGAAACGGCTTTTGCAGGGCATTTTCGTTCTGTTTGGCGTTTCAATTATGATCTTTGTCCTGTCGCGTGTTGTTCCGGGAGATCCCGGACGTCTGGCCTTGGGCCCGCGCGCCACACAGGAGGCAGTAGATGAGTTGAATCATCAACTGTATATGGATAAGCCGCTTCCGGTTCAGTATGCCTGCTGGATTC
>ENA-OWRJ01004023-OWRJ01004023.1-human-gut-metagenome-genome-assembly--contig:-NODE-4023-length-9990-cov-2.644791_pt1 | contig 9990 bp, 5 predicted proteins | sample MGYA00248269_ERZ651897 | MGnify/ENA primary metagenome ERZ651897 (study PRJEB26924, sample SAMEA4378252) | human gut metagenome | biome: human gut; feature: human-associated habitat; material: faeces...
TTGAAGATAAATGCGATCGTTGTATCTTCTTCTACCGATGCCATCCAGCTTGGTACATACTGACAGAAGTTGACCTTGCGACCAAGGATCGTATGCTCCGGTCTTCCATCAATCCCTACGTTAGTACGTGCGATCGGCTGACCATTGCTGTCTGTCATACCAACGATCTGATTGTAGAATGTATTCTTAGACATATACCATTCTGCACCATTTTCGTATGCTTCCGGCAGAGCTGCTTCCATTGCACACAGATTTTTATAAGTGATGGCTGCACCCTTTTTCAAGCTGACAACCTGATCTTCTTGTGCACTTTCTGTCAGAATGCCCTTTGGTTCATTTGATCCGTCTCCTTTGATGATCGCTTCTTCCAAAGCTTTCACCATCGCGTCGACAACATTCTTAGACAATGTCTGTTCAAAGATCTCTAATGTCATCGTGTCGGTCGCAATTCCTACCGCTACGACACATCTTAACTTAAAGTAGTTAAATGTGATCGAGCCTAATGCCTTTTTCTGCTTATCAGACGTTCCATGCTCTGTCGTCCATGTAGCAACCGGCTTTGCCACAGAAGTAGGAACAGTAACACCACCCTTGTAAAAGGTTCTTGTGACTTTGTTCAGAATGGTTCCAACCAGTTCCATCTTCTCCACGATACGCTCAATGATCGTATTTGGAATAACGGCACCGACATCACCACTCGATGTCACCTCTGACTGGTTTCTAAACTGTGCCGGGATCGCTTCGCCTTTCAGAACATAGTTCATAAAAGCCATGCGATATTCCTTATCATCTGCATTCTCATTTTCAAACGATACTGCTGCCATGCTGCCATCAGGCGCACTCATGGTATCCGTTACTCCCTGCGGTACCACTGCTGCCCCGCGAAGTGCTGTCATTTCAGCCTGCTGTTGTACAAAATCTTTGTACTCATTGTCAAACGTTTCAACATCTTCTTTCTTTGCTTTGTACTCTTCAAGCTTTCCCTCATTCAAAAGGTTCTCTGCTTCATCGAGCATTCCGTTTCTGTAAGCTACATAGTCTGCATGACCTGTAAACTTTAAAAAAACATTCATAAATTTCATAATACGTCTCCCTTCATTCTCATAAGTTTTAATTGTTCTTTTGCGACCAGAATTTCCTGTTCTTTGTCTGTCATATCCGGTGTCGGATTCCGACACAAGAACATATTTCTGATCTTCTGCTTCGCTTCATCGGAAAGAATATTTCCAAAAGAGCCATTTATGGTAAACGGTGCTTTTGCACCACTTTCCCCTATAATCTCATCCACAAAGCCTTTTTCTTTGGCGGTGGCTGCATCCATCCAGGTCTCCCGATCCATAAGATCTAAAAGCTCTTTCTCGGAAAGCCCGGTCTTTTGCCTGTATAAGTTCGAGATGGCTTTATTTGCCGTCTGTAAGATCATTGACTGCTGTTCCATCGCATGATAATCCCCGGAAGCACCGCTTGACACGTTGTGTATCATATACATCGTGCTTGGATAGGCGCGAACCTTTCCGGCTCCACAGGCTACGATCGTGGCAGCACTTCCGCAAAAACCGCTAATATCAGCCGTTGTCTGCCCTTTATATGCTCCCAGTTCATATGCCATTTCATTTCCTGCCATAACATCCCCGCCACCGGAGCTGATCACAACAACGACATCTTCACCATTTGCATCAGCAAGCCCTTTTCGGATATCTGCCGGACACACCGCATCCAATCCCACAAAATCATAGAGCCACTTATCATCATCACTGACAATCGTTCCTTTCAGGTCAATACTTGGCATTATCATTCACTTCCTTCCTTTTGATCGGTGTCGGATTCCGACACCTTTGCCGTATCAAGTCGTCTGACTAACACATCCCCACCATCTACAGGTGCAAGATTCAGATAATAACGTACTTCGTTTGGTGTCATAATTCCTCTGTCTACAAACTGCACCAGATTCAGTTTCGTTGTCATACTTGCAAAAGTCAGGTTAGATGCTTCAAACATGATCTTGTTGCCATAGCTTCGCTGTGTTCTGGTAAAAAGCTTCCGGGTATATTCGCCCGCCATCTGACACGCTATCGGCTCGATGCAGGATTCGTAGTATGAGATCCATTCATCTTCTGTATAAGAAGAGGTCACAATCTTTTTATTCGTGTTGAAAAAGGCATACACCCTTTCCACGGTTCTGTCCGACTGTGCTGCATTTGGTACAAAGTCATTCGGCTGGATCTGCTTTGCTTCTCCTTTTGCATCTGTGGCAGCCACACCAAAAGACTGCGTTTTCATGCTCAAAAAGTTCTCTGCAAATTCCTTTGCCCGTCCCTTTAAATCTTCCGGTCGTAACGACTGTGTAAACTTCAAAAGCCAGCGGATTGCAGCGCCATTCTTGATCGCATTAACAATTCCCTGATCCGATGTCGTTACAATGTTCATAAGATTTGCCAAAGCTTTGCCGGGTGGATCTCCAAAAAGATCGTTTTCGGAATAATCTTCACGAATATGAATAACCTCCGAATACGGAAAGACCGCATTCTTTCCATTCTGAAAATAAAACCGCAAATACAGCTCCTGCTTGTCATAGCGTGCTTCTACGGTTACTGCCGGAATCGGGTACAAACCACACGGAACACCAAAGGCATCCCTGAGGATCAGAATAAATGCATTGTGATTTAATGCTAACTGGTTTGCGACCTTCTCCTGAAGCATCTGCCCGGTCATATATTGGTTCGGTTCTTCTAACAAAAAACGGATGTTGACAAGAGGATTGACATCAATCTTTCTTGCTCCATCCGTTTCTGTTTCTCTAATATGTTTGGCGATCAGTTTACCGATCGCTTTGGTCTTTGGTCGAATGCACGCCCGTACAATATCGGACCAGTACAGGTTTCCGTTCCATGCATAGAAGCCATTGCCGACATCTACCACCATATGGAACACATCTCGTTCCCTTGCATTTTGTAACTTTTGAAAAATGCCCATTCCTTCCATTCCTCCTAAATCAATGACTGATATTCTTCCAGATGATTTTCTAACACCACATAAGCATCAAGCAGTCCTGCCATACCGTCAATTCTTCTTGTCGGACTGTTGCCCTTACATGGCTGGATATTATTATTCTTATCAATATCTACTGCTGTATTTGCAAGACACCATTTCAGGATCGGATTGTTCTGATACACAATCCTCTTTGCTGCCAGATCGGCACCGAGATTCTTCATCGGAGACGACAGCGTTTTCTTTCCCTGAATTACCGCCTCCATCGTATCGGCGCCGAATGTATTCTTCATATCTTCCACAAAATATGTCGCACTCCACGAATCATATCCATCCTTGAAAAGATAGATATCATACTTTTCCTGCATCTCCTGATACCATTCCACAACATGCTTATAATGCACTTTGTTACCGGGACAGGTACGAAGCCAGCCTTGCTCGAGCCAGAGATCATATGGGATCTTATCCTCACGTACTCTCTGTTCCAACAGATCTTCCGGCAGCCAATACATCTGCTCCACATAAATGTGCTTATCATCCGGCACCATAAAAAGCAGTGTGGCATTGGTCAGATCGGTTGTTGAAGAAAGGTCATTGCCGCCAATTCCATACTTCGGACAAAGCTTTTTGATATCAAAAGTTGCGGTATTATCCAAATCTTCAAACGTCATCCATGATTCGCTAGAAGTCTCCCTGATATTAAACTCTTTACAGACAAGGTTCTTGACAAGCATCGGATTATTTAATGCTTTCTTGACCTTTGCTCTAAGCGTATCCAGGTTCTTGATCGTACCTAATCCGGGATTGGCTTTATACCAGTTTTCTTCCTGCGTCCATTCTTTCCTGTTGTCTAACTCATACAAAAAAGGGAAGAAATGTTTATCCTTGTATCCGTTTTTATCAAAAAGGCCGTTGATCACTCTCTTAGCTTCTTCTTTAAAATCATCAATGAAAGTATAGAGCTGTTCTGTGTATTCGTCTGAGATCAATGTATCTAATTTGTGTGGTAATTCACTAATCTTTAATACTATTGTACAGAATTTGTAGTAGTCAGCATTTGTGAAAGCGCTATTGAGGTCATTAAGTAAACTGAGATTACTTTGTGTCAGTGCATCGACCATTCTGAAATTACTGTAAAGCTCTCCCTCACTAATCTGAATACCGAGGTCATCGCTCTTCTTCATGATTGTGTTTTTAACACCCTGTGAAATGTGTTTTGCCTGTGCTTTCACATTTAAACTATTCTTAAGTGAGTTTTTATTTAGAATATTAAAATTACGATATCTATCATAGAAGTCCTCTGCATAGTTAGTAATTATCATTCTGTCTGTGATTAAATCAAATAATTTATAGATAGTCTGGTCAGTTATTACATTTAAAATATCACGTAACTCGAACTGCGAGATATTAATGATTTGCGTGAAAGCGAGAGATTCGATTGAATTGCTTAACTCTACTATGATGCGTTTTCTCTCTTTTTCATATTTCTCTGCTTCTTTCTGAATTAATTCCTTTTCTGATTCTAAAGTGTGAAGTAATTCCTGGCAGTAGGCTGCCTTATCGTCTTTCTTAGCTTCGAGCTTTTCAAAGGTGTTTTGTTCACCAAAGAAGACTGCTATGCTTACTAATTCGTTTGTTTGCTGTTCATCTGGAAGTACGTTCTTCTCTAGGAATTCTGAACTGGTGTCGATGAATTTTAAGATTGATTTGAGATTGTAGATGTTTGAACAATCTAAATACTCATTCAGAACCTTATTGTTGTTAATCGCAAAAATTAAACTAAACAATGCTTTGTTTTTAATTACAGGATAATCAATACTTAAAATCTTACAGAAATACATTGCTACTTCTTTGTAAGACAGTAAGTCAGATCTGTCTGTAAGATTACCTATTTCAGCATACTTATCATTGTCTTCACCTGTTGTTTTATCATTGCCATCTACAACACTTTGTTCACTGTCATTTGAATCGTTCAAGAAACTACCATCATCAAAGAAGGAATCAACTTGGCTAAAGAAGTCATCATCTTGGCTAAATGGATCTTCTTGGCTAAAGTTGATGCTAGGACTGTCTTCTTGCTTCGCCATTACCTTCGGGATCTCATTAGGATTAAAGGTGTTTAGCAGTGTGTAGAAGTTTTTTACGGCCTGTTTGAACTCTGCATCGGATACTGTGCTAAAGCTGATGCTATCATCCTTCTTTTTCACACTATTAGACTTATTCCCTTTAACTGGTGTGATACAATAACTCCAGTTGCTTTGTACTGTAGTGATTGGTACTTCGTACTTTAGCAACGCTGAGCCTTTACTCATGTCAATCAATTTCTTAGTTAATTTATTTATACCAGATTTAAGTACAGGTTTTACTGTTTCCTCTAAGTTTTGTATCTCTGACTTAGTAAAGAAATGTCTTTGACCGCATTTACACCTAAAGATTTTAGGTAAAACAAGTGCCCTTTTTCCGGCTGCGCCGTTTAAAGGAAAGCTAAGTATTACTGCTACCGGCTTGTCCAACATTACCTTCTCTCCGCAGGTCTCACACCTAAAATAGTATTCATTACCATCTGTGAAGATTTGTTTGATAAATTTGAGATCAAGGGAGGCGTTATCACCACTTGTTGTATGTAGGAGTTCTTGGAACATTTGTAACTCTTCTTTGAGTAAATACTTAGAAGTGTTATCTCTATACAATTCCGTTGTTCTGTTCTGGGCTAAAGCTCTCCTATTTACCTGTAGAATATTGTATAGTGTGCTTTGTACGTTTTGAATGAAGGATTCAAAGTTATTGTCAATTATCTCTACAAGAGATGGGTCCTTGTGTAATCGGTTGTAGACGAACTCCACAATCTGATTGGTTTTTTCTTGGCTAAAGTCCTCACCAGTTTGTAAGGATATATCTATGTCCTGTGAGAAATTATTTGTAATGCATTCACGAATTCTTTTTAAGTAAATACCTGCAGTGCCTTCGTAATCAATATTGTAGGATTTGAGGGCTTTTGCATCATCATCGTGGTAGTAGTTGATGGCAGGGGATGCTTTGAAATCTCTGTAGAAATTACCAAAATCACTTATTGTTTTTCCACATACGTCATTGATAAATTTATTAATGCTGTGCCCTTCGTTATCAAAGACCTCTGCCCTGTTAATTAAGACTTCTAGGGTTTCGTATGGTAAGTTATCGACCTTTTCGAATCCTTTTGCCTTTAGGATATTAATGGTATCCTCTATCATTTCTTCATCGGCATCTGTGCTAAAGGCTTCCTCCATTTCCTCGGCTAAAGCACTGTTGAGGTACTCTTCTGTCTTTGAATTGTTCGTTGTGAATTCTTTTAACAGGGAGTCAATGGCATCGTTAGCATTTTGGTTACTGTATTGGGCTGCGTTGACACCATTGGAGTCTTGTTCACTGTATGGGACTGCGTTAGTGTCCGGGGCTAAAGCACTAGCATTGCTGTCCCAGGCTAAAGCACCCGGGGCTAAAGACGTATAGTTAAAATCTAATTCATAGTCCCCATCGTCCCCATCAAAATCAAGTCCCATTAGAACAGTGTCATCTCTTTGGTCGTTTGTGATTCCTGAGTCTGCTGCTCCTGTATTGACTGCTCCTGTACCTGCTGTTCCGACTGTTCCAATTCCGGCTGCTTCTGTGAATTCGTTTGATTGATTTCGTCTTGCTTCTGTTTCCATTTCTTTTTCAACTCCTCTAAATAATTTATAAACTCAGATGAACTCATTAAAACACTACGTTTAACGCCATCAATATCAACTTCTTCTCCTCGTTTTAATCCGGCTAAATACTTTGCACTATTTGATGGTGCATCTGCAATTATGTGTACTGCACCGACCTTAGCCGTATTTTGAACCACTTCGAACAACTGTGTACCATCTTCAGTAACGGAGACTTTATTACACAATTTAACAAACTCGTCCTTAGTAATTCGTGTTCCATTCATTCTTAAGAATCCTGTAATACAGATTTCTATTTTAATCTTACCTTCTGCTCTAACACTCTTTTGCATGACTAAATCCGCTAACCAAATGTCAACGATACTCTGCTGTATCCAAAAGAAAACCATTGGATCATGAATACCTCTGGAATCACAGAAGGCTTGTAGACTTCCTGATGCTTTTACGTAGGCAGCGAACTCTTCGAAATTATTTATTCCTTGTAACAACTTTAATGCTTTATCGCCAAGTGTTGGGATTGCAAGATTACTTATTAAAGTTGGGAATGTTATCTTCTCACTTCGGATTTTACCTATCGCCCTCAGTAAATCTATAGAGTAGGCTTTCTGGGCTAAAGCTGGAGGAAAATCCTCTTGTCGCATATCGAGAATTTCTATGTAAGAGTTATACTTGAATTGCGGGGCTAAAGTCTTTACGATTTCAATACAACGGGCCGGACCTAAGCCTTTACATTTAAATCTAGTTAATAGTTCACTAAGTGCATAGCCCTGTTTAATGAAACATTTAGGATTACAGCATTGTGGTTGTTGTAGGCTACCTGTTAGTATATTTTCACTACCACACTCGCATTTGTTAGGAAAGTAATCCCAGTACTCTTTTGGGATTGTTCCGAATCTTTTTGCTTCTTCTACAGTCATGAAGTATGAGAAAGCATAGTATCTATCATGTTCCCTTTTTAATTCATCTAATGTCATTTTTACCTCCTTATTGATTATCTATTTTAATAAAAGCGCATTAGGCTATGGCACCTTAATGCGCTGGGTTGTGTTGGTGGTGCGAGGGGTGCGAGGCTCTAGAAATTAAAATCATTTTCTGCATCATCAACTGTATAGTCTTCTGATACAACTTTCATGTAAGAAATAACTTGTTGTCCTGAGTCTAATGTTAAGATTTCAACCGCTACCTTACAAATACCTTCGGACTCTAAATTTCTAAACATATTGTAACTACACTGTGCTCTGTACTTTTTACCATTGTAATTAATCTCTAACCAATAGAATTCCATTCCATCGTCGATGGTGGCTCTTTTAGCTTGGTAGTTAACGTGTGCTACATCGTAGGTAATATTTTGTACAGTGTAGACTGCTGGGATTTCATACCCATTTAAATCTTTGAGAAAATCAGATGAGGAGTAATGCTCTGGTGTTGTCTTGGTTAAAGTTCCCTCTTCGTACTTACCACCTTCGCTATTGCTGTCGCCTGTTTGAAAACCTTCGTCTGTTGTAGTACCTTCTTCTGGACTTTCTTCTGTGTCTTCCTCTTCTGGTACTGTTAGGACCTTTTTGGTAGGCGTTGGATTGCTTTCTCCCTTTTGGGAGTTTCCTTGGCTAAAGATGTAAAAGCCACCAAAGACAACTGCTATCAACGCTATTGCAGCAAAGATCAGAATGGCTTTCTTTGGTGACTTTTTGTGATTATTTTGTGAGGTAAAGTCCTCTTCCTCTTCGTATGGTGAATTGTTATACTGTGAGTTAATTCTCTGTGAATTATTTCTAGAATTTCTTTGTGAATTATCTACAGAGTGCCATTGTGCATCTCTAGTTGTATTACCACTTCTACTGGCACTTCTACCAGCATCAATAGTTCTTCCACTTCTTGTTGCACTATTTCTTTTTTGTGGTCGGCTTTGAAGCTGCGCCTGTGATTTCTTCTGCTGTGGTTGCGTTGTGTTGCGTCGTTTCTGTGGTGGGTCTTCTCTTTTCTTTTTGGGTTCTTGGTTAAATGTTCCTTGACTAGGAGTTCTAGTCTTCATTCCTATTCCCATGGTTATCTCCTTTATGTCAATTCTATTGTTGTGGTTAATGGGGAATGTGAAGTGGTGTGAGGAGGTGATTTCACTTGGCTAAATCACAAGTACTTACCTCTGTCGTGGATTGCGTACTTGTTCCATTTGAAATTAAAGATTCGTTAGTGTTCCATTAATCTCACTCTGTAAAGCACTGCTCCGTAAATCACTTCTTCACCATTGATTCGATTAAGGCATTAGCTTTGGTTAACCACTTGTCTAATTTCTTTAAATCAGTCTTTTGTTTAACCGTCTGCCATCTCTTTAATCCATTTGGTTCGTGGAATACAATTCTAATTCCTGATTTAGAAAGGTAAGGCTGTAGGTAGTTTTTACACTTCTGTGTGACTTTGTAGTGTTTGCTTTCAATGATTGCCTGCTGATTTAACATTGTGATGTTTTGCATTGGCTTTTCTATTTTAATGCAAGCTGCTACGCTATCTGCATTTTTTGTGTCAATAAACTGTATACCGTCTTCTTCTTCCACTTCGTCGTCTTCCCCATAATTATCGTAGCTAACTCTGAGATCGTTATCGTCGAATTCCCAATAGGAGTCGTCCTGGTTAAAGTCGTCATCAAAGAGCAAGCCTGGAGTAATATCTCTAGCATCATCGTCGTTATCGTCTTCATCAAATATTAACTCTCCTAAGTTCTGTAGAATGGCATTGCTATCTGTTGATGAGACGTGGGTCTCTTCTTGGGATGCGACCATTCCGAGTCCATCTGGGAGAGAGTTATCAACGATGGTGGTCTTGGCTAAAGCACTGTCATTTTTAATCTCACTTTGTAAAGCACTACCCTTCTTATGTAATATCTTTAGATTACCATCGATATCAATCATTTGTTTGCCATCACCAAAGACATTCAGTGCCCATGTTTCAAGACGGCTTGCCCATTCATCATTACTCTTTTGGATTTGTTCATCAGGGTCATCAGGATCGTACTTCTTTGTGATTTTGTAGTTCATATCGTAATCATCTACGTAACTTCTAACAGTGTAGTTACTAAACGTAGCTAAAAGCTTTGGAACATCAATAGGAGATTCCATTACATCTGGTTGTAGCCTTTGAATGATTTCTAGAATTCTATCTTGAACATACTGATCCCTGTATGGTTTAATAAATCCCCATGGATCATCGAACCAGAAAGGTCCTTTACCGAAATCACCGTTATCCCATTTCTTTATCATTCTTTCTACGAAGATAACTGGGGCTTCTCGACTATCGTCTTTACACTGTGCCCATGTGTCTC
>ENA-OWRJ01004029-OWRJ01004029.1-human-gut-metagenome-genome-assembly--contig:-NODE-4029-length-9980-cov-2.789924_pt1 | contig 9980 bp, 8 predicted proteins | sample MGYA00248269_ERZ651897 | MGnify/ENA primary metagenome ERZ651897 (study PRJEB26924, sample SAMEA4378252) | human gut metagenome | biome: human gut; feature: human-associated habitat; material: faeces...
GGCCAGAAAGCAGGCAATCCGTTCCGGATTATCAATAGCCAGACGTTTAGGGACCAGTTCACCCAGAATCAATGTCAGATAGGTGATGGCGATGACCAGTGTGGTCAGACTTACGGAATAGGCGTATGGTGCAATAGGCGGATACAGAGCGATGAGAGATTGTGACATAGGCTCTGCCATAGCCGTACCGCCATAGACACCGGTGAGCAGGCTGACCAGTGTCATGCCGAATTGTACGGTAGAAAACATTTTATTCGGGTTTTCCCGTAACCGGATGACAATGCGGGCAGAGCGGTTTCCTTCTTCTACCAAAGCTTCCAGGCGGGCCTGACTGCAACTGACGATGGACATTTCCAGCATAGAAAAAATACCATTTCCTATGATGAGCAATACGATGACCAAAAATTGTTCTCCTAGCGAGACATCCAAATCTGATAACAACTCCTTTTTCCATTCAAAAATATAGGGTATTTGATGTGTATTATATCGTGTTTAGCCTGTTTAGGCAAGATGATGGCAGAAACATTCCGTTTCGTCATACTCTGTACTGGCAGGCATGGGCAGACTCTGGTATGATAAAGATAAAAGCGGTATTTCAAGGAGGTTGATGCATGATGATCTATACAGGGGATGAAATGGAAAAGAAAGCCGTCCTGGAAACGGCAGCCCGCATGTGTGCGGCAGCCAGGACTGCACCGAAAACGAGACATATTGACGGAATCCATACGCTGGTCGTCACAGGAGAGGAAAAAGATGCACTGGCCGATAAAATGGAAGAAATCGGAAAGAAGTATTTTGGCGATTCCTGGCAGCACTGGTATGGACGGGATGCAGGCAATGTACGGCAGGCTGATGCAGTAGTCCTCATCGGTATCGAAAAAAGTTACCGCGGCCTGGCCCACTGTGATTTCTGTGATTTCGGGGATTGTGGCGGCTGCCGGGAAGCTGGCGGCAACTGTGCGTATATCTACGTCGATCTGGGCATTGCCCTGTCTTCTGCTGCACTGGCTGCACACAGGGAACTGACAGACAGCCGTATATATGCTTCTATTGGAAAAGCAGCCGGTGAAATGCCATACGGCTGTGAATATAAATGGCTGGGTATTGCCATATCCATTTCCGGGAAGGATCCTTTTTTTGACCGGTAAAAAATATAAACGGGTAGTTCACATTTTTTCTGTATCTGCTATACTAGATACGGATTGAAATACAGGGAAAGAAGGAAGTATCATGAAGTTTCAGCAGATTTTGAAAAAAGTATGTATTCTCCTTTCGGGAGCCGTCATGAGCGCCTCTGTCTGTCTGGCTGCCATACCGTACGATCAGGTTCTCATCGGCGGTATCGGACCCGGTTCGGCTGTCAGCTATATGAAGAGTCTCTATGGCCAGCCTGATGCTACGAATTTTGATACGCCGACTCAGGCAACGTATACGTATGGCAATTCCTTTGTCATTACGTCCAACCCATCAGATGTCAGTACGATTTTTACTGTCCTTTCCTCTGGCCATAATGGCCTGAATACGCCGGCTGGTGTCGGTGTCGGTATGGATGAAGCCGTCATTACAGAAAAGTACGGTCCCTGCGAAAGAAAGGGAGAAGTCAATGGTGTTACCTACTATCATTACGCTATGGAACCCAATCCGTCGCTGCCCAATGCCTTTGGGGGATATAGTTTTGGTGTAGAAAACGGTAAGATCATCTCCATCTGGGCCGGTGTTGTAGCCGATGATAATGGAGCAGCTGCCGCAGCAGCCGTAGCAGGTGGCACAGCATCTGCAGCAGATGGAACGGCACAGGCCTCCCAGAATGCAGCTTCCCAGGAATCAGCACCTGTACCGGTCGTTTCTCCCGTCAGTCCGGCTGATGCTAAAACCATAGCAGAACACAATGCGCCGGAACAGAAAGAAACGGCTCCGGATACGACATCCAGGGTCACAACAGACAATGGAACGACTGTCACTATAGAAAAGACAGAATAAGAGACATAGGAACACGTGATGTAAGCTGCAAAAACAGGCTGCTGCACGAAGCTTGATATGCTCTCCCTATGAGAGACAGTAAAAAATAAAACTGTCATCATAGGGGGAGTTTTCATGTCACCAAAATATAAAATTACAGCAGAAGAGAAAATCAAACTTGTCCATGCGTACCTATCAGGAAAAATTACTCAACGATATGCTGGAGAAGCGGCAGGAGTTAGTCATACCACCATACAAGTATGGATAAAGCGATATGAAGCAGAAGGTGCTGACGCATTTTATCCCAGTAGAAAAAATCGTGGTTACTCTCCAGAAACAAAAACACAAGCCGTTATTGACTATCTGAGCGGTCGTGGGAGCCAATTAGAAATTTGTCGCAAGTACAAAATTCGTTCTAAATATCAGCTCCAGACATGGATCAAGGTGTATAATGCCCATGGAGACTTAAGCTCCAGAAAACACTCGGGAGGCGGAAGCTACATGAGCAAAACACTCAACACCAGACTGGAAGAACGGCTACAAATCGTCCAGGAATGCTTGGCTTCAGATAAAAACTATGGCGAAATGGCTAAGAAATACAAGGTAAGTTACCAGCAAGTACGGACATGGACGTTACGTTATCTGGAATTGGGTAAATCTGGACTGGAAGACCGTCGCGGCAAGCGTAAGAAAGACCAGACACCACGCACGGATCTGGAAAAGGCCCAGATTGAAATTGAAAAACTGAAACACCAACTGTATATGGCTGAGATGGAGCGTGACCTGTTAAAAAAATTGAACGAACTGGAGAGGGGGGATTTCTTGGACAAGTAAGGCGTCTTCACTCCTACAAGGCTATACGGGATTGCCATCAAGAAAAAGGGTATCCCATTGATGAATTGTGTAGATTTCTGAATGTATCGAGGTCAGCCTATTACAAATGGGCCTCTGGAAAAATCAGTGATAGAATTCGGGAAAACAAAGCCATTGCTGAACTGGTGGAAAAAATCCATAATGAACACCCGGACAAGGGATATCGCCGCATAAATGATGATCTAAAGCATGACCACAGTATTCATGTAAATGACAAGCGCATCCTTAGAATATGCCGGAAGAAAAGCATAAAATCCACCATTAAGTACCGCAGCCACGGCTGTATCAGATGTGCGAAGAATCCTCAATACATCGCAGAAAATCTGCTCTCCCGTAACTTTCATGCTGATACTCCTAATGAGAAATGGTTGACCGATGTGACAGAATTCAAGTGGTATGAGGATTTTGTTGTACATAAAATGTACTTGAGCACCATCCTTGACCTTTATGATAGGCGAATCGTATCCTTTGTTATGAGCGAACATAACGACAACCCATTGGTATTCAAAACATTTGACAAGGCGATAAAAGCCAATCCAGATGCCCATCCGCTGTTTCACAGCGACAGAGGCGTTCAATATACGAACAGGAAGTTTCATCACAAGTTGGAAAAACAGGGAATGACCCAGAGCATGTCCCGTGTAGCTCATTGCATTGACAACGGACCTATGGAAGGATTCTGGGGCATCCTTAAGCGGGAGATGTACTATGGTAGGCGTTTTACCAGCAAGTGGGAACTTATGCGTTCGATAGAAGCATATATGTATTATTACAACCACAAACGTGTGCAACGTAATCTCGGCATCCTAACACCGATGGAGAAACATACCTTGTATGTAGCTGCGTAAAAAGGCCGGCAGACGAATCTGCCGACCAAAAAAATCTTATATTTTTTATTGTCCTCTTGACGGGGAGCAGTTCAGCTATTTTTACTTCATGCGGCAGCCTGTTCTTTAGTTATTTCTTTGCAATGATCCAGCTGTCATTCCTCCTTCTGGGAACGAAGGAAAAGCGTACGCAGTTCTTCTGCCGGATCTTTGTGCTGGAAAATGATATCGTAAATAGCCTGGGTGATGGGAAGCTCTACCTGCCATTGAGACGACAAATCCATGAGCGCTTCACAGGTATATACCCCTTCGGCTAATTTATGGAATGGTTTCTGCAGAATAAAATCTTCACCAAAACGGCGGTTATTGCTGTGCTGGGAAAAGAGTGTTGCTTCATAGTCCCCAAGATGGCTCAGTCCATATACGGTCATGGCACTGCCACCCATAGCGGCGACGAGACGGGATAATTCATGGGTACCCCGGGCCATAAGAGCACCTTTAAGACTGCTGTAATGAAATCCATCGAGCATGCCGGCAGCAATGCCATAAACATTTTTGGCAGCTGCGCCGATTTCCGTACCTAGTAGATCCGTTCCATAATAAAAGCGGATGAGAGAACTGCTGAAAATGTCGGCAATGCGCCGCGTCCGTTCTTTATTATCCGAGGCCATGACCATGCAGTTCGGCATGCCGGAAAGAAATTCCTGTACATGGCCGGGACCTACCCAGACGACGGTACGGACATCTTCTCCCAGTTCTTCTTTCATAACCGTAGAAAGCCGTTTACCGGATCCCTTTTCCAGTCCCTTCATACATAGAACAAAGGGCATATGAGTCAGACGCGTAGCTCTGATTTGTTTTGCCAGACTGCGAAGCTGCTGGGCACTGATACTGATAATGATGATATCGGCACCAGCCAGGGCTGCTGTAAGATCTGCCGTGAGGGCAATGCCAAGAGGCAGATGAAGATATTCATTCTGACGCTGTGAAATGAGTTCTGCCAGATGGGGAGAACCGGGACGGCCCCAGAGCGTGACATTATGACCGATACGATGGGCATACCAGGCGTGGAAAGATCCCCAGCGGCCACAGCCTAAAACGGTAATATTCATAAAGAGAAAACCTCCGGATGATACAAGAATCAACAAACAGGATGTATTCCTGTGCGTTTATATTATACCATGAATCAGGAGCAGGATAAATTAGGCAGACTAACAGGATTCATGATACAATACATATATCAAAATAATTCTGAATGGAGAAAGGAGTCCTTGTCATGAGTTTACATATTGAAGCCAGAGACGGAGAGATTGCAGACCGTATTTTACTTCCCGGAGACCCTTTGCGGGCAAAATATATCGCTGAAACATTTCTGGAAGGCGCCCGGTGTTTTAACCGCGTACGCAATATTCTGGGATATACAGGTACGTATAAAGGACAGCGCGTTTCTGTCATGGGAACGGGAATGGGAATCCCATCCATTTCTATTTATGTCCATGAACTCCTGGAAAGCTACGGAGTAAAGACCCTGATCCGCGTCGGTACGTGTGGCGCCATGCGGGAAGATATACAGCTGCGGGATGTCCTCATTGCCCAGGGGGCTACGACCGATTCATCCATTGTCCGCAATATTTTCGGCCCGTCTATCAACTATGCTCCTCTGGCTGATTTTGATCTGCTCCGCACGGCCTATGAAAAAGCCAGAGCCAACGACCTTTCCGTCCGCGTCGGCAATATCGTATCGGTAGGCCGTTTTTATGATGAAGAAATCGATAATAAAAAACTCACCGATTATGGTATCATGGCTGTAGAAATGGAAACAGCCGCTCTGTATATCCTGGCAGCGAAATATAAAGCCCATGCCCTGGGGATTTTTACGGTCAGCGACCATCTCCTGACTGGGGCTGCCTGCACGGCAGAAGAACGGCAGACTTCGTTCAATGACATGATCCGCATTGCCCTCGATACGGCAGTGAGCGAATGAAACAATCCGTACGGCAGAAGGCAGCGATATGACCGTTTTACAGGATGACCTGATTTATGAAATTCTTTCCGTGGTCAGTGAAATACCGGAAGGCCGGGTTGCTTCTTACGGACAGATTGCACGGCTCATCGGCAGAGATAACAATGCCCGTCTGGTAGGAAAAGTCCTGAGTATGGCAGAATATTATGGCAGATATCCCTGCCACCGGGTTGTCAATAGTGCCGGCAGACTGGCACCTTCTTTTTCATCACAAAGGAAGCTTCTGGAAAAAGAGGGCGTTGCATTTAAGAAAAATGGCTGTGTGGATATGAAAACGTATCAATGGGATGAGGGTATGATTTGAACCAGACAGTTTACGCAAAAAAAGCGATGTATCTGTAATAGACGTTATTACAGGTACATCGCTTTTGTCATATCTTCTGTTTCAGAGTTTGGCGATGATAGCGTCGCGGTATTCTTCTGTTTTGGCTGTTCCTCCCAGATCCGGTGTGAGGCATTTCTTTTCAGCCAGCACCTCATCGACGGCACGGCGGATTGCTGAAGCCGTGTCTGTTTCTCCTATGTATTCGAGGAGCATGCAGGCCGACCAGAGAAGGGCTGTAGGATTGGCAATGTGTTTGCCGGCAATATCAGGAGCACTGCCATGGACGGCTTCGAACATAGCGTAGTCGCTGCCGATATTCATGGACGGAAGAAGACCCAGGCCGCCGATAAGGCCACTTGTCAGGTCGGAAATGATGTCGCCATAAAGATTCGGCATGACCATGACATCGAAGTTTTCGGGATGCATGACCAGCTGCATGCACGTGTTGTCTACGATTTTGTCATCACTTTCAATCTGGGGATATTCTTTGGCTATATCGCGGAAAATGGACAAGAACATGCCATCGCTGAGTTTCATGATATTGGCTTTGTGGACGCAGGTCACTTTATGACGATTATGGGACAGGGCGTACTCAAAAGCGGCGCGGATGATGCGGCTGCTGGCATGACGGGTGATGATTTTGATGGAATGCATTTCATCATCACTGATTTTTTCTTCTACGCCGGCATAGAGATCTTCTGTGTTTTCACGGAACGTCACCAGATCGACGTTGGGAAATGGCGTTTTGACGGCTGTGTTGGATTTTGCCGGGCGGATATTGGCAAAGAGATCGTATTTTTTGCGCAGCATGACATTAATGGAACGGAATCCTTTGCCGACCGGTGTGGTAATTGGCGATTTGAGCAGGATGTGCGTCTTTTCAAAGGACTGGAATGCGGCATCCGGCACGAGGGCACCGTGGCGTTCGTATTCAGCAGCACCGACGTTGAAAAATTCATAATCAAGAGGGGCTTTGGCAGCATTCAGGATGTCAATGACGGCATCGGTGATTTCCGGGCCAATGCCATCGCCTTTAAATACAGTAATCGTTTTCATCGTTATCGATCCTCCATAGGAATATATTCGCGGATTTCGCCGACATACTTGGCAGCCGGACGGACGATGCGGTCGTCATATTGTTTATGTTCGATATTATGAGCCAGCCAGCCGACGAAACGACTGATGACAAAGAGCGGCGTATACAGATCACGGGGAATCCCCAGAAGCTGATACGCAAAGCCGCTGTAGTAATCGACATTGCTGCACATGTGGGTTCCTTTGGCTTCGGAAAGAGTTTTTATGGCTACTTTTTCAAAGCGGCGGTAGAAATTGTATATTTCATCCATGCCTTTTTCTTTGGCAACGATGCCGCAGAAGTGGCGCATGATTTCGGCACGGGGATCGGACAGCGTATAAACGGCGTGACCGAATCCGTAGACCAGACCGCTGTGGTTCTTGAATTTCTTCTGCAGGATTTTATGTACGACATCTTCCATCTGGGCATCGGTCGCCTTGATACCGATGGCATCGATAATGCGTTCCATCATGATGGATACTTTGACATTGGCACCGCCGTGACGGGGCCCCTTGAGGGCTGCGATAGAAGCGGCCATGGCAGAATAGATGTCCGTATTGGTAGAAGACACGACGAGATTGGCAAAGGTCGAGTTGGTACCGCCGCCGTGATCGGCATGGAGAAAGAGGAGGATATCGAGGAGATGCGCTTCTTCTTCAGTAAATCTGCCGTCCAGGCGGAGCATGGAAAGGATATTCTGGGCCGTCGAGTAATCTTTACGGGGATAGTGGATGACCAGACTCTGCCGGTTGTAATAATGTACTTTGGACATATAGGCGTAGACGGCAATAGAGGGCAGTTTACTCATAATATTGAGGCCTTTGCGCAATGTCTGATAGACATCGATATTATCCGGATCGGGGTCATAATTGTACAATGTGATGAGTGCATGCTGTAATTTGTTCATCAGGTTCTTGCCGGGCAGACGCAGGAGATTCATTTCCAGAAATTCGTCAGGCAGGTCATAGCCGCTCTGCAGGACTTTACAGAAGGCATCGAGTTCTTCCCGTGTCGGCAGGTAGCCGAAAAGGAGAAGAAAACAGGCTTCCTCATAGAGAAAACCGTGATAATCTTCCCGTTCGATGAGAGTACGCACATCGATACCACGATAGTACAGGATGCCGTCACAATCTATTTTATGGCCTTCGGCGTCGCGTTTATAGCCGACGACATCGGCAACCCGGGTCAGACCGACTAATACGCCTGTATGGTCTTCATTACGCAGACCTCGTTTGACGCCAAACTTAGGGAACCATTCACGCGGAATCTGTGTGTAGTTTTGTGATTTGCCATAAAATTGCGCCAGATAAATATTCTTATCCATGAAATTCCTCTCTTTCCGATAACGGTATAAATAACGAAATGAAAACTTTTAAATATTTATCATTTTTTATATTTATACATTCATAGATTTACTCCGCCAAGCTCTCTGAGAGTATAAGTTATTATAGCATAATTACGGGAAAAGTAAAACGAATGGCGAAAATAATTTTCCCATTTCTGACACTAGGCAGGATAAGAATAATTATGATATAATATGGACGTGACGAATAATATTTTCAATATGTGAAAATTATTTACGTTCATTCCAATATCAGCAAACAAAAACAATTGTACAATAAGGGAGGAATCAAGGCGATGATAAAGCTATTTGACGGTGGTGCCTGGCTCATCCATGGGACAGAAGTCGTTCCGGAACAAGAAGAAAAAAAAGCAGAGGCTCTGGCAGGTCATAGTCTTTCTAAAAAAGAAGGGCAGAAGGGAACGATTGCCTATTCTATTTTAAAACAGCATAATACAGCTCCGGATATGGATCATCTGAAAATAAAATTTGATGCTATGGCTTCCCATGACATCACTTTTGTAGGGATTATCCAGACAGCCAGGGCATCAGGCATGACGAAGTTTCCACTGCCGTATGTCATGACCAACTGTCACAATTCTCTCTGTGCTGTCGGCGGTACGATCAATGAAGATGACCATCTTTTTGGATTATCAGCGGCTAAAAAATACGGTGGCATCTATGTACCGCCCCATATTGCCGTCATCCATCAGTATATGCGGGAAAAAATGGCCGGCTGCGGCCGCATGATTCTGGGCTCGGACAGCCATACACGGTACGGAGCCCTGGGAACGATGGCTATGGGGGAAGGCGGCGGTGAACTGGTCAAACAGCTCCTCTGCGATACTTATGACATTGCCTATCCCGGCGTCGTCGGCGTATACCTGACGGGCCGGCCCCGCCCCGGCGTAGGACCTCATGATATTGCTATTGCCATCGTCGGTGCTGTATTCAAAAATGGCTACGTAAAAAATAAGGTCATGGAATTTGTTGGTCCCGGCGTTGCTTCCATGACGACAGATTACCGTAACAGTGTCGATGTCATGACGACAGAAACGACCTGTCTGTCGTCCGTATGGCGTACCGATGATGACACGAAAGCCTATCTTACCCAGCACGGCCGGCCCGATGCATACAAAGAATTAAATCCGGCTGATGTGGCGTATTATGATGGGTTTGTCGAAGTAGATCTTTCGACGATCAAGCCGATGATTGCCCTTCCATTCCATCCGAGCAATGCTTATGAAATTGATGAATTTAATCAGAATGCCGGCGATATTCTCCGGGAAGCAGAAAAACGGGCCCAGGAACTCATCGGGGACAGGGACATTCCCTTTAGTCTGACCGATAAACTCGTCGATGGCCGGCTCCATGTCCAGCAGGGCGTCATTGCCGGTTGTGCCGGAGGCAATTATGTCAATGTCATGGCAGCAGCGCATATACTGAAGAATGCATCGTGTGGCAATGGCGTATTTTCCCTTGATGTGTATCCGTCCAGTCAGCCCGTTTATATGGATCTTGTCAAAAAAGGTGCTGTTTCAGAACTTCTGGCAGCC
>ENA-OWRJ01004045-OWRJ01004045.1-human-gut-metagenome-genome-assembly--contig:-NODE-4045-length-9948-cov-8.290003_pt1 | contig 9948 bp, 12 predicted proteins | sample MGYA00248269_ERZ651897 | MGnify/ENA primary metagenome ERZ651897 (study PRJEB26924, sample SAMEA4378252) | human gut metagenome | biome: human gut; feature: human-associated habitat; material: faeces...
ATTTCGCATATCCACACGCTGTTGCGTAGATTTTGATTCTATGTGGACAGGTTCTGAATACTTCTGTTAAGTATGAAACATATAAAGATTTTAGGATGCTCAAACCCTCCAAATCCAAAACTGAACTGATATATGAATACAATTCAAAACTAAAAGAGCTTTATGCTGCAAGAAACGGTGATTCATTAATTGATGCAACAGTTCCGTCTGTTTCGGCTTCTTATCGCACCTATGATGATGAGGCTATACAACGGCTTCTTAAAGAGAAAATAGAAAAGCCGGAACTTACTGATCGTGAAAAAAAGCTTTTTTCTTTGCTGCATGACGGAAAGATTAATGCATTGTCTCAGAGCCTTACTGTATTCAGAAAGAGTGAGACTATTGAATGTCCATATTGCTTTCAAGAGGTAACAAAAGCTTATAAGGAATCTTTGGTGACGAGTATTGAAAAGGTGCTTAGTAAGGATGTTGAAGATCATCAAAAAGCTCTTCAAGATTTTATCCTTGTTCCAATGAGTATTGATCTAAGTTTATTTGAAAAGCTTGAAGGTTATCAGGAATGTGTTGATATGATTGCAAAGATTAATGATGATATTCAAGAAAATAATAATAATCTTAGTAAGAAGATAGAGAATCCATACGAGGTCATTAATATAAATGTCAGCACTGTTAAAAATATGATACTTCAGCTTATTACCGCTCTGGAAGCTTTGGAGAGAAATAGGGTAGAGTATAATAAAAAAGTAAAGCAAACCGATAATATTATTCAAGAGTTGATACAAATCAATGCTGAAATTGCACATTATGATATTACTGATATAGCCGATCAATACGATAAGCAGAATAGAGAATTTTTTGAAGTTGAAAAAAAGAATAAAAAGCTTAAAGAAATTTATGATGAAAAGTTAGAAACAGTTGCAGATCTGGAAGCTAAAAGAAGTGATATAAAGCTTGCTCTTGACGCCATAAATTCTTGCATGAAATATATTTTCTTTGCAGATGATAGATTGAAGATAGAGTATAAAGACGGAGCGTACAAGCTGATATCACGAGGTAAGAGCGTAAAGCCATGTGATGTGTCTGTTGGTGAGCGTAATATTATAGGGCTTAGCTATTTTTTTACGAGTATTCTGGAGGGACAGGAGGAGAAGGATGCTTACAATAAAGAGTATCTGCTCGTTATTGATGACCCTATTTCAAGTTTTGATATTGAAAACAGAATAGGTATTATGTCATTTTTGAAATACAAGCTGAGTCTATTCTTGGAGGGAAATCAAAATACTAAAGCTCTTGTAATGACACATGATTTAAGGACATTCTATGATATTCACAAAATTTTTGAAGAGATCATTGATGCGTGCAAACAGAATAATTATCCTCATGGTGTTAAGTTTAATCGTTTTGAAATTCGAGATGGAAGGTTATATCCTTTTTCTTACAAAAAACGACAAGAGTATACAGAAATAATAAAAATAATTTATAAGTATGCAAACGGTAAAGCCGATGATTATGAACTCGTTATTGGAAATATGATGCGTCAGGCATTAGAAGCATTCTCTACTTTTGAGTATAAGAAAGGTATTGAAGATGTATCCACCAATACTCAAATCCTTAATTTGCTGGGAGAACCTGAGTATGTTTCGTATTATAAAAACTTGATGTATCGATTAATACTACACGGTGGCAGTCATAAGGAAGAGCAGATAAAGACTATGAATGATTTTCAGTTTTTCAGCCTTATATCTGATACGGAGAAAAAGAAAACTGCCAAGGATATCCTTTGCTTTATTTATTTGTTAAACAAAAGGCATTTATTAGAGCACTTGGAAGGAGGTGAAAAAATTGAGTCAGAATTAGATTCCTGGTGTCAAGATATAAAAAAAAGTGCTGCTGTTATATAAGTAAACTCCAAATAAAAATACTAATATAAGGATAATTGTTGCCTATCTGAAATGAATATTAAAAAGAGGCACTCTCTGTGTTTGTTAAATGCAAATATCAGGGAGTGCTTTTCGTTTTAATGTAAAACAGAATTACGGCAAAAAACTGATATCCGATATGTAAAAGGGCATAAAATATGATATTGTAATTACTGAAATGGAGCTGAAACCGGATAATGACAGTATTATTCAAAAAAGCTTCTGAAACTAATCCGGAAAATTAAAAAAATTCTATTATTCTTGAAAATGAAATTTCTTTAAGCCGAAGGGAAAACTACAGCTTGCTAAATATAGTTGTAAATGTAAAATGGAATTGTTATAATGCTATAATAATATTAAAATAACTTTATAATAGCGTCGTTTACAACATATAGTATTAAATTATGGTTATAATGAACATATAATGTTTTTGCTATGAGGTGATTTTATGGCTACCAAGAGCCTATCCGTTAGAATTGATGAAGAAATGCTCGAAAAGCTGCGCTATATTGCAAGCTATGAAGGCCGTTCAGTGAACAGTCAGATTCTTATTCTTATTCGTGAATGCATCGAAAAGTATGAGAAAGATGTGGGTCTTTTCGATGATAACAAGAATATAAAGATAATAAAGTAGAATAAGGGGTTTCTTCGCATGTTCATGGTGATAGAAAATGATGACGATAGAGAATTTATTTCCGCTCTATACTACAATAATTATAAGTTATGGATAAAAACAGCATATTCCTATACACATGATATGTCTACAGCAGAAGACATGGTTAATGACACATTTGTAAAACTTTTTGACTATATTGATAAATTAAGAGAAATAGGATGTTACAAAGCTGTCGGTTATATTGTCATTAGTATCAGCAGCACTTGCAAAACATATCTTACTAAAATGTCAAAGGCAGGTAACGTTGTTGAGCTTGATGCAGACAATAATTCGGAGCATATTGAAAGTTCTTTTTCCACAGAGGATACTGTCTTTAAAAAGCTTGATTACGAGCTTGCAGCTCGTGTTATAAGAAAACTTGATCCATTGGAGCAGGATTTTCTTGTTAAATCATACTTTGAGCAGATAGGTGACCGTGAGATAGCAAAAAGAACAGGAATGGCTTACAACAATATCCGTACATATCGCTGCCGACTTATAAACAAGATAAAGAAACTATGCAAAAAAGAAAGTGAGGAGAAAATCGATGGCTGATCGGAAACTTATGGAAGATTATGAGAATTCAGTATTGAGCCTTGCCGTTTCAGAAATGCTTGAGGAGTATGGCAGAGAGCTTTTGGAAAATTCCAAGGAGCTGGAGGATGTTCAGCCTTCACCAGAAGCGGCGGAAAAATTTCAAGCAGCACTTGATAAAGAGTATAGTAAGGCTCGCTTCAAGGTATTTGTAAGGAAAGCGGGCAATGCTGCAAGGCGTGTTATGACTGCTTGTGCGGTGTTGATAATTGTATTTTCTGTTTCGGTGGTTTCCGTTGATGCGTTAAGATTTAGGGTTTTGGATTGGCTGACTAATATAAGTCCGACACATACGGCCTATAATGATGGTTTAAATAATTTATATGTTCCGGAAAACCTGCCTAAGGGTTATCAAATGCAGTGCTATAATAGAGATGAAATTTCGATTACTGAGACATTTATCAATAGCAATAATAACATAATAACACTTTATATTGATTATAACAACAGTACAATTAATACTGATAATGAAGATACAAATGCTGAGCTTATAGATATAAATAACAATGTGGGAGTTTTTACGATGAAGGATTGTGAATTAAGATTAATGTGGAGTGATGGAACAAAATCATTTATTATCACAACAGATGATGATACGATTAGCAAGGGAAAAATTGTCGAAATTGCACAATCTTTAAAATAATTTGTTGCAATCCTAAAAGAAATCAGTTATATAAGTATAATCTTTTAGGAGGTAATTAATTATGGTAAAAAAATTTCTTTCTTGCTTAATTGCTATGGGTTTGGTTTGTTCAATGTCGTTTAGTGCAAACGCATATAATGATTCAAGTGTAGATTCAGCGAGTGATTCATCGTATGGGGTTATGCCTTGTTATGATTATGCAAGTTATGTGTCGTCCGGAATTAGTGCAAATAGCAGTAATAAGGCTGTATGTTCAGGTTCGTATTATTTGTACTCAGCCAAGAAATCTGTCATTACTATGACATTGATGAAATCAACTGACGGAACTTCAAATTGGACTGCTGTTGAATCATGGTCAAAAACTAATACAGTTAAGAATCCAATCGGATTTACTAAAACAAGTACAAATGAATTAAGTTCATCATATTATTATTGCAATTTTGTAATGGTACAAATATTTGATGATAATGATAATGTAATTGAAGCAGTCAGCTGTTTCTCCAACCCAACTCACTTATAATGATAACCTTTCTACTTGAAATTGATGACATTGATGCCAGAGATTACTTTAAAAAGCTCTATTATGAACATCATGATGATATGTTTTTGTGCGCAGTGAAAATGCTGAAAAATCATCATGATGCGGAGGATGCTCTGCAGCAGGTTTTGCTGAGACTTTGGATGTATATGGATAATATCAAAAAGATTTCTTCATGCAAGCTAAAGGGCTATCTGATAAAGTCAACGCATAATTACTGCTGCAATGTAATCAAATCTGCTTCTTCAAGAAAAGAACTGAGCTTTGATGAAGGCTTAGAATATTCGATGCCTGCAAATTATGATGTTGAGGATGTTGTCTGGGATCGTCACAAATGGGATATTCTTATGGAAGCCCTGGACAGCTTATCTCCTCAATACAGGCAGATCATTCTCGATAAAACTATTCTGCATCTTTCCGATGAACAGATTGCTGAACATATAGGCATCAAGCCTTCATATGCGAGAGAATGTCTTCATCGTGCAAGAAATGCTCTGAAGAAGAAATATGTTGAAATGTTGTCGAGTTCTGCAGAAAGAAATAATTAATTAACGCACTTTTGTCACGACTTTTGTCGAGATGAAAGTGCGTTTTCTGTTATATTCTATTAGGTCTGTTACAAATCAGCTTGTTTATTGTCTAAATTATGGAGTATTTTACATAGTTTATATGATATTCCAAATATAGGAGAGGTGCTTTTTCATATATACAGATGCTTACTTATGTACTAAAAATTATGTATACTTAAAAATCGGAGGAATGAGATTATGCTATCATTATTATTGAGATTATGCAAGAAAAACAAGAAAGAAAATTTACCGGGGATTCTGAAGCGAATTATTCGATTACCCAAATTAACAATTGCTATGTTTATAATTCTTGTTTTAAGCATTGTTGCAGGATTAATTTTTTATGGAAAAGACGAATTGTTAGTATGGTTTTGGGTTGCAACAGCCATTGAAATTATATCCACTATTGTTTTGGGACTTACATCAGAAAATTTCTTTATTGATAACAGTCAGGATGATATGGAGAACTATAAAGAAAACTGCCATAAAATGTATGATACGGTAATAAAAAAATATGCCGCTACTGAAGAACAATTAAACATTTTACTTACTAGAATCAATAATGAAATAGTAAGGCTTCAAAAGATTATTGATCAGAAGCAGGAAGAATTTAAAAAGTTGAATCAGGTATTGGTTATTCCTATTATACTTATAGTTGTAAAGGGCTTGTGGGACTTAACATCAGATATTTCAAATACAATTGAAATTGGTATTTACATCACTATGTTCTATTTGCTTATCTATCATATAATTAAAGTCTTGGTATTTTTCATGAATTATGATATCGCTAGTCGAAAAAATCAATTACAAAGCTTCGCAGACGATATTCAGGGAATAATAGATGTGAAATTTATATTCAATGGTTCTGGTACACAGTTGCCATTGGAAAATGATGAAACTAATGAAATGCTTCTGTAAGAAATAGCATATTTGTTTTTATGAAAAGCTATGTATTAGTACTCTGCCTATAAAAAGGAGATTGGCTGGTCACATAATATGTGATCAGCCAATTTTTTTGTAGAGGAGATTTTTTTATTGCTCCCCCAATTAAACCTTGCCGCCATCAGGCGGCATAAGAGGTATAAGGAGCATTAAAAAACGAGGTGATTTTTAACGGCTGCAGCTGCAATTTTTTCAAGTGCGAACGCACATTATTATTTAATTCTTCTTCCGATTGTGCCGAGGCATAACTGCCGACACCTCTTTTCAAATCACTGTTTACAAGTTCATCGGGATTGTATTCCGGTGCATAGGGCGGCAAATAAAACACTTCTATTCTGTCCTTGTGTTTATCAAGCCATTCCTGCACTTTTTTAGAGTGATGAACACGCAGATTGTCAAACACCAAAAATACTTTTTTATTGACATCACGAATAAGCCTACCCATAAAATCGATAAGCTTTTCTGCATTCATGTTATCTTTATAAAGCATAAATCTCAGTTTTCCACGCTTTGATATTGCCGATAGCATATTTACCTTAAACTTTTGAGATTCAACCTTTACAACAGGCGTTTTTCTCTTTGGAGCATATCCTCTCATATAGTTACAGGTATTCTGAATATTGGTTTCATCACCAAAGAAGATTTCCACATTTTCTGCTTCCGCACGTGTTGCAATACCCGGAAATTCCTCATTCAGCCACTTATCTATCTTTTCCTGATCCTGCTTATATGCACGCTTTATGGGGCGCTGAACACTGAATCCCCAGCGTTGGAGATAATATCCCAGTGTGGACAATTTTATCTCAATTTTATACTTCTGAAATATGAGTTCTGCGATGTTTTTTCTTGTCCACATACAGCCCTTGAATTTTAATTGCATCGGGTCTTTTTCCACAATTATTTTTTGTATTTCTTTTTCCTGTTCGGGAGTAAGAATTCTCTTCTCGCCGGCGCTGCGTCCTCGTTTTTGAGGCTTGAGAGCATTTATTCCTCCTTCAGCGTATTGTTTCTTGACTGACCTGACATGCCTTTCACTCACATCAAGTATTTCTGCAATCTCACCGTTTTTCTTTCCTTGTTTGAATAAACGGATAATACTTTTTCGGATTTGATACTGCTCCTCCGGACTCATTTTTACTGCATTGGTTCTTAATTCTTTTTCCATGTTTTTATTATACCATACTTTTTTCTTTTTGGGAAGGTTTATTTGGTATATCAATACTAATGCTGGTGGTACTGTATCTTGCCACAATAACTGGACGATAGGAATGATTATTAAGATGATTAGCAATTCCATATAATATTGTTTCTATTGGAGGAATATAGAAGTGTTTGATTATGTACAAATGCTTATAGCTTATAAGGTGTATAAATTAATCTGTTTTGTACAATATTTACAATTCCTTAGTGGAAAATTTTGTATGACCCACAATACCTACTATGAATGTGTTGTAACAGATTATTTTGAGAAGAATACAAATCCTTTTTTATGTATAAAACCACATATTTCGTTGAATGATGATGACCTATTTGTAGTGGGTCGCATTTTTATTTTATTTATGATAGAATATAAAGCGAGAAAAACAATACAAAAAGAGGGGGGTGAGCTGATTGGAAAAGAATAGTTTTAGAATCAGAGACATACCTATTAAATCGTTTATGTTTGAAACTAATTCCAATGACGATTTTGGTACCGTTCTTAAAAGATATATGGATGAAGAAAATGTTTCTGTTCGTAATCTGGCATTAAGAACCGGCATTAGTTTTAACTCGCTGGTTAAGTACAGATCAGGCCATATACCTAAGGATTATCAAATTATCGTTATGCTCTGTATTGGATTGAAGATTAATCAAAAAAGAGCAGAGTATCTTTTTAAATTGGCTCACTTATCGCTTGGAGATGATGTTACTTCTATGATATATAGAATGTTGATAAGTTTATCTTTTGTTTCGGAGATAACTATAGAGGAATGTAAATCCATTTTATCACAGTATGGACTTCAGGAGTTAAAAACGGTATCAAATTTTATGAGGAGTGAAAAATAGGTGAAATTGATACTTAATAATACATATTTCGCAAATTAGTTAATTATCATTCTAAGTGCGAAATTAACAGTATATATTATATGGAGGTCAGAATAATGGGCAGAGCATCGGTTATCACGGAAATCGTCATTGAGCGAGTCTTTGGAAAGAGCAACTTTTTATCTCTCTTTGCAGGGTATGTATCCGACAGGATTCTGGCTGATATGAACAGAGAGATCAACTGCGAAAATGATGATTTTGAGGGAAATAAGGAAAAAACAGCAGATTTGCATTGACGTCAACGCTTTACTATGGTAAAATATAAATGCAAACGTTGTTTTTCATTCCATAGAAAGGAAAACTTTTATGGATATGAAAATATATAAAGCAGCTTGTTATTGCAGATTGTCGCAGGACGATGTCAACGATGGAACCAGCGTATCAATAACTACGCAGATGGCTGTTGCAAAAGAATTCTGCAAAGAAAACAAATTTCAGATAGTTGACTACTACTGTGATGACGGCTATACAGGCACAAACTTTAACAGACCCGAATTCAAACGTATGATGAAGGACGTTGAAAAAGGTCGTGTCAATCTCGTGATAGTAAAGGATCTGTCGAGATTCGGCAGAGAGCATATAATGGTTGACAGCTACACGCAGATATATTTCCCCGAAAACGGTGTTCGGTTTATCGCCATATATGATAATATCGACATCACGCCGAGAAGCCATTACGATTTGATGATGAATATAAAAAGCGTTATCAATGAGTATTACCCGGCAGAGGTTTCAAGCAAGGTCAGACATTCCTTTGATGTAAAAACCAAAAACGGTGAGTTTCTTCATCCCACAGTTCCTTACGGATACAAAAAGTCAAAGGTAAACAAAAACAAGCTTGAAATTGATGAGGAATCGGGTCCTACGGTGATAAAAATATTTGAGCTTATCGCTTATCGGGGAATGGGCGTAACAAACGTTGCCAACTTATTATATGAACAGCAGATACTCAATCCGACCGCTTTCAAAGAGTATCGTGAAGGACACATCAAATCGGAAAATCCGTACAGATGGAATAAGTCCTCCATATACAATATCTTGAATAATCAGGTCTATCTTGGAAGAATGATAAACGGAAAAACAAGAAAAGTCAGCTTCAAGAGCGACAAGATATTCAAGGCAGATGAGGACGAATGGGTGGTAGCCGAAAAAGCTCACGAACCCATAGTTACACAGGAATTGTGGGACAGTGCCCATTTGAGAGTTAATCAGAGAAAGCGTGTCTGCAATCCTGACCAGCCTGAGAATATGTTCAAAGGACTGCTTGTATGCAAGGACTGCGGAGCGACAATGCGAGTGTTCAATCCCAAGAATAAAAGCCGATATTTTGTATGCTCCCAAAGCCAGTGCAGAGTAGCAGGGGATTTCAGGTGTTCCACTCACAATATTCAGTACGATATTCTTGCCGAAAACGTGTTAAGGGACATCAATATGATGATAAGGCTGCTTAATTCCGATGAAGAAGCATTTTCGGAGCGAGTGCTTGGGAATATCAGAATAGAGTCGGGTCAGATTGAGAAAATTACCAATGAACTCAGCGAAATTGACCGTCAGATTGACAGACAGACGAAAAAGTACAAAAGGCTGTATGATGATTATTATGACGGAGTGATCCACGATGCAAAGCTCTTTGAGGAAATGACCGCCGACTGTGAGGAAAAGAGAAATCTTCTGTTTGCAAGAAAGGAACAGCTTGAAGAAGAACTTGAATCCTCAAACAAGGTGTTCGAGGATTCGGAAAAATTTATTAAGCTTCTCAAGGGTTATGATTATCTGACCGAGCTGACATCGCAGGTACTTAACACACTGATAGAAAAAATAACTGTCGGTGAGAAAGAATACGTTGAACCTAAAAAGACAGTTCAGAAAGTTAAGATTTACTATAAGTTTGTCGGCAATATCGACAGATGTGAATGAAATGTAAAGTGGGTCACTTTAATGCTTGGCGGGGGAGCCAAAACAAAAACATACAAACCGTTTCGATAATATGCGGCTGTATGGTA
>ENA-OWRJ01004048-OWRJ01004048.1-human-gut-metagenome-genome-assembly--contig:-NODE-4048-length-9937-cov-3.628314_pt1 | contig 9937 bp, 7 predicted proteins | sample MGYA00248269_ERZ651897 | MGnify/ENA primary metagenome ERZ651897 (study PRJEB26924, sample SAMEA4378252) | human gut metagenome | biome: human gut; feature: human-associated habitat; material: faeces...
TTTGCAAGCAGATGGCGTGCAAAGTCGCCAGACGTTCTTTGTGCGGTATTGCCTTAGGGAAACACGGATTAAAGCTTGTGTATAGGATGCATCGTCAGGCGGGCTTTATGCAGCATTTCTTTATGTCACTTGACACACTTGTTATTTTGCATTATAATAAGTATCACGATTACGGAGAAATATGGGCAACTACGCACAGACTCTCAGAAAGGGGAACGGTGATGAAAAAGAGAAGATTTGACTGGCTGCGAAAGACCAGTTCGGCAGATGTGATGAACCCGAAAAATTATGAATATCGGCTGAAACAGCTGGACGATGACAATCCGGCAGAACAGAAAGAAGCATATACGTGGTTTCAGAAGCACGCAGAAGAAGGCGATGCATCTGCACAGTATCAGACCGCAATGTGTTTTCTGCATGGAGTTGGTGTGGAAAAAGATGAGGAACAATTCCTGTATTGGCTCACAAAGTCTGCGGAACAGGAGTACGGCGAGGCACTGACGACAATGGGGATTCATTATTTCTATGATTTTGATGCCGTAGAAGAAACAGAACAGGGGATTCCGTGGATGGAACGTGCCATAGAACAGCACGATGATAATGCGGCTGCGATATTGGGTGTATATCTTGTGGAAACTCCGAAAGAGGACTGCCATGAGGAAGAACGCAGGCACCGCGGCTTTTTGTTGCTGCAATCTTCTGCTCTGGAAGGCAACCTTGAAGATCATCTGCGGATACAGGCGTTTTTTGAATTAGGGCATTGTTATTATTACGGCATTGGAACAGAAACAAATATTGAAGAAGCTTATACGTGGTATGCCCGTGCTGCGGAATCGGGGAGTGAAGGTGCTCAATATTTGGCGGCATCTTTGATACTGGACAAGCGGTGTTCTGAAACGGATACCGCAAAAGCCATTGCGTGGCTGCGGCAGGCAGCAGAACAGGGCTGTATGTATTCCACGATGCGGTTAGGGGAATGCTATCTGGAAGGCAACGTGGTGCCCAAAGATGCGGAAGAAGCTTTTCAGTGGTTTCAGAAGTCAGCGGAGCTTGGCAACCCCGCTGCGGTCAATATGGTGGGACGCTGCTATATGGACGGGAACGGCGTAGAGCAAGATCAGGAAAAGGCATTTCAGTATTTTCAGAAGGCATCAGAAGCTGGTGACGAATCTGCTATGTTTAATCTGGCAGACTGTTATTTCAACGGGCTGGGAACAGAGCAGTCCGAAGAACAGGCAGTGCCGTGGTATCAGAAAGCCGCCGAAGCGAACATTTCCATTGCCCAGTACATGCTGGGAACCTGTTATCATTTTGGAAAGGGCGTTTCGCCGAATGAAGAACTGGCACTGCACTGGCTTCGAAAAGCTGCTGAACAGGACTATGTCGGGGCACAGTACGCATTGGGCACGCTTCTGTTCCGGAATGAGGATAGCGGAGAAAACGATGCCGAAGCAGTTCGTTGGCTGGAACGTGCCGCAGAACTGGGCGATATTGGTTCTCAGGTGAAGCTGGGCGTTTGCTATCAGGATGGATACAACGTGCTGGAGCAGGGAAAAGTCTGCTTCAAGGAGGACATGGAAAAAGCAGTGGAATTGTTTCAGAATGCTGCGGAACAGGGCGATGCAGAAGGGCAATTCCAGCTTGCCAACAGCTATCGTTTCGGTTTAGGCGTGGAAAAGAATGTGCCGAAAATGCTGTACTGGCTGCGGCTGTCTGCCATGCAGGGCTATGCAGAGGCACAGTATGCACTGGGGATCTGCTATCAGGACGGTATCGGTGTAAAAGCGGATATAGAGAAGGCAATGGACTGGTATGAGCGTTCCGCTGCCCAGAATTATCCCGATGCCATTTGTTCCGTGGGTATGTACTATCTGGACGAGGAGGACGATGTGGAAACTGCCAAGCGTCTGGTGTATAAAGCGGCCCAGATGGATTGTCCGGAAGCACAGTATTTAATGGGAATGTTTCTCTATGAGGGCGATGACAGCGAAGAAGATGAGGAAGCTGTCGCATGGTTTCGAATGGCGGCACGGTATCAGAATCACGGCGGTGCCATGGGCATGCTGGGCTATTGCTACATGAACGGCACCGGTGTAGAGCAAGACGACGAAATGGCAAGGGTCTGGCTCAAAAGAGCGGCAGAGTGTCGGGATTATGATGCCATTGAACTGCTGAAAAATTACTACATGATCGACGACTACGACGATTTCGAATACGAAGATTACGGCGATGAGCCGGAGTATGATGAGGAGGACGACGACTGGGAAGATTAAAGGCAATACCGCACAATCTTTGTGCGGTATTGCCTAAAACCGGAATCCCCGCATATCCTGTCCCTCCAGTGTCAGCAGGTCGATCTTCCGGCGGTCATTGCCGAAATAGCCGCCCAGCTTGCCGTTGGCACCGACCACCCGATGACAGGGAATGAAAATGGCAATGGGGTTTCGTTTCATGGCACCACCTACCGCCTGTGCGGACATCTTGGGAATGCCCATTTCCCGTGCAGCTTCCTGTGCCAGCATGCCGTATGTGGCAGTGCAGCCAAAGGGAATCTGCTGTGCCAGCCGCCAGATCCGCAGCTGAAACGGCGTTCCAGCCGGACGGAGCAGGGGCGTAGTTTCCGGAGCCTTGCCATTGAAGTAGGTGTCCAGACAGCGGCACACGCTTTCCAAAAACGGTGTAGGTGACTGCGGCAGTGTTGCCGGCACATCAAAAGCCGCTTCTGTCAGAGCATTGTCCTCGGCAGTAAGGCGGATATTTCCCAGAGGGGAACGATAGATCAACTGTGTTTGCATAAGATGTTCCTTTCTTTCCGCTCTTTGTTTCATCTGACGAAAAATTTGACGACGCATCTGTCGCACAATCTTTGTGCGGTATTGCCTTTACATGATATACAAATACAGCCCGAGAATAACAGTATTCTCGGGCTGTTGTTTTTTGGTGTTATGCACAGGCAGTTTCCAGTGCGATTCGCATCATATCGGTGAAAGAAGTCTGTCGTTCTTCTGCGGTGGTGGATTCGCCCCGCAGCGGACAGTCCGAAACAGTTACGATGCACAGGGCTTCTTTTCCGGCGGCAGCGGCATTCATGTACAGTGCAGCCGACTCCATTTCCGTGGCGAGCACGCCCATTTTCGCCCACTGCGGCAAAGGGCTTGGCTCGTTGTAAAACACATCGGTGGAGAGCAGGTTGCCCACATGCACCGGAATCCCCAGCCTGCCGGCAGTCTGGTAAGCTTGTTCCAGCAGGGCGAAGGAGGCGATAGGGGCGTATGTGCCGGCGAGGTGATACTGTGCCGCATAGTTGGAGTCCGTGCAGGCAGCCTGTCCCAGTACCACATCGCGGAGGTGAATGTGGTCGGCAACGCCGCCGGCAGTGCCGATGCGGAGAATCCGGTCTACGTCATACTCGTGGAACAACTCATAGGAATAGATGCCGATCGAGGGCATGCCCATGCCGCTGCCCTGTACGGAAACCGGTACGCCGTGATAGGTGCCGGTGTAGCCGTACATGCCGCGGACGATATTGTAGCATACCGCATTTTCCAGAAAATGTTCTGCGATGAATTTCGCCCGCAGCGGATCGCCGGGCATGAGTACGGTTTTGGCAATGTCGCCTTTGGCGGCTGCGTTATGAGGGGTTGCCATAAAAATCAGTCCTTTCACATATGAAATGAGGTTATTTTCTGCGGCGAAGCTGTCCCAGCGTCTGGGTGACAGCGTTGAAGTTGTACAGCACCATAAAGACAAATCCCACAGCCAGAATCAAAATCCACATAGGCGGAGCCTCCACCACGACAATGCCCAGCAGGAACAGGGCGGCGGTGTTGGCGGCGAATTTGGCGTGGTTGACCGGAAACGGAACATACTTCCGTGCGTCCACGATCCGGATACAGTAGCAGACAAAGTAGCTGGCGAATGTGGCAATTGCCGCACCCATGATGCCCCAGATGTGAATGAGGATAATGTTCAGCACGATGTTCACGATTGCAGCCACCAGACTGGTCCAGAACGAGTGTGTGGTGTGCTGTGTCGCAGAGTAAACGCTGCTCAGGAACTGGTTGAAGCACATCATCAGCACGCCTACGATCAGTACCGGCGTATAGAGGAATGCGGTGGCGTATTCCGGATAGGTGTTGGAATCGATCAGAATGTTGGACAGGATCCGGACAAATACGATCAGTCCGGCACTGGCGATAAACATGAACGACTGGTAGGTATCGAATACACGGTGATAGAACCGGCTTCTGTCCTTGGAGTCGTTTTCCTCAATGGCGGACATGTTCCACGCCTGAAAGAAAATCGTGGAAATGGTGGAGATCAGGTTCGGGATCTTGGTGGAAACACCGTAGATACCGGCGGCAGTTTCGCCCACCAGTCCTGCCGGACCGGACATGTACCGGATAAACAGCCGGTCGGAAAAGCCGGTCACCAGCCACAGCAGGGCGGACGGGATCAGCGGAATGGAAAACCGCAGCATCATGCGTAAGATCTTCTTGTCCATGTACCGCAGCCGGAAGTACCGGTGCAGTCCGGCGACCGCCCACAGGAACAGCCCCGACAGCAGGTCGGACAAGATCACGGAGATCAGGAAGCCTGTTACACCCAGATGGAATCCCGCAATAAAGGCCACATTGAACAGGAACAGGGTCAGCGTGGCGAGTATGCCGTCTATGGCAAACAATCGCACCAACCCTCGTGCCCGCACAAACTGGGAGGCGATCTGTCGGAATCCGGAAGTGATACAGTAGATCACCAGCAGCACCACATAGCCCTCTGTATAGGGCAGCAGGGTGAGTGCCGGCGAAAGCAGCAACAGAATGCCGATGCCGAACAGCTCTGTCACACAGGCGGAAGTAAAGACCTTGCGGTTGTCGAAGTTTTTGTCAATGCCGTAGCGAATGACTGCATCGGCAATGGAAAAGGTAATGACCGGAATCAGAAAGTTTGCGGTCTGTTCCAGCAGCTCTTTCGTGCTGTTGTCGCCGGGGTTGATGTTTCCCGTATAAAGCCGCGTCAGCAGCAGGAGCAGAATCTTGGAACCGAATGAGCCGATCGCAAATATCAGCGTATTCGAAACGAGTTTTTTGTATTTGTTCATGAAAGCCCACCTTTATCTGTGTTTCACCGCACCGGAAAATCTGACAACGCCTCTTATGCACAGGTTTCGCACAGTTGCCTGTCATGCCGTCGATTTTTTCGGTGCTTCTTCTTATTATAACATAAATCGATGCAAAATGGAATCTTTTTTTGCAAATCTCTGCCGGAAAACAGAATTTGTGCATCTTTTACAATTTGATGATTACAAAATTGTGCATATATACAAACCTCAAAAATTTTTTCTGGAAAGTGCAACATTTCGGGGTGCTCGATTGTGTATATAGTGAAGGGATTTTTTGTGGGGTGAAGAACCCCGCAGAAATGGGCGGTCAGAAATCGTCCGAAAGGAACGGAAATGTGAAATTATAATACATGGACAGGCAGCGGAGCAGGAGTACTTCTCCGCCTGTGGACCTGATGCCGCGAAGGGACAGCAAGGGAAAGCTGGCGGGATCGGGCGTTTGTCTGCTGTCGGTCAATGTGCAGTGGAAACACTGATGAAAGAAACTTGCCGTGGAAAGGATGACAGGTGAATTTCATCAGTGCTTCCCACAAGAGGCGTTCACATCAAAATGCGAACGCGATCGAGAGAGCGTGGCTCTCGTTTCTCATTTCCTCTGTTTGGCAGTGTTCCCGCGGGAATGCTGTCAGATGCGTATCGGCAAAAACGAGGGATATTTTCTATATTCCCTCATTATTTGCTTTATATACATATTACGTCTAAAAATATGCGGTATGATGGAAATGGAATGCGTTGTGTGGCAGGCGTGTGCCTGTCGAATGCATGTGCAACAGCATGCCAGCGTATTATATGCCGAAATGTAGACGATAGGGGGTATTCCCGTGCCGCAGGACGAAGCCGCGTTTGCGAAGTTTTATGCACGGCATGTCGATACGGTATATCGTATATGCTACATACGGATGAAAAATCAGATGGATGCGGAAGATGTGACGCAGGACGTTTTTTTGCGGGCGATGCAGCAACCGCAGCTTTGGTCAGATGATGACCATGCCAGAGCATGGCTGTTGGTGACTGCGTCGAATCTTTGTAAAAATGCGATGCATCACTGGTCACGGACCAAGCGGGAAGAAGTCGAAGACTGGGAGGCAACTCTTGGAACAACGGCATCGCCGGATGAGGTTTCTGCTGTGATGTCTGCAGTAATGGGATTACCGGATCAATACAAGACCGTAGTGTATTTATTTTATTATGAAGGGTATTCCGGAGCAGAAATTGCCGGAATGCTGGGGAAAAAAGAATCCACAGTTCGTTCGCTGCTGCACCGCGGCAAGAAGATACTGTTGAAAAAGTTAGGAGGTGAGCCGTATGCAGAAACAGGAAGATGAAAAGTTGGAACGCCGTCTGCATCAAGTGATGGAGCAGATCCAGCCTGATGAAGATGCGAAAGACCGCATGTATCTGGAGATCATGCGGCGTGCCTCTGTTGCTGAAACACCGCCGGCAAAACCGAAGCCGTGGTATCTCCGGTGGCAGACCAGTGCCGGAGCCTGTACCGCAGCACTGCTCTGTGTCGTTGTGGTGGCGGCGGCAGTGCACGGGAGAATGCCGCAGGGCGGCACCGGTCAACTGGATATTGTTTCTCCCACAGTGACGACACAGGCTTCTGAACTGCCGGCAGACACGGAGCAGCCGGACGAAACAGAAACAAGACCGCAGACAGAAACCACTGCCGCAGAAACTGGCGTGACAGTGCACTCTGCGGGAAATGCCAGTGCTGTCGCGGAAAGCAGTACTGTTCCGGCGGAAGATGAAATCGTTTCTCCGGAAATCACCGTGCCGCAGAAGCCGCAGCAGCAGGAAACCCAGCCGGTCGTGACGACTGCGGCTCCGCAGGCCAAACCGGTGCAGACCACTGCCGCAGCAATGACTGCTCCGAAAACGGAAACCACTGCGGCACCGGAAACGGTCACCGAACCGCCGGCAACCACAGCATCATCTGTGGAAACTGTGCCGATCCGGCAGAACATCTACCTGTATTATAAGCTGACGTGGGAGGGAAATCTCTACGATACAGATTATATGGAAGTGTCCAGCAGTTCTCTGGATCAGTATTTGGGATACGGCGTGACACGGGGCAATGATGTGGAAGATACGTATACCGTGTTGATCTACTCTATTGTTGGCGTGGATCCTGTACAGCAGGTAGCAGTACAGTATGCAGGGGAAGAAAAGTACTATGTTTTCACGATCCAGTGAATATAAGAGCTTATTGAAAAAATGAAATCCGGAATCGGTGTCACTAATCTGCCGTGGCACCGAATTTTTTTTAGGAAACACTGAATAAAGCTTGTGCAGTGTTGTTTTATCGGAAATATTGTCTTGACAAATCTGTAAAAAAACAGTATACTAGAACAGGAACGCTGAATATGCGGTATTTTTTTCTGATAACGGGGGGTATCAAATTGGCAACCAAACGAGTAAAACAACTGGAAAAATTCCTGATCGGACTGGGAATTGCTTTGCTGGCAATGATCATCATCTGCATTATCGTGGTCAGCCGTGCGGACAAGGTTTCTGCACCGGACGCGATTCCGATTCTGACGACAACGACGACAACGACAACGACGACAGTCACCACGACCACGACGATCACATATGATTACACCATGCACATCGATATGGAAAAGGTCAAGCAGCATCATGAGAAAAATCCGGACGTTGTGGGCTGGGTCTATGTCAATGATACACCCATTGATTACCCCATTGTACAGAAGGACGACAATGCATATTATATCGACCGTGACTGGGAGGGCAATCACAGCTCTGCCGGCAGTATCTTCGAGGACTTCCGCGGCAAGATCGGCGAAACAGAAAACACCCTGCTCTATGGGCATAACATGGGAAATGGCTCCATGTTCCACTCGGTCAAGAGTTTCAAGGAAGAAGAATGGGGCAGACAGCACATTTATTTCGAGGTGGCAACACTGGACAAGCGGTATCTGTACCGCATCGTGGCATCTTCCGTGCTGAACGGTGAGGACGGTACAGCATTCGACTACTGGAACCGCATCACTCTGAATCAGGAGGAATTCCAGAAGTACATTGAGGAGATTCGCAGTACGGCGTTGATCTGGTACGCACCGGACGACGACCCGCCTGCATACGGGGACAAGATGATTGCCCTGCAAACCTGTAACTCCGGTGCAGACGACGGAATCCGCTGCCTGCTGTTCGGACAGTGTCTGGGCGAATTCTAAGGCGACTTGAAAATCAAACATCACAAAAACGGGCACTCTGGAAAAATACCAGAGTGCCCGTTTGACTTTTCTCGGAAATACAAAGACAGCGTTACTGAAATCTCCGAAAAACAAAAAGAGCAGCACACTGCATGGTGCTGCTCCTTTTGTCTGTTATGTACGCTTAAAATCCGTTCAGATGATACTTGGTCATCAGGTTCGGATAGCATTTATAGCTGTAGTCCAGATCCACATTGCCGCTGATGCCGCTGACAGAACCAGTGCTGGAATACTGCCACATGCCATAGCTGGTCTTGGAGTAAGACGGGCGGCTGACACCGAAGTGTGCGACCCAGATGTCGTAGTCCTCCAGAACTGACTGATAGACGTAGCTGTTCAGGAAACTTGCGTAGCTGTACAGGCTGATGTAGTATCCCTTGGATTCCATGGTGTCACAGAATGCCTGAATGATCGCAGATACCTGCTCCTTGGAAAGCTTGGTCTGGGTAGAATCTTCAATGTCCAGTACCAGCGGATATTCGAACTGGTATCCCTGCACAATGCTGGCAAATACTTCTGCTTCCTGCTTTGCCTCTGCCGGAGTGACAGCGTAGCTGTACCAGTATGCACCGCAGGCAACGCCTGCCGCCTTGGCATTCCGCATGTTCTGTTCAAAGTAAGGATCCTTCTGGCTGGCGTATTTGCCGTAGCCTGCACGGATAATGGCGAAGTCATTGCCTGCCGCCTTTACCGCATTCCAGTCGATGTTGCCCTGATACTTGGAAACGTCAATGCCGCGGTAAGAATCCTTCTGTGCCCATGCTCCGGTTGCCGTCTGTGTAGTGGTCACTGTGGTAGTTGCCGGAGCAGCGGTGGTGGCGAGGAGCGTTGTAGTTGCTTTCGTAGTAGCTTTGGTGGTAGTGCTGGAAGCAGGAAGCGAAGTTACCGCCATGGACTCTGCCGGCGTGGTCTTGCTTTCAGCAGATGCAGAAGCTGTGGAACTGTCCGTAGCGGTTTCCGGTACCGGCGGGAACGTACTGAGAATGGCCGTGGTGGTTTCGGTCAGCGTTGTGGTTGCAGTTGCCACCGGAACTGTGGTCGGCTGTGTAGTTTCCGTATTGCCGTTGCCGTTCGCAGCGTCCCACTCCTGCAAAAAGGCCAGTGCTTCGTCAGTATGTTTGCCATAGGCACCGAAGTAAGCACACCAGTACATTAGCAGGAAAATGTCTGCACTGTCGATGGCACCGGAATGGTCAACGTCCAGAAGGACACTGTTTTTTTCGGAGAGCGTGGAAGCAAATCCCACACCGCCGTAGCTGCATTCCAGCATCACAGCATAGCCCAGTGTCAGAAAATCGCCGCGGTCAGCTTCCTGTATCAGCTGTTCCGGAGATTGTGTCATCCCCGGAATCGTTTCCTGCACGTCTGCCGCACTGGCAGAGAGCATGCCGCCGAAAGGCAGACAAGATACGCACAGGGCTGCCGCAGTCAGAAGCCCGTTCAGTTTACGGAAAAATTTGTTTGCCATAGAGAAAACCTCCTAATCTAAGGAAACGCTGCATAAAGCCCGCCTGACGGCTTTGTACGCAATCTGCTTGCAGATTTTCCGTCATATTGCCCAGAAATCCCTTGCCAGACA
>ENA-OWRJ01004052-OWRJ01004052.1-human-gut-metagenome-genome-assembly--contig:-NODE-4052-length-9914-cov-6.999189_pt1 | contig 9914 bp, 2 predicted proteins | sample MGYA00248269_ERZ651897 | MGnify/ENA primary metagenome ERZ651897 (study PRJEB26924, sample SAMEA4378252) | human gut metagenome | biome: human gut; feature: human-associated habitat; material: faeces...
TAAGAAAATTGATACGAAACCGCTTCTTGATCCGCTCAACAGGTGGGAAACGCTTACTGTTGAGGAGAAAAACAATCTTGCCCGAATGATGATCGAGAAGATTTATATATCTGTGGAAAATGGTGTGGATATACACTATTATTTTTGAGTTGATTTAGGCTCTCTTGTTGGGGTGGGCAATCCCTTGATTAAGCGTGAGATGGAGCTTCAGACACTCATTAAGGATCTGAAAATGGAAAAGGCACGATATTCTGAGCATATTTATGAATTGCAGGACAACATTCGTGTTAAAATACCCGAAAAGTTACATCTTAACGAGCTTGTGATAGAGCATCTGCAAAAGGATGTTCAGACAGCAGGCAGGACACCTAAATGTGTTGATGATGAGGGTAAGGAGTATTATCCTATCACGATTATGGGTACAGTGTATAACGACCGCAAGGATGCCGGTACTAAGCTTAAATCGCTTATCAGTGCAAATGCAGGCAGAATGGCAGAGGGCAAGACAATGGATATTGGCGAGTACAGAGGTTTCAAGCTGTCAATATTCTACGACACGCTTACAAAGCACGTCAAGGCTTGTCTTGACGGGGAAAAACATCACTACTGCGATATGAATCCCGAAACCGACACAGGAAACCTTGTCAGACTTGATAACTGCATCAATAACATTCAGAAAAGCATTGATGATCTTATGGAGAAAAACGAAACTATGAGGTCGGAGCTTGAGCAGATGAAGGCAGATGTGGACAAGCCGTTCTCTAAAGCAGATGAGCTGTTGAAAGCTGAATCGGAGATAGAAGAAGTTCATCTCCAGCTTACGCAGTTTGAAATGACAGATGATACAATGCAGAAGGAGGTGTTCGATCGCCTGGCGGATATGTTTCCACAGGTCATGGGCGGTGATGTGGAATACGTCAAGCTTGTATCCGATAGCTATGAAGATGTTCATGTTGAGATGAATGAAAACATTCTTACCATCTGCCAGACTTATGTTCAGAATGGAGATTTGATGTATGACCCTCGTATTGACCTCAGGGTTGATTATGACAACAATAAGGTTATTCCACTAAGCTATGAAAACAGCAGCGTGGGAGCATATCAGGAGTTTTGTCCCGATAACCTCACTCCCGAAATGGCTAAGAATATGAATGATGTTCTTGAGTTTATGAGTGATACTATGCTGGAGAATATAGAAGAGGGCGATTTTGAAGAAGTACAGGAGAATGATAAGATAGGTAAGAGATATGAAGACAGGGGCAAAGAGTGTAGCGTGAGATTGTGAAAAAAATATAGGAAGATATAATTTCTATTATTACATCTTAATATGATTAATCAGCGCATCAATACTGCAGTATGATGTGCTGATTTTATTTTTGAAGGATTTTAGTATCTGTTTGTTAAAGGTGTGCAAAAATGACGCAAGGAAGATGCGCGAATTAGTGAAATTGCAAGAATATATGTCACCTTGTGTTACATAGTGACGAAATACAATGTCTTATGTTTTGTTGGAGATTACAGATAAGATGATTGGAGGTGTTATATAAAAATGCACATATTTTATAATTTGATTAAAGATATTATTGGAAAATATATTTTAAACAATAACTGCTTTTAAATATTATTGGCAGTTATTATATACTGATTGCAGAGTAAATATGTTAGAGGGTAATTATATTGGAGGATGAAGATGATAAGTGAAAAAAATAGAAGAAAATGTAGCCGAATATTGGCGGGTATAACTTCTGTAGCAATGACTATGACAATGGCACCTGAATTGTGGCTGCCTGTTCATGCTGAAATTGTAAGAGATGAAATACAGGAAACGGAAATATTGAATGAAGTAACTACTGCACCTGTTGAAGAAACAGAAGAGTCGATAATGTTATACTCTTACGATGATGCGGTTGTTGATGTTTCATCCGAAGAACTTATAAAATATACCTACGGAAACAGTGAATATGCAATAATTGACATAGGAATGTCGTGGACAGAGGCAAAGAGTTATTGTGAAAGACTTGGTGGGCATTTGCTGACTGTCAACAGTTCGGAAGAACAGGAATATGTTAATAAGAAGTTGTTATCAATAGGAAGTCAGAATATGTACTGGCTTGGCGGATACAGAGAAAACTATAGTGAACCGTGGAAATGGGTTACAGGAGAAAATATTGAACTTTTCAACTGGTCATCCGGTGAACCAAATTCAAAATCGGAAAACTATATTCATATGTATAGATCAAATAATACAACTGGAACATGGAATAACACAACAGAATATAGTAGCGGTAATTGGTTTTACGGTTCAATAAATAGCGGATTTATATGTGAGTGGGATAATGTTTCCGATAATAAACCTGAGTCGGAAAATGTACAAAGCAGCATAGGAGCACTTTCCGAATACACCGTATTCTCCGCAAATCAGAATGAAGACTTGGCTCTCAACGGCTGGAAAGCAAATTTCACAGGTGGAATATATTCGGGAAGAAATTTTGTGTGCAATCTTTCCGAGTTCTATCTTGACGGAAAAGCCGATGCTGTCGGTACAGTATCGGCAAACGGCTGGAAGATAAATATCCCCGAAAAGAATGAGAATATTGAAGCTATAGCTATGCCCGAGCTTGAAGAGGCTATTCTTGCTAAGGCAGGAGAATATACCTATTATCCCGAAAGTCCGTCTTTTATTCAGGATACTAATATTATCAACGGCAGCATTATGGCTTCCGGTGATGTAACAATAAGCGGAACTAATTTTGAAGGTGACTGCTATATTATTGCAGACAAGGACATTACATATAACGTAAATAATCTTAACACCACAGGCAGACTTGTACTGTATTCACGAAACGGAAATATTACTGTAAACGGCACAAATATCAATGTAAATGGTATTATGTATGCACCAATGGGCAAGGTATCGTTTAATGCAAATGAAACGATCGTAAACGGACGAATCTGGGCGGATACTGTCAATTTAAGCGGAAGTGTTTTCAATATAAAGGGCAGTGACGGCGATCTTGACCTTATAGGCAGCGTAACTAAAGCAGGCATTTCCAAAACATATACAACAGATGAGGATTTTTCCGAAGGAACACTTGACGGAGTAAGCCTTTCTGTACCCAATCAGCTTGTTCTTTCTGAAAACGGTGTAAACGAAAAGTTTCCTGCCGAGGAAAAGGTTTTCGGAGATTCTCAGAACGGAAATGGTGTAAAGGTTACATATTCTGCTGATACAAGAGCCGTTTCGCATAGCGGCGAGAGTGTAAATATCACATATGGTCTCAGCGGATTCGGAGAAATTGAGAATAATGAAAATGCTATAGATTTGGTTATTCTTATTGACGAATCAGGCAGTATGAATACAGCGAGAATGACAAATGCCAAAAATGCAGCAAAAGAAGTAGTATCCCAAATGAAGGATAATGACAGATGTGCAGTTGTAGGTTTTTCTACAATTATACATAATGTCCAGTCGTTTACATCTGATAAAGATGCACTTAATTCGGCAATTGACGAAATAAAGTACACAGGTGGTACGAATATTGAACTTGGACTGAAATATGCTGTAGGCTTATTTGAAGAAAATGAAAGACAAAAGTATATAATGCTGATTTCCGATGGCGAAGATAACAGTAAATCTGCTGCTATTGCTGAGCAGGCAGGCGAAAAAGGCATTCGTATTCTTGCTATGATGATTGGAACAGGCTCGCTTCAGATGCAGACTGTAGCCATTAACAGTAACGGTATCTACAAAAACGCCCCCACTGCCGAGGACATCGGAGAAATTATGTCGTATTTTGCTTCCGAGGTTTTCAACACCGCAGGAAGAAATACAACATTCAGAACAACGGTTAAGGATAAAAATTCCGTTGATATAAATGCGATAAGCCCCATACCCTCAAAGATAACCGAAAACTCAGACGGAAGCGTAACTCTTGAATGGAGCTTTGACAGGATTTCTGTTGATGAAACCGAAAATGTTTTTATTCCAGTTACGGCAAATGCCGAGGGTGAATTTGCAGAACTTCTTTCAGACACATCCTGCGTATATTATGATAAAAACGGTAAGCCTGATGTGATTTATGCGGATGATGTAACCATACCTGTTTCAAAGTATGCTTCAAATGGCAGCTGGACTGCTGTTTTTGACAGTGAGCAGACAGGTTCGGAATGGACAGGTATTTATTGGAACGGAATCAGATATGGTGACGGAGAAATTACGGTTACCGCTTGCGTAAGCGAGGACGGAGTAACCTTTGGCGAAGCTGTGCCTGTTCGTAATTATTCTGCACTTAATGGACTTATCGGAAGATATGTAAAGCTCAACGTATATATAACAGTATCCTCTGACGGCAAAACACCTGAGCTTTTTGATATTACCGTAACCGGCGGTGATGTTCCTGAATGTGATAATTCACAGCCTAACGTAGCAATTTATGCAAAGCTTGGCACAAAGGTAAATGTACCTGTAACAGTTCGGGGAGTGATTTCCGACGACTGCCTTTCCGACACTCTGACCTTTGAATGGTCCTGTGCAGATGAAAATGTGATATTTGCTGATAAAAATGCACTTATTACATCTGCCGTATTTTCAAACGAGGGCGTATATGAGGTCAAGCTGACTGTAAATGACGGAGAAAAGAGCAGTGAATCGGTATTTGAAATAACAGTATCTCCTGCTGATAAATATGAAGATATTGACCCCGAATCGGGAGAGGCTGCCGCACCCGAAATATCTGTAAATCTTCCTCAATACGCTGACAGGTATCAGAAGATCACCGCAAAGATTGAGAAGCTGAATAATACGGAGATAGCTTGGTACAGCGTTATTTTTAACGGAAATCAGGCAATTGAGGTTTCTGAGAATGGTGAGTTTACACTTACAATGCCGGGAAGCAACAGAGCTTATCCTGTAGTTGTTCGTGCCTTTGATTGGTCGGGAAAATCTGATGTTAAGGAATATACAATTACTGTTAATTCGGAAATCCCCACAATTGAAATAATCCCATCGGCAGAAAAGGTATATACAGATGAAGAAGCATATTTCACAGTAAACACAACTCTTGCGGACAAAATCAAGAGCATTGAATATACCCTTAACGGCGAAGCTGTAAGTGTAAATGACGGTAAGTATTTTCTTGACACGACAAATGAGGAAAATTATACACTTTCTGCAAAGCTGATTACAAATGCAGGAAAAACAATAACTGCGTCTGCTTCAATAGAGGTTGTAAAGGCAAGCACACCCGTTGTTGACCTTTCATTTGATAAGGAATTGTATGCAGAGGGCGATGATGTAATTGTCACCGTTAATGCAAGCGATGAAAACGGAATTGCCGGTATTGCACTTGAGTACAACTATCAGCAGGTTCAGCTTGATGAAAGCAATTCCTTTAAAATTGAAGGCATTACGGCAGGCAAACACACTCTTGTAGGTATTGCGTGGAATGAAGCAGGCATTGTTTCAAGTGCAGGCTATGAGATAACTATTGAGCCGAGGGTTATTAACACAATAACAGTTGAGGCAGCTGTTGAAGATACTGAGCTTACCCTCGGTGAAACAGCAAAACTCACCGTAAATGTAAATGGCGGTGACGGAACGGAAACCGTTTCGGTGGATGTAAACGGTAATATTCTTACTTCCGATACTAATGTATATGAGTATACTCCAAATTCGATTGGTGAATATGTATTTACAGTAACTGTATCTACAGAAACTGAAACAAAGTCAACATCCCTTACAGTGAATGTTGCGGAGAAAATCACACCGCCCGAACAGGACGTTTCAGCTCCCGAAATATCTATTTCTCTCAATAAGGACATTTATTATGAGGGCGACAGCATTATTATTACGGTAAATTCAACCGATAATATCGGAGTTACCAATACTGTGGTAACGGTAAATGAGAGTGAAATATCTGCTGATGAAAACGGTAAGTATGTAATTGAAAATGCTGTTTTCGGCACTTATGAAATCAAGGCGACAGCTTATGATGCGGCAGGAAACAGTGGTTGGACAGCTGTGTCTGTTCCCGTCAACAAATCCGGCAGCGAGCCTGTTGAATCCGATGAGCTTACTTTGGAGGTATTTATAGATACCGATTCAATTGAAATCGGCAAAACCTCGGATATTATCATAACCGTAAACGGCGGAGTGGGTGAAAAGAATGTTTCCTGCACAATAAACGGTGATACTGTTTCGGTTGTAGATTCAAAGGCAGAATTTTCTCCCGACAAGGCAGGCGAATACATCATTTACGTTTCCGCAGTTGATGAAAACGGCAGAAATGTTATTAAGACGATCACATTGAGTGTCACCGAAAACGGTGCCGACATCGGCGGTGAAGAAAAAATCGTTTCCGCTCGGCTTATTGTCAACAATGACCGAATAAATGACGGTGAGCATAACGAAGCAAAGGTCGGTGATGAGGTTTCCGTATTTGTGGAAATTGAAAATCTTTCCGATGATGATATTGAGAGCCTTGTTGTTACCGTAAACGGCGAGGAAATCACTCTCGATTCAGAAAAAAGGGCTGTATATGTTCCCGAAACAGTCGGTGAATATCTGTTTAATGCCATTCTCAAATCAAAGGACGGTAATACGGCTGACCTTAAATATATGCTTTATGTTGTAAAGGACGGCGGAGAAGATGTTGATAATCCCGATGTTCCGGACGAAAGTGAGCTTTTTGTTGACATTACATCTCCCGAGGACGTTAAGGAAATAACTGCGCCCACAGATATTATCGGTTCTGTTAAGGGCAGTGAGTTTGTAAAATATACCCTTGAATATGCTCCTGTCGGCACAGATAATTATGTAACGCTCAGCACAGGTACTGAGGAGATCGACAGCGGTGTTCTCGGACAGCTTGACCCCACTATGCTCAGAAACGGATATTATGATATTAAGCTGACAGGCTATACTGACAGCGTTAATGTAAGCGACACTGTTACTGTTTACATAACGGGACAGATGAAGATAGGCAATTTCTCAGTAGCTTTTCAGGATATGGACGTAAATGTTCCGGGACTTGCTCTGACTGTTGTAAGAGGTTATGACAGCAGGGACAGGGCAGTATCGGGAGATTTCGGTTATGGCTGGAATCTTTCACTGACAAGTGCGGATATTTCCGAGAGCTGCAAGCCTTCTGAAAATTGGTCGCAGAATGTGACGGAAAGTGCATTTGTCACAACATATAAATTAAGCGAGGATAAGTCACATCAGGTATCTATTGATTGGGGCAGCGGCAAGACTGAAAAATTCAATATGCAGCTTACTCCTGCTTCTTCGCTTACTCCTATCTATTCGGGAATTACAGTTTCCTATAAAGCACAAAAGGGTACAAAATCTAAACTTGAGCCGCTTAACAAGGGCGTTGCGGCACTTGTATACGAGAATAATACCCTTATGTATTCCGACGGAACTCCCTATGCTCCCGCAGGCTATAAGCTGACAAAGCAGGACGGTACTGTCTACTATTTTGATGCTGAGGGAAATGTCACAAAAATCATTGATACAAACGGTTTCACAATTGAAATGACCGAGGACGGCATAATTCATTCCGATGGCAAGTCTATTGTGTATAATCGTGACAGCGAGGGCAGAATTACAAGCATTGTTTCTCCCACAGGAAAAACAGTTGAGTATACTTATGATTCAAACGGCGACCTAACTTCCGTTAAGGACATCGGCGGATACATCACAAGGTTTGAATATGATGACCATTACATCACAAATATCATTGACCCCAGAGGTGTAAATGTTTCAAGGAATATTTATGATGATAACGGCAGACTTATAAAGACTATTGACAGTGACGGCAATGAAATTGTATACGACCACGACATTGATGGCAGACGTGAAGTTATTACCGACAGAAACGGCAATACAACTCTTTATGTTTACGATGATAAGGGAAATATTCTGTCTGTAACCGACCCTAACGGCAATACTGTCAAGAATACCTATGATTCAAACGGTAATCTTGATAAAACTGTTGATGCTCTCGGAAATGTTACCGACTATGGTTACAGTGAAAGCGGCGACCTGCTTTCACTCACTGATGCAGAGGGACACACTGTTACAAATTCCTACAATTCAAAGGGACAGCTTACATCGATCAATGCAATGGGAATAAACACAATTACCGTTGCTTATGATGATAAGGGCAATACCGCAGCTACAACAGATGCTCTGGGAAATGACATCAATTATTCCTATGACGGAAAGGGTCAGCTGACCTCTGTTACGGACGAAATAGGTTCGTATATGAATATGACCTACGATAGTGAGGGCAATGTTGTTTCCGCAACAAACGGTGCAGGAACTGTTTCTCAGTTTGCATACGATTCTGACGGAAACTGCACCTCGAAAACGCTTACCTATACTACAGATGAGGGCGTTAAAACTGTAACCGAGCAGTATTTCTATGACAATGCCGGCAATCTTATAAAGATAATCGACAGCGAGGGAAATGTTACAACCACCGAATACAACAGTATGGGCAAGGTGTCCTGTGCGACAGATGAAAAGGGCAGAAAGACAAGCTATGCTTATGACGATTTCGGAAATATGACGAAGATTTCTTATTCTGACGGCACAAGTGAAAGTTTTACCTACGACCGTGAGGGCAATAATCTTACCGCAACCGACCGCATGGGCAGAACTGTAACAATGACCTATGATAAGGTGGGCAATCTGCTTTCAAAGACCTATCCCAACGGTGCAAGGGTTACATATACTTATGACGGAAATTACAATCTCATTTCCGAAACAAGTGCAAGCGGCGGCATCACATATTATGAGTATGACAAAATCGGCAGAAATACCGCTATAATTGATGCTCTGGGCAACCGCACAACATTCAGCTACAACGCAAAATCTCAGCTTGAAAGCATGACCGACCCTATGGGCAGGACATACACCTACAGCTATGACGACAACGGCAACCGCATAAAGACCACGGTTGTGATTTTTGAAATGTGTCTCACGTTATGACATAATACGACGGCACAACCGCTTAATTGCCAGAAATCATAAAAAATGTCGCTGTCAAGGTTGTCTTCGACATTCATTTTAACCTTGACAGCGACATTTTTTATGATATAATGACAGAGCGGTTATGACGTCTTTCGACATTTACACAGTTAAAGAATCGGACTCAAGACCACCTATCCCAACGGCACAAGTGTGTCATCTGTTTACGATGCAAGAGGACGTGTTACCCGTCAGACCGACCAGCACGGCTACAACACATATTATGTGTATGACGGTGCGGACAGGCTTGTTCGTGTGACCAATGCGCAGGGCGTTTCCACAAGCTACACCTATGACGAAGTGGGCAACATGACCTCCGTTACCGACGGAAACGGCAATGTTACCGCATACGCATATGACGATTTCGGACGGGTCATCAAGACAACGAATGCTCTGGGCGGTTCGGCATATACCACCTATAACAAGAGCGGAAATGTTCTGACCTACACCGATTATGCAGGCAATGTTACAAGCTATACATATGACAGCCTTGACAGGGTTTCAAGCAAAACCAACAATGACGGCACGGTGAACTATACCTACACGGCGGACGGAAAAATCAGCAGCGTTACCGACAGCACGGGTACAACTATGTTCACATACGACCTTATGGATGGTCTGACCCGTGTTGATTATCCCGATGGAAATTATGTAAGCTATTCCTATGATAATGCTTGCCGTCTGACTTCCGTAACAACGCCTTTTGGAACAACTGCTTATGAGTATGATTTGCTTGACAGGCTGACAAGAGTTATTGACCGCAATGGTTATGCGACTGTTTATGAGTATGATGCAAACGGTAATCGTACCGCCGTTCGCTATGCAAACGGCTATACCACAACTTATGATTATGACCTGTTAAATCGTCTTATCAAGCAGG
>ENA-OWRJ01004053-OWRJ01004053.1-human-gut-metagenome-genome-assembly--contig:-NODE-4053-length-9910-cov-3.468087_pt1 | contig 9910 bp, 6 predicted proteins | sample MGYA00248269_ERZ651897 | MGnify/ENA primary metagenome ERZ651897 (study PRJEB26924, sample SAMEA4378252) | human gut metagenome | biome: human gut; feature: human-associated habitat; material: faeces...
ACGGACTGGAAGGAACCGATCAGTACACTCGATGTGGGACGGTTTTACGGCGGTGATCTGCAGGGTGTTTTAGATAAACTTGATTATTTAAAGAGTCTCAAGATAGAAGCAATCTACTTAAATCCGGTATTTGTATCACCGTCGAACCATAAGTATGACTGTCAGGACTACGACCATATCGATCCGCATTATGGAGTGATTCTGGAGGACGCAGACGGACTGGTGTGCCCGGAAGATACGGACAATGACCGCGCACATAAATATATGACGCGGACGGCGGATGAGCAGAACCTAGAGGCGAGCGATGCCTTTTTTGCCCGCCTGATTGAGGAAGCGCACAAGCGGGGAATCCGGGTGCTGGTGGACGGTGTGTTCAACCATTGTGGTTCTTTCAATAAATGGCTGGATGCGGAACTTCTGTACCAGCACGCGGGCGGCTATCCGCAGGGGGCATATGTCTCGGAGGACAGCCCGTATCGCTATTTTTTCCAGTTCCACAATGAAAATGCCTGGCCGTTCAATGACAGCTACGACGGCTGGTGGGGACACGCGACGCTTCCGAAGCTCAATTACGAGGAATCGCCGGAATTGTACCAGTACATTCTGGGGATTGCGAAAAAATGGGTGTCGGCGCCGTTTGGAGCAGATGGCTGGCGGCTGGATGTGGCGGCAGATCTGGGGCGGAGTGCCGGGATGAACCATCAGTTCTGGCGTGATTTCCGCGCGGCAGTCAAGGAGGCAAAACCGGAGGCGGTCATGATCGCGGAACATTATGGCAGCCCGTATGACTGGCTGAAGGGCGATCAGTGGGATACGGTCATGAATTATGATGCGTTTATGGAGCCGCTGTCATGGTTTTTGACCGGGATGGAGAAGCACAGTGACGAAGAAAATCCGGCGCTGTTTGGGGATGGATGCGCCTTTTTTGAGGCGATGCGCTACCATATGAGTGAAATGCCGACGGCTTCCGTGCAGTGTGCGATGAACGAGCTGTCCAACCACGATCACTCCCGCTTTATGACGCGGACAAACCGCCGGGTGGGTCGTCTTGCGTCGGCAGGTGCAAAAGCAGCGGAGGAAGGCATCAGCTATGGCATTTTCCGCCAGGGTGTTGTCATGCAGATGACCTGGCCGGGCGCACCGACGATCTATTACGGTGACGAAGCGGGCGTCTGTGGATGGACCGATCCGGACAGCCGCCGGACGTATCCGTGGGGCGGGGAAAACCTGGAGCTGATCGAGTTCCACCGCTATATGAGCGGCATCCGGAAACGCTGTCCGGCATTTAGAAATGGTTCCCTGAAAGCGCTGGCGGCGGGAGATGGCTATATTGCCTATGGACGTTTTCAGAGTGCTCAGAGAGCTGGCGGCGCGTGCTGCGGCGTGACGGCGGTCAATACAGGTGATGACTGGCTGACGCTCAAGATTCCGGTCTGGCAGATCGGGGCGCGCGACGGGGCGGGCCTGCGCCGGGAAATGATGACCTATGAGGACGGTTACAACGCCGGACAGGTTGAACATGAGATAAAGGACGGCTATATCGAGGTGAAAATCCCACCGGTCGGAAGTATCGTTTTGACGGGAAATGATACGGCATTGTAGGAAATGTGGCTTCGACAAGATATATGATTTCTGGCAGTTGAGCGAGAAGAATCAAAAGCAGGAAAAAATGGAAATAAAAATATTAAATAAAATATATAAAAACACTTGCTTTTTTGAGACAGCCATGTTATAATCTTCAACTGTCAGAGCAATTTTGGATGGGTTCCCGAGTGGCCAAAGGGGGCAGACTGTAAATCTGTTGCGTCTCGCTTCGGTGGTTCGAATCCACCTCCATCCATTTGGCTTTGTGCCAGTCATGAGTAATCATGATGCCGGCGTGGCGGAACTGGCAGACGCACAGGACTTAAAATCCTGCGAGGGTTAAACTTCGTACCGGTTCGATTCCGGTCGCCGGCAGTATCGGGAACAGTTTTTAACTGTTCCCGATTTTGCGTTATACGGACGTATTTGCAGCGTTGGTTTATATCAGGATATAGAAATCCTGTCATAAACCGGCGCTTCTTTTGCATATAATACAAAGCAAAGGAGTGAAAACATGTCTGCATATCATCGGTTAATATCATATATCTATGCATACGAGGGCGGAATCAAAGGGAAAAATACGGGATTTGCGAAATTGGAGACGCGGGGAACTTCCTGCCGGATTCAGGTCAGCGTCCGCCGTGTCTTTGCGGGCGGCAGCCCGATCGGCGTATACCTTCTGGCAGGGCAGGAGGAAATCCGTATCGGCACCCTGTTTGTCCGTGGCGGAAATGGGGAGTTCCGTGCCGTCGTCAATTGTGAAAATATTGAAGGAAGCGGCTGCAATATGGAAGAGTGCTGTGGTCTGACTCTTCATGAGACGGACAGCGCATGGCGTGCCTATACGACGATCTGGGAAGATGCCGTCGCGCATGCGGCAGAGGTTGAGCTGGCGGATGTGACTGCTGAGAAAGTGCGGGAGCAGGAAGCGGAGAAGGAAGAGGCAACGCGGAAACTGGCAGAGAATGTATCTGGGGAAGTGAACAGCGCGTCTGTAGGGAAAGAAAAATTGGATGAGGCGTCAGAACTTACCCGGTCAGGAGAAATGGAGAGTCAGGACACATCCACGGAGACAGAGAAGAAAGAAGCTGTGAATATAAACGAAACGGACTTCGGAATCAGCCAGCCCCAGCCAGAAAAGCTGGAGAATTCAAACCTGGAGATTTTCGAGGACACGGAAACCATGGAAGCGGTTCCAGATATCTCAGAAACATCCGATCATCAAGAGGCAGAAGTTGTTCAGGAAGCGCAAACGGAAACACCGCAAGAAAGTTTTCAGGAATCCACTCAAGAAGTGCAAACGGAGACACCGAAGGAAAGTTCTCAGGAATCCTATCAGGAAGCGCAGACAGAGGCGCGACGGAAAGATTCTCAAGAATCCACCTGGGAAGTCCGGAAAGAAATGCCTCCAGATTCTCCACCAGACCATCAAGAGGCATTTCGGTCGGACTCTCAAAATCAAAAACAACCGCAACCAGATTCATCCAAGGAATTTTCGAAAGAAGATCCCGCCGAGACTCTCTGGGACCGCCTGCGCGTTACCTATCCGAAAGTAACCGCCTTCGAATGCGCCGACGGCTGCGAGATTCTGGTAATCAAACCGCAGGATATCGGGCTTCTGCCGCGGGAAAACTGGGTGTATGGAAATAACAGCTTTCTTCTGCACGGTTACTACAACTACCGATATCTGATTCTGGCGAGACTGGGGAAACCCGGCGAACGGGGGCGCTACATTCTGGGCGTGCCGGGACATTATGGAAACAATGAAAAATATATGGCGGCGATGTTCGGCTTTGACCGCTTTGTCCGTTCCACCCGCCAGCCGCCGCGCGACAGCCGGTTCGGGTACTGGTATACAGATTTGAATTTTACATAAAAATGGGTTGCTCCTTTTGGAGAGCTCTTGACAAAGGATAGCTTTTCTGGGTAGGATGGACACGGGTCAAATGCTTTCAGGTGTTTGGTTGGTAGCGGATCAAACTTGTCGGGAAACTGGGATAAGGATGTCTGTTGTTGGAAGCGGATGAATTTGAACGGAGGAAAAAACAGTGGCAGCAAAATTGACACGGGAAGAGAAATATATGAAAGCGGCGATCCGCGAGGCGAAGAAAGCCTGGGCGCTCGGAGAAGTGCCGATCGGCTGCGTGATCGTGTATGAGGACAAAATCATCGGCAGGGGTTACAACCGTCGGATGGTCGATCATAGCGCGCTGGCACATGCGGAGATCGCGGCAATCAAAAAAGCGTGCAAGCGCATGGGCGACTGGCGCCTGGAAGAATGCGAGCTGTACGTGACGCTGGAACCGTGCCCGATGTGCGCAGGGGCGATCGTGCAGGCGCGGATTCCAAAAGTTTACATCGGTTCCATGAACCCGAAAGCCGGTTGCGCCGGTTCGGTACTGAATCTTCTGGATGAAAAAGGATTCAATCATCAGGTGGAGACAGAAGAAGGACTTTTGGGCGAGGAATGTTCGATGATGTTGAAAGAATTTTTCAAAGAATTGCGTGAAAAGAGAAAAAAGAAGAAAGAAGAAAAAGCTGGTGAATGATTTCCACCAGCTTTTTGCATTCTATATTTCCCGTTCAAACCGAAAAATACAGTCCTTATTTGATTACGTGGATCCAGCCCTCCGGAGCTTTGATGTGACCCATCTGGATGCCGGTCAGTGTCTCGTAGAGTTTCTGGGTAACCGGACCCATCTTCTCCATACCTGCCGGGAAGCAGATTTCCTTGCCGTGGTCAACGATCTTGCCAACCGGGGAGATAACAGCTGCGGTACCGCACAGGCCGCACTCTGCGAAATCTTTTACTTCGTCTAAGTATACTTCGCGCTCTTCGGTCTCCATGCCAAGGTAATCTCTTGCAACCTGCAGGATAGAACGGCGTGTGATAGACGGAAGGATGCTGTTGGACTTCGGAGTTACCAGCTTGTCGTCTTTGGTGATAAAGATAACGTTTGCGCCGCCAGTCTCCTCGATCTTGGTACGTGTCTGCGGATCCAGGTAGATGTTCTCATCGAAACCGTTCTTATGAGCATCGACGATCGCATGCAGGCTCATCGCGTAGTTTAATCCGGCTTTGATGTGACCGGTTCCGTGAGGTGCTGCACGGTCGAAATCGCTGACGCGGATAGTGATCGGTTTAGCGCCGCCCTTGAAGTACGGGCCGACCGGTGTACAGAATACACGGAACTGATAGATGTTTGCCGGTTTAACGCCGATGATGGAATCATAACCGAACATATACGGGCGGATGTACAGGGTTGCACCGGAACCATACGGCGGTACGAATGCTGCGTTGGCTTCTACTACTTTTGTGATGGCGTCTACGAAGCGCTCCTTCGGGAATGGCGGCATTTCAAGACCTTTTGCGGAATTCTCCATACGCTCGCCGTTTAAGTCAGGACGGAACGTAACGATATGGCCGTCTTCGGTCGTATACGCTTTCAGACCCTCGAAGCAAGTCTGTGCATACTGCAGAACACAGGCACATTCATTCAAGGTAATATTCGGGTCGGAGGTAAGGACGCCTTCGTCCCAGGAACCATTCTGGTACATGGAAACATAGCGGTAATCCGTTGGCATATAGCCGAAACCGATGTTGCTCCAGTCGATATTTTTCTTCTCCATAATCGTTGCTCCAATCTTACAGAATTTTATGATTTAGTAACTGTTTGACTTTTTGCAGTCGCTAGATTTATACCTATTATAATGATTTCTTTCTTCTGTTGCAAGATTCTGGGATAAAAAATGATAAAAAAACAATAAAATGTATTCTTGTGTATTTTTATACAATGCTTGTTAGTCAAGCTCCGGCTTGACAAAACGGCGGCTGCCATGTATACTAAACAGGCTGACGGTCTGCAGGTCATTCCGTCATATAAGATCAAGTCATAAAGTTTCCGCACAGCCGGGGAGTTAGCGGTGCCCTGTACCTGCAATCCGCTATAGCAGGGGTGTTGTCCGACCGAGGGCGTTTTTACTGTGGGGCTGCCCCTGAAAAGTGGCGTTGAAGTCTGGGTCTTGCGCAACAGAAATCTGTGAACCGTGTCAGGGCAGGAATGCAGCAGCACTAAGCAGAAGCTTCTGTGTGCCGCAAGGCAGCCTGGACCGAGTTAACTGTCAGGGTAACGTCCATGGCATACGTTCGAAGCCGGGCGTGCGGATTTTTTTATTTCATAGGAAATTGCTTCCTATGAAATAAAAAATAGAAAATAATAGATACAGAAACAAGCATTTTTGCAGGTGTGTGAATATAGCCGGGATATGTGGAATTTGATTTGCCAAGGGGTAGGAATACCGTGCCGGAGCAGATTAAAAGCGCGTATCCCGGTATTTTTATGTCTATGATATTTGTAAGGAATTTTTTCTTGCCCGCGGGATATGATTGTATTATAATTACAAAATGGGTGTAGTTTATCCTGATATGGGGGTTGTTGGAAACTTAGAATAAGGGTAACTGTGAAGGTACTGGACGGTTATGAAGAAAGGGAAAGCGCTCATGAGAAGAATCGGTATGTTAACCAGCGGCGGCGACTGCCAGAGCTTAAATGCGACGATGCGAGGCGTGGCAAAATCGCTGTACAAGATGTTCGATGACATAGAGATAGTTGGATTTGAAGACGGCTATAAAGGTCTTATGTATGCAGACTACCGGATTATGAAACAGTCGGATTTTTCCGGGATTCTGACACGCGGAGGTACGATTCTGGGAACTTCCAGACAGCCTTTCAAGCTGATGCGGATGCCGGACGAGAACGGTCTGGATAAAGTGGAAGCGATGAAACACACCTATTACAAGCTGAAACTGGAATGCCTCGTCATTTTAGGTGGCAACGGCAGCCAGAAGACGGCAAATCTGCTGCGGGAGGAAGGACTCAATATCGTTTCTCTTCCGAAGACCATAGACAACGATCTCTGGGGCAGCGATCTTACGTTTGGATTCCATAGTGCGGTTGATGTAGCGACCAATGCCATCGACTGTATTCATACGACGGCGGCGTCTCATGGCAGAGTCTTCATCGTGGAGATCATGGGCCACAAGGTGGGATGGCTGGCGCTCTATGCAGGCATCGCGGGCGGAGCTGACATCATTCTCCTGCCGGAGATCCCGTATGATATTGATGTGGTGGTAAATGCGATCCGCAGCCGTACTAAAAATGGCAAGAATTTCACGATTCTGGCGGTCGCAGAGGGCGCGATTTCCAAGGAAAATGCAGCCCTGACCAAGAAAGAATTAAAAGAAAAGAAGAAAAATGGACCGGTTTATCCGTCGGTCGCTTACGAGCTGGGTGCCCAGATTTCCGAGCGGACGGGGCAGGAGATCCGTGTGACGGTTCCGGGGCATATGCAGCGCGGAGGCGAGCCATGTCCGTATGACCGCGTGATTGCGACGCGCCTCGGCGCGGAGGCAGCAGAGATGATCCGCCGCAAAGAATACGGCTATATGGTTGCTTTAAACAACAATAAGATTGAAAAAATTCCGCTCGCGGACATTGCCGGTAAATTAAAGATGGTCGATCCGAAGAGCGATATTATCCGGGAAGCTAAGGATGTAGGCATCAGCTTCGGCGACGAATAGTAAGGAAGTAGTAGTTTATGTCATATACAGCACTGTACAGAAAATGGCGTCCGACGTCCTTTGAAGAGGTCCGGGGTCAGGACCATATCGTAAAGACCCTGAAAAATCAGATCAACTCCGGGCGGATCGGGCACGCGTACCTCTTCTGCGGGACGCGCGGAACCGGTAAGACGAGTATTGCCAAGATCTTTGCACGGGCAGTCAACTGTGAACATCCGGTGGACGGCAGCCCCTGCGGCGAGTGCAGTATGTGTCGCCAGATTGCGGAAGGAGCTTCCCTCAATGTGGTGGAGATCGATGCGGCATCCAACAATGGTGTGGAAAATATCCGCGATATTAGAGAGCAGGTGCAGTACCCGCCGACGGACGGGCGCTACCGCGTCTACATCATTGACGAGGTTCATATGCTTTCGATTGGCGCGTTCAATGCGCTCTTAAAGACGCTGGAAGAACCGCCGTCCTACGTTATATTTATCTTGGCGACGACGGAGGTCCACAAGATCCCGATCACGATCCTGTCCCGGTGCCAGAGATATGATTTCAAGCGGATCTCGATCGATACCATCGCGGGACGGCTGGCGGAGCTGACGCAGGCGGAGCAGATCGATGTAGACGATCGGGCACTTAGGTATGTGGCACGTGCGGCGGATGGCTCGATGCGAGATGCGTTAAGTCTTCTCGATCAGTGCGTGGCGTTCCATTTCGGGGAAAAGCTGACGTATGACAATGTGCTCGAGGTGTTGGGCGCGGTCGATAACCGCGTGTTCAGCAAGCTGTTTCAGGCGGTGCTTGCAAGTGATACGAAGGCGTGCATCCGTGAGATTGAGGAAATGATCATCCAGGGGCGCGATCTTTCGCAGCTCGTCAACGATTTCGTCTGGTATATGCGAAATCTCCTGATTGCCAAGACGACCGACGAACCGGGCGATATGCTCGATATGTCGGAGGAAAATCTGGCAGTTTTAAAGGAAGAGGCGGCAGGTGTTGATACGGAAATGCTGATGCGTTACATCCGTATTTTCTCGGAACTTTCCGGGCAGCTGCGCTACGCGTCGCAGAAGCGGATTCTGGTGGAGATTGCCTTTATCAAGCTGACGACGCCGTCGATGGAACAGAATCTTGATTCCATTTTACAGCGGATTACGCTATTAGAGCAGAAAATGCAGGAAATGCCGGACAATCTACAGAAACTGGCGTCCCTTGCACCGGCAGCGGGGCAGGCGGCATCCTCCAAAACGGCTGTGGTGGAAACGCCGCCTGAGCCGAAGACGGTATCCCTTCCGCCGGCACAGTACGAGGATCTGATGCTGATGCGGAAAGAATGGGGACGGATTGCGTCCCTGAGCCAGCTTGTGGGTTCGATTAGACTCAGTCTTCCCAAGACAAGTGTAGAACCGGCGGGCGAAGGCTGCCTTTGCATTGTGTGTACAGATGAAAATACGTTTGGAATTATCAATCGGGAGCCTGAGCTTAAGCATTTGCAGGAAGTAGTGCAAGAAAAATACAAAAAGACTCTGCAATTTAAAGTCCGTTTAGAATCATCTGCTGTGCCGCAAAGAACGGTTTATGTCAGTGATGAGGATTTAAAGAACGCAATCCATACCGATGTGATTGTCGAAGAGGATGATTCCGTGTAGTGGAGCTTGCCAAAGATGAGCCTTGTTTTGTAATGCAAGAAGCTGTGATTAAATGCAGATAAATGATATTAGTGGGTTTATATGATATATAGAACCGGCTGCAATCGGCAGCCAGTCTGAATATAAATAAAAAGAAGTGAAAGAGAGGAATGACACCATGGCAAAACGTGGCGGATTCCCAGGCGGTATGCCGGGAAATATGAACAATATTATGAAGCAGGCACAGCGTATGCAGCGCCAGATGGAAGAGACAACAAAAGAACTGGAAGAAAAAGAATACACAGCAGCTGCTGGCGGCGGCGCTGTTACAGTAACTGTTTCCGGTAAAAAGGAAGTAGTTTCTATTAAGTTATCTGAAGAAGTAGTAGATCCTGATGATATTGAAATGTTAGAAGACCTGATCGTGGCTGCTACAAATGAAGCACTTCGTAAGATGGAAGAAGATTCTCAGGAGAAGATGGGAAAAGTCACTGGTGGATTAGGAGGAATGGGTGGAGGATTCCCATTCTAGATAGAGTGAGAGACTATGGATTATTACAGTAATCAGATCACACAGTTGATCGAAGAACTTGGGAAACTCCCCGGAATTGGACCTAAATCCGCAGGAAGACTGGCATTTCACATTATCAATATGCCACAGGATCAGGTGCAGAAATTGTCAGATACGATCATTTCCGCAAAGACTAATGTACATTATTGCAAAGAATGTTGTACACTGACAGACAATGAGATCTGTCCGATCTGTGCGAGTGACAAACGTGATCACAGCACGATCATGGTCGTTGAGAACACGAGAGACTTAATGGCGTATGAGAAGACAGGAAAATACGAAGGTGTCTATCATGTTTTACATGGAGCAATTTCTCCGATGCTTGGAATTGGTCCAGATGATATTCGTCTGAAAGAGCTGATGGCGAGATTGCAGGGAGATGTCAAAGAATTGATCATAGCAACAAACTCCAGTCTGGAAGGTGAGACAACAGCGATGTATATCAGCAAACTTGTCAAACCAACAGGCATCAAAGTCAGTAAGATCGCAAGCGGAGTTCCGGTAGGAGGAGATCTGGAATATATAGATGAAGTAACGTTACTTCGAGCATTAGAAGGA
>ENA-OWRJ01004058-OWRJ01004058.1-human-gut-metagenome-genome-assembly--contig:-NODE-4058-length-9898-cov-3.315351_pt1 | contig 9898 bp, 8 predicted proteins | sample MGYA00248269_ERZ651897 | MGnify/ENA primary metagenome ERZ651897 (study PRJEB26924, sample SAMEA4378252) | human gut metagenome | biome: human gut; feature: human-associated habitat; material: faeces...
ATAGGTCACTGAATGCCACACAACTTACAGAAGGACTAAATAAGGCTCTGTATGGAGAAAATGAATATTCTTGGTTTATACAATAATCTATAATTCCTATTCTCTTCTGGAGCATCTGCTCTTATTTATCCATTATGTTAGGAAATTCTGTAGTGTCGAAAAAACTTGTAATGCACCTTATAGGAATAAAAATTCGACACTTCACACTTACTTGGCTATATTTATATAGGAAGTAAGTGAGCAAGGGGTATTTTCTATGGTGGCTGAATGGAGAACTGGAAAATAAGCTCCAGAAGGTAGTTTGGAAGAAAGATTGGATATGAAATGTCTTCCATCCTTTTCTTGTTTTTCCTTCTGGAGTAGCTGGCAGTACTTGGGTATTAAGATTTTTGAACTGATTATAACATGGAGATAATGATAAAAGGCATTTTGAATATCACTATAGGATTGATATTCATGTGCATAATGGCTAAAGAGAAATAAAGGTGAGTAGCCTTTGTATTGTGTTTATTGTTGTTGTAAGCCTCAGTTCCTGCATGGAATTGGGGCTTTTATTTTGAAAAGATATGAGAGTCAGAGATATGTAATAGAATAAATGGTACATTTGCCACTGGTGGATATGAAGGTTATTATTACTTTTCCACTTCAAGAGCCTTAATGATAGATAAGAGAATAAGCTCATGCCTATGGTACTAATATGGATTGAAACCTATTAAAAGTAGTCTTCGGATGATTGTTTATATGTGGAAAGTCTTAACTTTGCAACAGAAACAATCAAATGATTGCTAATGAAATAGAAGTTTAACAAGACATATTAGAAAAGAAGTGTTTGCTTCTTACTTGTGAAGTCCTAAAATCACCACTTTGAAGACTAACAATCACAGCAGTAAGGGAGTGAATGCTCATACCATCAGGTGTGGGCTTTCCTTGTTTGTGATTGTAGGTGTTGTGGTGATACCTTGGACTCAGCAGGAAAGTACCACACCTTTTTATTTGTAGTATGGCTACAAAAAGAGTAAAATGAGTAACCTTATTGGCTTTCAAAAGAACAATCTACTTGGTATAAAATATCCATCCTTTGATGGATTAACCTATATCAATACCTATTCAGTAAAGGAGTTCAAACTATTAGCTAATTGTGAGACCTTATATGTCAAGTCATTGCCCCATGTAAATCAGCTATTTTTTACCTATGGTTGCAATATAGGATTTGTTGCAGTAGCAGGAGTTCCTAAAGAACCTATGATAGCCATTGTTATAAATAGTAGTGGTAGGATTTTCCCTTTATTAATGGAAAAGTCAGACATCGGGAAAACAACATTGCCTATTGCTAAGGTAATTTTCAATAAGAAGAGTACCTCCAAAACATATTCACGTAGAACTTCTTTCTGGGGCTATGAAGAAGAAAGGATGAATGATGTGGATAATTGGAGTGACCCTTATGGAGATAGCCAAGCTTTCTATGATGGCTGGAGTAGGGAAGATGTAGAAAGTGGATTAGCCGATGCTTATGAGGGGTAATTTAGATATAAGATGTAATAACGATTGATTATAAATGAATAAAAATGGAATTTCCACTAACATTTGGTCTGCAAAAGGCAGGTTTACCACTTATCCTGATGTCAGGAAAAACAAATAACCTTTGTTTTTTGATTGATACGGGTGCTACTCATAACACCTTATTTGATTTTGTATATGAACATTTCAAGAGTGAGTTTAAACTGCTTGAAGGAGCATATAGAACAATGGGAATAGAGGGACACTACAAAGAAACTCCTATCATTGAAGCTACATTCAATTTTGAAGGAAGAGATTATACTTCCACCTTTTCTGTATTGGATGCTTCTGCGGCTATAAGGCAAGTGCAGGATGAAACTGGAATACAGATTCATGGGATACTTGGTGTACAATTCCTTATAGAGAATAAATGGATTATAGATTTTGAACAAATGAGAGTTACAAATGAAAAAAAATAGCTATTTTATACTTTTATTGTCTGTTTGCATGATAGGATGCTCTGTTCAGACTAAACAAAATAAAGAGCAGGAAAATATAGTGAAAAGAGATACAGCATATGTGATAGAGCCTTTTTTGAGGGATGGTATTACATATATTTGTAAAGATGAAATAATGAAACCATATCTTGTTGATTATAATTATTCACCTCCACAGAAATATGAAATAGACCAAATAACAGCCCAAAAGCAAGGCAACAAAATCATAGTGGGAACTAACTGCTATATTACTCATAAAATATTGTCTGGTACATATTGGAATATTGAGAAGATGGGAGATTCTTATTCACTTCCTAAAACAAAGTTAGCCATCCTAAAAACAGATAAAGGAGAGGTTAGAATAGCAGAGGTGGATGGTATCTTAGAGGATTTTTGTGTACTTGAGATTAAGTATGGTAATTATGAGGCAAGTACAGTTTATCCTTCAAATTATTGCAAGCTACCACAAGAAAGAATTTCCCAATATGCAAGATAAGAGAAGTTTGTTTATACGCATAAAAGGCATTGGCTTTACATTCCTTCTTGACAAAAGAATGAAACACAATTTGATTAGCCCTACTTTCTTGGCTTTCTTCAAAATAGGTAAGCAGAGGGATTCACTTTTGAATAATGATATAGGAGAAGTAAATGTAAAACCTGAATATAATAACTCCTTTCCTTTTCTTCCTGCTTATGTAGATAGTATTTCACTGGAAGATACATTCCATTATGTTGGGAAGAAAGTTGTTTGGTGCAGTGATAACAAGTTTAGAGAGTGTAAGGCAGTCAAATTCAATTTTGAATATGAGGGACACCCTTACTCTGAACTATTCTTTATTGATAAGAGTGTTGAAGAAGACTATGCTATTTTAGGCTCTACCTTCTGGAGCAAATGTGATATTTTAAAATAATAGAAATTGTTATGAGAAAGAAACAAGAAACTTAGCATTACTAAATGCTGCTATTGGTATTGTATAAACCTTACCAATGTTGGTCAATAGTTGTTCTATTGACTTTTATAGAAGTAATTAACAGACTAACAATCAAATAATTGAATAGTATTATCAAAGAGCCTTCCAAGCTGAGGGTCGCGGGTTTGAGCCCCGTCTTCCGCTCTATTGAAAATCAGATAGTTATCGAAAGATTTCTATCTGATTTTTGCTTTTAGAGGGTGCTGAATTTAGCGTGGTTTAACCGAGTGAGTTAAACCGAGAGTTAAACCAAAATCTTATGAACACAACAATCAATGTAGCATGCTACAAATGGAAAACTCTAGCAAAAGAAAATGATTACCTACATCTGAAACTCATAATCATAAGGTTTATGGAATATATTAATGAATTTCACAAGTAATAGATAGAGTTCACTCATCAATCAATACCCTCATTGGGCAAGCTACCGCATCGTTAGAAGAGAAAAGGAAGCAGCAGGAACGTTTGAACGAACAGAGACTTATAAGAGAAGACAGACAGAAGGACTGATAAGATTTGCCAATTCCAATAACCTATGAATTTCTCTCCGAGCTAAATAGATTGAAATTAATAATTCAAGCTCTCTTTTACAACAATTCAAGTATCTGCTTCTTATAATTAAGTATAAAGGAATGGCCTTGTAAGAATTCGATATTTAAGAGCCCAATATTGCCATCACCTATTATAAAATCTAACGTATACTCATCCTTTCCTATCTTGAATGTTACATTTCTACATAATTCAGCCGTCTTAATTGATAATTTATTTACGATATTAGCTGTTTCCTTTTGGATTTGCTCAGGTTTTCCTACATATAAACCACGTTGAAGTTTATTATTTCTACATCCTGTATCAAAGGCAAATCGTGTTTTTTTTCCATAGACTTTACTATCTAAAATGATATAATCTATTGCCACATCAGGATAGTCTTCATGGTTTTTCCATTTATAAATAATTCCTTTCGCTTTATTATTAGAATCGTAGGGTTCAACAATATTCTTTTCCATATCAAATTTCCAAGCTCCTGATCTAAGGATATTAGCCCCGACGATAAATTTTGGTGCATATTTTTGATAATGCCCAGTAAGATCTGCAACTAAGCAATACACTTTATGATATGTCTTTCCACAAAAAAAGATAGAATCTATAAAAGCACTTGAAATCTTATCTTTAGTTTGGTTAACAGGAATTGTTTGTAATTCATCTTCTTTTATTCCGCATGAATCAATAGCAAAAATAGAATCAATTATACATAACGAACAACCCGTATCAATAAGAGAGGGTATTGAGTGCCTTTTTGTCTCATTGAACACCTGTACATCCGTATACATAAACTTATCTTTAAAAATAAGCTTTGATTGTGCTTTAGCAGCAAAACTGACAGCAAGCATTATACATAAGGATAAAAAATAGAACTTCATAATTATTTAAAAAATATATCTCTTAAAACATCTCCTATCCACGGTTCCCTCATTTTTTCTCGAAAATGATCATCCTTAAATTTAAAGGCATCTTTATTGTATATTCTTTTAAGATTGTGATTCACACTGTCTCGGTAGTGTAAGATTAGACGATAATACAATGCAGAGTCATTAATTTCATCTTGTTTTGCAGTTATTGAATCTTTAACAGCAGGTATAGTAGCAAGGGTATCTTGAATTGTACTCGTTACCAACGTGTCTTTTACAAATTTTATATCTAACGTATCTCTATTTAAATTGAGAGATCTATTCGTCTGTGCAAATAAAGCCCCGTTGCTAAGTGCAAGAATTAGTAAGATTGATATTTTAAGTACATCTTTCATACACCGTTTTTTGCAAAGATACAACATTCTAAAAATAGAGGTTACTTTTACCAGAAAAATAGAGGTATATCTGTAAGTTCCAAGTTTTGAGATTTCAATAGAAGCATATCTAAGTCCAACTGTCCTAACAAAGAATAAATGTTATATATAATGGTAGGAGAAGAATGCAAGAAGCTAAAAAACAAATATGCAAACCGGAAATAATTAGCGAAACACTTGACATCGCCTTCTCAATATCGTATCTTTGTATCATCCTTTTATAGATAATCTTTATTCAACTTTGCATTAAACTACATTTCACGACATATAGGAACGGAGAAGCAACTGCTTCCCCGTTTTTTTATTCCCTCATCACAGCAGGTTCCGATAGCTCACAGTTATATAAGCGTGGGCTTACACTTATATAAGCGTGAGCCCACACTTGTACAACCGTAATGCCACACTCCGTCGTCTCCAATGCCACACTTCAACAGTTTAAACATGTGGCATTCAGCGGACTAAGATGTGGCATAGAGGAGAATAAAGTGTGGCATTTGCCTCGCTAACCACAGGCAAAAGATATCAGAAATCACAATCACAAGACATTCGAGCCATGACACTCATCTTGGCAGTATTCCCGTTAATAATACATAAATCTGCTATTGACAAAAGGCAACGATTATCTGCCGGAATCAGCAGATATTATTCTTAATTTGAAGCAAATCACAATAAAGAATGTTTCATTGCAAGCAAAATAATTTCAGAAACATTCCCTCTTATTTCATAATATTACTCCTATACTGCGTCGGCGTCAGATTAACTAACTGCTTAAACGTGCGATTGAAATGAGTGATCGAATCGAAGCCGCATTCCACAGCTATCTGCGAAATATCCATTTCTCCCAATGCTAACAACTTACAAGCATATCCCACACGCATTTCCATCACATACTGCAAAAGCGTCTTCCCTGTATTCTCCTTGAAATAACGACAGAAGGCGCTGGAGTTCATGCTCGCCATTCCGGCTATTTCATTCAATTTGAGGTTACGGGTGTAGTTATTGTTTATAAAGGAAATGATTTTATCAATCCGCTTGTTCCCCAGCGTAGGAAACTTTTCGTAATAATGCAGACTTGCCAGCGTCCTTCTTTGCGGACTGACTGCCAGCTCCTGCAACAAATCCAGCAACCCGCTTATCTGGTGAAAACCACTTAATGAAAGAAAGCCGGAAAGCAACTCCCCTACCCGGGTTGCATCCTGTTTCGGAAAAATGATACCTCTCTTCGATTCTTCCAACAGCATTTTTATTTGCAGAAACTGAGGATAATAATCAAAGGAATATTGCATAAAATTCTGCTCAAACTGAATAATAGTCCCTTGCACACGTGAAGTGACGTTCTCCGAACCATAAATATCATTACTCCGCATGTAATGGGGCAGATTAGTACCGAACAGAATCACATCACCCGCAGAGAACTTCTCAATGCAGTCGCCTACAAAGCACAGGCCATGACTCTCTTTTACGTAAATGATTTCATACTGACTGTGGAAATGCCACGGATAAGTGAAACGATCATAATCGTAATGCCGCGCCTTGATCGGATTCGACTCCGATATAGGCAACTTTTCATTTATAATCGGTCGCCGCATATATTCTGCAAAGTTTAATTCACACACAAAGATAAGGAAAGACAATAGAAATGCTACCGCATACATGCAAAAATCCGCATATATTCTGCAAATATCCATTTATCGCAGCATTATTTTTGCACGTATATTTGCAGTCAATAATCAGTTAAACTATTAATATATAAATGTTATGGAAAAAACCTGGAGATGGTTTGGCAAGAAAGACAAGATCACGCTCGACATGCTGCGGCAAATCGGCGTGGAAGGAATTGTGACTGCCTTGCACGATGTGCCCAATGGTGAAATATGGACCGAAGAGGCTATCAACGATCTGAAAACCTATATCGAGTCGTACGGCTTACGCTGGTCTGTAGTAGAAAGCCTACCTGTTTGCGAGGCGATCAAGTATGCCGGACCGGAACGAGAGCAGTTGATAGAAAACTATAAAGTCAGTCTGGCAAACCTGGGCAAGTGCGGTGTGAAAACCGTATGCTATAACTTTATGCCCGTTATCGACTGGATACGCACGGACTTGCAACATCCCTGGGCAGACGGCACTTCGTCACTCTACTTCGACCGTGTTCGCTTCGCTTACTTCGACCTTCGAATCCTCGGACGCGAAGGAGCCGAAAAGGACTACTCCGCCGAAGAACTGGCAAAAGTTGCAGAACTGGACAAGACCATTACCGAAGCAGAAAAGGATGATCTCATCGACACAATCATCGTAAAGACACAGGGATTCGTAAACGGCAACATCAAGGAAGGCGACAAGAATCCGGTGAACATCTTCAAGAAGCTGTTGGCACTCTATAAAGGTATCGACCGTGATATGCTACGCGAAAACATGCGTTATTTCCTTTCCGCCATCATGCCTGTCTGCGAAGAATATGGTGTAAATATGTGTGTGCATCCCGATGATCCTCCGTTCCAGGTATTAGGTTTACCGCGTATTGTCACCAACGAAGCAGACATCGCCTGGTTCCTGAATGCAGTGGATAACCCGCATAACGGACTGACCTTCTGCGCCGGTTCCCTCAGTGCAGGCGAGCATAACGATACCCGTGAATTGGCAAAGAAATTCGCTAAACGTACTCACTTTGTCCACCTGCGCAGCACGGCTGCCATGCCCGGAGGCAATTTTATAGAAAGCTCGCACCTGACCGGACGCGGACATCTGATTGACCTCATCCGCATCTTTGAGAAAGAAAATCCGGGACTGCCTATGCGTGTAGACCACGGACGAATGATGCTGGGTGACGAAGACAAAGGATATAACCCCGGATATTCATTCCATGGCCGTATGCTGGCATTGGCACAGGTAGAAGGAATGATGGCAGTGGTGCAAGACGAAATAAACAATTAAAAACTAATAATTAAATAAGGAGATTATGAACGAACAATTCAGCATTGCAGGTAAAGTAGCCGTTATCACCGGTGCAGGTGGTGTATTGGGTGGCAGCATTGCCAAATGTTTCATGGAGCAAGGCGCCAAAGTAGTAGCCGTTGACATCCGTCAGGAACAACTGGACAAACGTGTAGAAGAACTGAAAGCTTATGGTGAAGATGTGATCGGCATTGTAGGTAATGTATTGGACATCGCCAGCCTTGAAAAATTAGCTGATGACATCGTTGCCAAATGGGGACGTATCGACATCCTGCTCAACATTGCCGGTGGCAATATGCCGGGTGCTACGCTGGCTCCCGACCAGAACTTCTTCGACATGGACGTTACCTGCTGGGAGAAAGTGACTAACCTGAATATGAACGGAACCGTTTATCCTTCTATGGTATTCAGCAAAGTGATGGCTAAGCAAGGCAAAGGTTGTATCGTAAACGTATCTTCCATGGCTGCTTACAGCGCTATCACCCGCGTTCCGGGTTACTCGGCAGCTAAGACAGCCGTTGCTAACTTCACTCAATGGCTGGCAAGCGAACTCGCACTGAAGTACGGAGACGGCATCCGTGTAAATGCTATCGCTCCAGGTTTCTTCATCGGCGACCAGAACCGTGCCGTGCTTATCAATCCTGACGGTTCGCTGACAGACCGCAGCAAGAAAGTTTTAGCCAAAACTCCGATGAAACGCTTTGGAGATATCAACGAACTGAACGGCGCCGTACAATTCCTGTGTAGCGATGCGGCAAGTTTCGTGACAGGTGCATTGCTTCCGATAGATGGCGGATTTAGTGCATTCAGCGGAGTATAATTATCCTTGCTATCCAAAAAAGAATTTTCAATTTTATTCTAAAAAGCTGCTTCTAAGAGGCAGCTTTTTTTATTGAGAATAAATATCTTTGTAGCAATTCAATTTAACCTATACACTATTTCAATGAAAAACGAACCTCCTACTCATGTCCTGGGCCTGGCTCATCCTCCTATTCCCGTTGTACGCATCGGACTCATAGGCTTAGGCAATCGCGGATTACTCACTTTGGAGCGTTATATGCTCATAGAGCACGTAGAGATCAAAGCTTTGTGTGAGATACGCCCCGGAAACCTGGCAAAAGGACAAGCCCTACTGACAAAAGGCGGACATCCCGCTGCAACCGGTTATGCCGGAGAAAACGGCTGGCAACAGATGTGTTGCAACCCTGATATCGACCTCATCATCATATGTACGGACTGGCTGACGCATACCCCTATGGCCACCTACGCCATGGAGCAAGGTAAGCATGTCGCCATCGAAGTGCCCGCCGCCATGACCGTAGCCGAATGCTGGCAACTGGTCGATACAGCAGAAAAGACAAGACGCCACTGTATCATGCTGGAAAATTGCTGTTATGACCCTTTTGCCCTGACTACTCTCGAAATGGCACGTCAAGGTGTACTCGGAGAAATAATGCATGTAGAAGGAGCATATATTCACGATCTCCGTTCCATGTATTTTGCCGAAGAGAGCGAAGGCGGTTACCACAATCACTGGGGAAAAAGATACAGTATCGAACATACAGGCAATCCCTACCCCACCCACGGACTAGGGCCTGCCTGTCAAATCCTCGACATCCACCGCAATGACAGGATGGAATATCTCGTATCCATGTCCACCCATCAGGCCGGCATGAGCGAGTATGCGCGGAAAAGATTCGGAGAGAACTCACCGGAAGCCCGTCAAAAGTATAAACTGGGAGATGTCAACACCACGCTTATCCATACCGCCAAAGGGAAAACGATCATGCTTCAGTATAATGTTTCGACTCCCCGCCCTTACAGTCGCCTGCAAACAGTATGCGGCACACTCGGCTTTGCACAAAAATATCCGGTACCATGCATTGCCCTGGATTCTCATGGAGATACTCCGCTTGAAGGCGAAGCACTTGAACAAGTATTAACTCTCTATAAACACCCTTTTAGCGCCACCATCGGCGAGGAAGCACATCGTAAAGGATTACCGAACGAAATGAACTATGTAATGGATTATCGGTTAATATATTGCCTGCGCAACGGACTGCCCCTTGACATGGACGTTTATGATGCAGCCGAATGGTCGTGTATCACCGAATTAAGCGAGAAGTCAGTATTGAACG
>ENA-OWRJ01004059-OWRJ01004059.1-human-gut-metagenome-genome-assembly--contig:-NODE-4059-length-9892-cov-2.809393_pt1 | contig 9892 bp, 8 predicted proteins | sample MGYA00248269_ERZ651897 | MGnify/ENA primary metagenome ERZ651897 (study PRJEB26924, sample SAMEA4378252) | human gut metagenome | biome: human gut; feature: human-associated habitat; material: faeces...
TCATTTCGTAAATACCCTGTTTCCCGAAGAGTAAAATGCGCATCGGTTGTTTGAAGCGTTTTTCTGTTTCAAGCATCACTTGACGGCATGCACCACAGGGTGGAATCGGATCATCCAAAAAATCCCGTTCATTGCGTGCAGCAATGGCAAGTGTTTCTACTGCCTGATCGGGATATTGGGAGTTTGCATAAAACAAGGTAGTACGTTCGGCACAAAGTCCCGATGGATAAGCTGCGTTTTCTTGATTGGTACCTGTGACAACCGTACCATTTTCCAAACGTGCAGCGGCACCCACGGAGAAGTGCGAGTAGGGGGCATAACTGCGTTGGGTAGCTTCGCGTGCGGCATCCATCAGTTGGCGGTCAGCATCACTTAATTCATTATAATCGTATATTTTAATGTCAATTTGTAAGGTCAAATCTTTCATAAGGCAGTGATGTATATTGTAATTAATGTTACAAAGTTAGAAAAGAGATTGGTAATTCCAATTCTTTTTAAGATTTTTGTACCTCAACTTTTACTGATATGAATAGAATTAACGCTATCAGACTCACTGCAATCCTGGCACTTCTGGTTTGTACCGTTGCCGCCCAGGCACAGCGCCGGAATACCCGTTACGTGGAATATATAGAGAAGTATGCTCCGCTTGCCGTACAGCAAATGAAGGAACACAAGATACCTGCCAGTATTACCCTGGCACAAGGGCTTCTTGAAAGTGGTGCCGGACAGAGTGCACTGGCACGCAAAAGTAATAATCATTTCGGCATTAAATGCGGTAGTAACTGGCGTGGACGTACGGTGCGTCATGATGATGATGCCCGCAATGAATGTTTTCGTGCATACAGCAATCCCAGGGATTCTTATGAAGATCACTCCGCTTTTCTGAAAAGGGGCGCGCGTTACGCTTTCCTGTTTGATCTGAAAGTTACAGATTATAAAGGTTGGGCACGCGGTCTGAAGAAAGCCGGATATGCAACTGATCCCTCTTATGCTAATCGACTGATAACAATCATAGAGGATTATGACCTTTATAAGTATGACAGTCGTGGCATGAGTAAGCGTGAAGCCCGTAATTGGGAGAAGGAATTGAAGAAGAAACCCTGGCTGGCTAATCCGCATCAGGTATATATAGCTAATGACATAGCTTATGTTGTAGCTCGTGATGGCGATACTTTCCGTTTCCTGGGTAAGGAATTCGATATCAGTTGGAAGAAACTGGTGAAGTATAATGATTTGCATAAGGATTATACATTGGAAGCGGGTGATATTATCTATTTGAAAAGTAAGAAAAAGAAAGCCTCTAAACCACATACAGTTTACATTGTGAAAGATGGTGATTCCATGCATACCATTTCACAAAAATATGGTATACGGTTGAAGAACCTGTACAAGATGAATCGGAAAGATGATGAATATATACCGGAAGTAGGTGACAGATTAAGATTAAGATAAAAACAGATTGCATATACTAAAAATGACTGCTCATAAGCGGTCATTTTTAGTATATGGCAGAGGCTTGTAACAGAAATATAATTTGCTTGTAACCGGAAAATCCTTCTCTTGGGCATACTTTTGCATTTTCTTTTAAAATATTCCGGTTATGGCGACAGGTGACTCTTTTTACGAGGACGAGTACTTGCTTTCCTTGCTCAGACAAGGCAGTCAGGATGCATTTACGCAGATATATAATAAGTACTATTCTATGCTATACTCCTTGTCTTGCAGGTATTTGCAAGACAGAGAACTTGCTGAAGACGTGGTTCAGCAGGTATATTTGCGTTTATGGGAATCCCGTTCTTCAGTTTGCATTACAGCGAGTCTGAAAAATTACCTTTATACAATGGCGAAGAATCATGTTCTGAATATGATTCGTGATAAAAATGAATGGATAGTCAGACAATATGAAAACATCCAGCAAGAAAATGATATTGCAGACGATGGTTTGCAGGAAAAGCTGGAGGAAGAAAGAAAACTGAGTTGTTTCTACCGGGCTGTGAAGCAATTGCCGGGAGCTAAGCGGGAGATATGTTTGCTGAAGATATATGAAGGGTTGAATAATCAAGAGATAGCTCATAGACTGAATATACCTGTGGGAACAGTGAAGAACTATTATACACAATCCATACAGTTATTGAAATACTACCTCAAAGAATTATATTGATGAATGCAATAAAAGATGTAATGATGAATAAGGTACTTGCTGGTGAAGCCGGTAAGGAAAAGGCACGTGAGTGGGGACGTTGGCTGGCTACGGATGAAGGGCAGGCGTATCTTGCTGCGCAAATGGATGCCGATTTCTTTGAGGAAAGAGAAAATATGGATGATGGTATCTGTGAAGAATCCCGTAAAAGGGTATTCTGCAATCTGCAAAAGAAAATTTCGAGAAGACGTTTTGCCGGACTAACTCTAAAAGTGGTAGCGGCGATGGTACCCGTTGCAGCTGTTATAGCCATATTACTCTATCTTAATACGCAGGTTTCTCTTTTTGAACCTCCGTTTTACCAGGATATCTATGTGGCGAAGGGAGAACGGATGCAAATAGCTTTTCAGGATGGTACCCGTGTTTACTTGTATCCCGGTTCCCGTCTTTGTTATCCGGATAAATTCGGTCTGACGGAGCGTAGGGTGACTTTGGATGGGGAAGCTTATTTTGAGGTGAGCAAGAATTCTCACAGACCCTTCATTGTTGATTTGGATAAAGCTTCTATCCGAGTGACAGGAACTTCTTTTCATTTGCAGGCCTATGCTTGCGAACCGGACATCACAGTTGAACTGGATGAAGGGCAGGTAGATTTACTATATGGTGACCGGCAAGAATACTCTTTGCGTCCGGGCGAATCACTTATATATAATAAGGTGAAAAACGCTTGTATACTTCAATTACAGGAAGGAGTAAGCGGGCTTATTCGTTGGAAAGAACAGGAGATCGATTTCCGGAATACTCCGATGAAGGAAGTGCTGAAAGAATTGGATTTGCATTACGGTGTCCCTTTTTGTGTCGGAGATACGGTTGTCTATCAGTATTCTTATACTTTTTGCGTGAAGAAAGCCTCTTTGGAAGAAGTGATGAAGACACTTGAAATAATCTCCCCTGTCCGTTTTCAGAAGGGAGATACCATCCGGGTACGGATGAAATAGCATTGACATGTAAAAGACATGTTCCCGTTATACACTTTAGCTTACCCTTTGTGTCAATAGTACGTATAAAGATCATATTGAATTAATTTCATTAATCATTTAACGTATAAAAATGAAACGAGGTATTTTGATTGTTTTAATGGCTTTTCTGGGCTTGACTTCTGTTATGGCTGCTCAGAAAGTAACTCTGAAGTGTAGGGAAGTTGCCTTAAAGGAAATCTTCGCTAGAATTACGAAACAGACAGGGCTGACGGTAGCCTATAGTTCGCAGGTGCTTAATGTAGATACAAAAATCAGTATTGAGACAGAGAATGCGGAAATAACAGAAGTCTTGGAGAAATTGCTACCCGCTACAATAGGGTATAAGATCGAAAACAGTTCAATCCTGATATTCAAAAAAGAAGTTTCCAAGAAAGCTTCTACAGTCAGGATGAAGGGAATTGTTTTTGATAAGAAGACGCGGGAACGGTTGGCAGGTGTAACACTGGTTTTGAATGATAATCCGTCTGTAGGTACCATTACCGATATAGATGGAGTGTTTCAAATAACTGCTGCCCAGGGGAGCAAGTTGAAAGTGTCCTATATAGGATATGAAACGCAGCTGGTTGCTATAAGTCCGGTCGATGAATTGAAAGTGGAACTTGATCAGGATAACTTCAAATTGGATGAGGTTGTGGTAACAGGCCAGGGGGCTGAGGTGCAAAAACGCCGGTTATCATCGAATGTAACCACTGTTAGCAGTAAGGAACTGGAACGTATGAAACAGGGGCGTATAGACCAGGTGTTGCAAAATGCTCTCCCCAATGTGCAGATAACGATGTCCAGTGGCCAGGCAGGTGCAACTTCATTGGTAAAGTCAAGAGGTCTATCTTCTGCTTTCTCTAACTCTACTCCCGTGATTTATGTAGACGGAGTGCGTGTGGATAATATGAACACAGGTGCAACTTTGAATAACTCATTAAGCGGAAACAGTGCAGTGACCGGTTCTATCGGTGATATTCCGATGGAGAATATCGATCACATTGAGTATGTGACGGGTGGTGCGGCCACTACCCTCTATGGTTCAGATGCAGCCAATGGCGTTATTCAGATTTTTACAAAGAAAGGAGCGGAGCAGAAGACTACGTTCTTTGCCGAAACTCAATTGGAGGCGGATATTGCTTCTTCCCAGTTTTATCATTTTAAACGTACCAAAGAATTGTTGCATCAGACAGGATTCACACAGAAGTACCGTGTCGGCTTTGACGGTGGAACAGAGAAGTTCGGTTATAGTTTTGGCGGCAGCATGAGTAACGGTACGGGAACTCTGATAAAGAACGGTAACGAGGATCGTAAATATGACTTGCGCTTCGGTTCAAGAATGAAATTCAATGAACAGTTTGAATATCAGAACTCATTTGGTATGGTGATAGAAGACTTTGCGAGAAGCCGCAACGGTAACCAGGGAGGATATACCGGATTATGGTTTACGGAAGGCGCTGCGGCTACTAATTTCAGGTATACGGATGCAGCGGGCGAACTGGTGAATTATGGCGCTGATCTGGACGCTTTGGATGACTATACTTTTGCTCAGATGAAGGCTTTTGTTACGAAAGCGGAGGCATTGCAAAACAACCGTGAGTCCGTAAAGCGTTTTCAGACTTCCCAATCTCTGAGCTATGCTCCTCTGGCTAATCTGACTTTCAAAGGGGTATTAGGAGTAGATTATCGATTGAATACCAATAAGAACATCATAACTAATGAATATCTGATTCACACCCAGCAGAAGCCGGAAGGAACTTCAGATGCAGGCAGTATCTCCAACTTCGACCGCAACTATTTCGGTCTGACTTTGGATTTGAACGGACAGCATAAATATCGTTATAAAGATGTTTTTAGTCTGATCTCTACGGCAGGCTTCCAGTTCTTTAGCACTTATGACCACCAGTCGGTATATAATGGAACAAACGTACGTGATGGTGCCCAGATAATAGAGGGTGCGGGAACGTTAACTTCTAATGAATGGCTAAGCTATCTGTATAATTACGGCTACTTTATTCAGGAAAATATCGGTTTCCTGGACCGCTATTACATTGATTTGGGATTGCGTTCGGACTATAATACTGCTTTTGGTGACAATGTAGGCTGGCAGTATTATCCCAAAGTAGGACTTTCTTATGTTCTCTCTGAAGAACCTTTTATGCAGAGACTGAAAGAGAATAATCTTGTAAGCAGTTTCCGTATTCTGGCCAATTATGGTATTGCCGGTAGTTATCCTCCTGCTTTTGAATATCAACGTACTGTGGCGTTCAATTCTTTCCAGGGAGGGCAAGCCGCTTCTTTTGGTAAATATGGAAATCCGGATCTGGCACCTGAAAAGAAACATTCGTATGAAGCCGGTTTTAATGCTGTGCTTTTCAACCGTGTATTGAATTTGGGATTTACTTATTATTATGCTCTGACCAAAGACGCTCTTTTCAGTATCCCGTCCCTTCCTTCATCCGGTCAGTCTGCCAACTATTTGTCTAATGTCGGTGAAATAGAGAATAAAGGTATTGAATTGAGCATTGGGCTGCAATTAGTGGATACAAAAGATTGGAATGTTCGCCTGAATGCATCTTATAATACGAATCATAATAAAGTACTGAGTATTGGTAATGCAGTGCCTTTTGCTATTGGCGGTTTCTCTTCGCGAACGGTTCAAACGGTGGTAGCTGAAGGAGAACCGGTAGGTTTCATCCGTGGTTATAAGGCCGTACTGAATCCGGATAACTCACTGAAGGAAATTCTTCCTTTACAGAATCTGGGCTCTACACTTCCTACAGCTTATGGTAACTTCTCTTTGTCGGCAAGTTATAAGAATCTTTCGTTCATGCTCAGCGGTGATTATCAATATGGAGCTTATGTACATTCGTTCGACCGCCAGTTCCGTTTCTCAAAGGGGCTGAAAGACGATGCTATTCCAGAGAAAGCACTGGAAGGACTTGACCAGGGGGCTAACTGGCTTAATTTCACTAACTTTTTCGTAGAGAAATCAGATTTCCTGAAGATCAGGAATATCGGAATAGCTTATGATTATAAGCCGAAAAAGTATCTGAAATCAGTCAATCTGGCTTTCAATGTTTATAATCCGTTTGCCTTTACAGCCTCATCGGTAGACCCGGAAGCTGCCCTGGCAGGTGCCCGTTCGCAAGGTGCAGTAGCGGTAGGTGGATTGAACTACTCTTCTTATTCCACTCCTCGTCAGTACGTGGGAACGATACGTGTCTCTTTTTAATCATTAGTTTAACTCATAAATAAATATAGATATGAAGTTGAAATAGGAGAAGATAATTTATCTAGACTACATGGATATGATGTGATTTTTAGATCTCCTAGTGCATTACCAACAATACCAGAGTTTGTAGAAGAAGTTGAAAGAGGTGCATTATTAACTTCTGAAATTGAAATGGTATTAAAGCTTGCACCATGTAAGGTCATAGGCGTAACTGGCACAGAGGGAAAAACTACTACTACATCAATTATATATGAAATATTAAAGCAAACAGGACGTAATTGCTTTTTAGGAGGAAACATTGGAAAGCCTATATTTACTAAAGTAAAAGATATGAGACCAGACGATATAATTGTGCTTGAATTAAGTAGTTTTCAATTAATGGGAATGGAAGTTAGCCCAGATATTGCAGTTGTAACAAATATGTTTCCAGACCACTTGAATGTACATAAATCATATGAGGAGTATCAAGAAGCAAAGAAAAATATTTTCTTACATCAAGATAAAAACGGAATAGCAATCCTAAATAAGGATAATGATATTACTAGAAACTTTGCAAAAGATGTAGTCGGAAAAGCTGTATTCTTTAGTAGTACAAAGCAATTGAAAGATGGATATGTGTATGACAGAGCTGACCAGATGATAAAACATTGTATAGATGGAAAATGCATAGAGTTATTGAAAAAAGATGAAATAAAATTAAGAGGAATTCATAATTACGAAAATATTTGTGCTGCACTTGCAGCAACAGAAACAGTCGCTACTCAAGAACAACAATTAAATGCAATAAAGAATTTTAATGGGGTTGAACACCGATTAGAGTTTGTAAGAGAACTAAATGGAGTAAGATATTACAACGATTCTATTGGAACTAGCCCAGCAAGTACAATTGCGGGATTGAATGCTTTTGATGAAAATATTGTATTGCTAGCAGGTGGATCAGACAAAGGATTAGATTACAAAGAAATTGGAGAAAAAATAGCACAAAAAGTAGGAACATTAATATTGACTGGCCCAACATCTGAAAAAATTGAAAATGCAACAGTCATAGCATTAGGAGAAATGCAAGATAAGAAAATAGACATTATACATTGTACAAATCTTGAAGAAGCCGTTAAAATGGCAAAACAAAAAGCAGTAACAGGAGATGTAGTGTTATTATCGCCGGCAAGTGCAAGCTTTGATGCCTTCAAAAATTTTGAAGAACGTGGAAAAAAATTCAAACAGTATGTAAATGAACTAAATTAACAAAACAAAAACCTTCTCATATAATACAGTATATGAGGAGGTTTTAATAATGCAAGAACATTATTAAAATATATCTTCCAGAATAGTTCGAGGGAGGATACAAATATGTTAAATACTGATGAGTATATGAAAACTATAATTGGAGATACATATACAAGAAGCGAGATAAACATAAAAGAGCCAACTTTACAGACGGTAGATTTATATCCAGAGTCATACTTAAAAATTAATCCGATAGTTATAAATAAATGCAAAAAAATTACACAAAAACCAACAAAAACTATAATTAACCAAATTACTGATGAAATTTTTAAAGAATTAAATGAAAAAAATGCCAAAGATGACATAAAAAAGGATTTTATTCAAATTTTGGTATTGAATCAACTATAAAAGAAAATTTTGACAAATCAGCAAAATTCAAACTGTATATTCAATTTTCAAATGTGCATAATAATATTGTAAATTTTTTTGAAAGGTGGATATATAAATGAAAGTTAAAGATTGTATGTGTAATCAAGTAAATTATGTAAAGCCAAACACATCTGTACAGGACTGTGCTAAAATGATGTGCGAATGCCATATTGGTTGTACTCCAGTATGCGATGATTCAAACAGATTAGTTGGAATTGTAACAGATAGAGACATTCTTTTAAGAGCAGTTGCCTGTGATAAAGATACTTGCAAGACCCAAGTTAGCGAGATAATGACAACACAGCCATGCTCATGCACTCCAAACAGCGAAATTACAGAGGCTGAAAGATTAATGTCTGAAAAACAAATTAGAAGAATACCTGTAACACAAAACAACAAAGTTATCGGCATTTTAACATTAGGAGATTTAGCCGCAAATCAATCAGTAGACCAAAAAGAATTGTGTGATACAATAGAATGTATTTGTCGAACAGACGAGCATAACGCAGAGTAATTCTATAATTTTTCAACTTTAATATTAATGCAGAAATACTTATTATTTTTAAAACTTCGGTACGGCACTATTGGTCGGAGTTCTTCCAGACTCTTCAAAAGGCGAGCTTGCCCTTGTTTTTCAAAATAATAAGTATTTCTGTTTTATTTTGAAAATAAATTATATTGTATAACGTATACTTTTTGAAAATTACCATAAAATAGTAATATATTATTTATTAGGAGCTATTATGGTAATTGATATGAATTATTGGACAAAGGTTTTTAGAAAGTTAGTTTTATTGATATTAAGCTTTATAACTATTTATCTAAGTTTCAAACTAGCTTTCTTTTATATGCCTTTTTTAATTGCATTTGTAATATCTCTTTTGCTAGAGCCTGCTATAAGATTTTTTATGAGAAAATGTAAATTTAGACGAAAAACAAGTGCAATTATTGTGATAGTATTTGTACTAGGAATAATTATTGGATTATTAACCTGGGGAATTGCAACACTTGTTTCGGAAGGCTCAAATTTATTAGATAATTTGGGAACGTATTTTACAAATGCGAGCCAGATGATACAAAAATTTCTTGGCAGTGAAAACTTAAAAAAGTTGAACATTCCAGAAAATGTTGTTACGGCTATTGAAAGGTCTGCAACAGAACTTCTAAATACAGCAGTATTATGGCTAAATTCATTCTTAAAAGGTGTACTAGAATGGATTACGTCGATTCCAACTATTGGAGTGTATTTGGCTGTAACATTTTTATCACTGTACTTTATTTGTACAGATAAAGTATACATGATAGACCAACTTGAACACCATTTACCCGAAATGTGGGTAAAGAAAATTTACAAACATTTGAAAGAAATAATGGAAGTGTTAGGTAGGTATCTAAAAGCTGAGGCAATATTAGTATTGGTATCATTCATAATTTCGTTAATTGGACTCTATATATTCAAACTAACTGGAATGAAAGTTTCATATCCATTACTATATGCACTGGGGATTGGATTTGTAGACGCGCTCCCAATATTCGGGTCGGGTAGCGTAATGGCCCCATGGGCAATAATCACAGCATGTAATGGAGACATAAGACTTGCAATAAGTATATTTGTGCTATGGATAATAATGTCTGTTGTAAGACAATTTATAGAACCAAGAATTGTAGGCAATCACATTGGAATTCACCCGATATTTACATTAATTGCAATGTATACTGGATTTAAAATATCTGGAGTAATCGGTTTGTTTATTGGTCCAATAGCTTTAATAATCTTAAAAAATATATTCAGCAGTATGCTCGACAAAGGAGTTGTAAAATCTATATTCTCAAGAGATTATT
>ENA-OWRJ01004062-OWRJ01004062.1-human-gut-metagenome-genome-assembly--contig:-NODE-4062-length-9886-cov-4.287967_pt1 | contig 9886 bp, 8 predicted proteins | sample MGYA00248269_ERZ651897 | MGnify/ENA primary metagenome ERZ651897 (study PRJEB26924, sample SAMEA4378252) | human gut metagenome | biome: human gut; feature: human-associated habitat; material: faeces...
TATGAGTATCTGATGCACATGAAAGAGAGTGTGGAACAGATCGAAACAGAGAGACGAGAGGTTTTAGAAATCGGAACGGCAGAAAAAGAAAAACGACCGTCCAGATTTAGGTAGAATGGCAGTCCTTCATTTCATTGATCCACCGATACATCCTGGAAGTGGCAGCAGAGGAACTTATTCACATTTAAAATCTGCAATCAATTATATTTTAAAACCGGAGAAGACATTAGGCGGGTTGTATACCGGAAGTTGTAACTGTAGATGTGAAACTGCGTTGAAGGAGATGATCGATACAAAAAAACAATATGGAAAGGAACCAGTTCCAGGGACAAGGGGATATGAAAATAATCGGCTGGCATATCATCTGATTATTTCCTGGAGTCCGAAAGAACATGTATCGCCGGAGTTGGCAATGGAGATTGCAGGCAGGTTTTGTGAGAAAGAATTATCTGATTACGAAGTCGTTTATAGTGCACATACAGATACTGAACATATGCATGCACATATTATATTCAATAGCGTGAATTTTCGAACTGGTTGCAAGTATCGTTATAACAAGAATGACTGGGAACGTAAATTGCAGCCGCTTGTTGATCAGTTGTGTAAAGAACAGGGACTGCATGAGTTAAAGGATGATACAGGAAAAACTTTTTCAGAATATGCAATGGAACGCAAAAGGACAAGACGTAATAAAAAACTTTCGGACAAAGTGACCGGAAGTAATAACTTTTCAAAAGATAAGAAGACTCATGGAAATCGCAAATATAGAAAAGAGGCATCAGAAGAATATTCTATGTCTGACTATCTGAGAGATGAGATAGACAGGCTGATTATGTCAAGCAGTAACTTTGAAGAATTTGAACAACTTATGAGAGATGACGGATATGAAATTAAGTATGGAAACAGCGAACGGTACGGAATGTATATGGCAGTACGCAATTCAGAAATGCAACGTTTTCGAAGAACTCAGACGTTGGGAGGAGACTACACGCTTTCAATGATAAAGAAGCGGATTGAATTGTTCCATAGTGAACTTCCGCAATATGGAGAAGAAATACCAACAGAAAGATGGATATTAGTTTCAAAAAAATTATATTACTGCTCTGTTTCCTACGATACAAAAAATCCATATCTGAGAAGGCAATATGCGAGATTATATCGTCTTGGAATTTTTCCGAATTATGGGAAAAGACCATTATATAGTGAAACCAAAGAAAGAATAAAGCAGCTGCGCAAGACGGAATATCAGATTGATCTAATTATGAAGAATGACTGCACTACGGTAGAAGATCTGGAGGATGCTATCAATGAAAGTCTGGATAGTATAAAAAATTTGAAAGATCAAGAGAAAGAACATAGGACAGAAGTACGATCCTATCAAAAAGAGTGGTCTAAGTATGAAAAACTGGAAGAATTGGAAGGGGCGTTCCTGCTATTTCAGGAAGGAAATGAGTCTTTTAAAAAAGAAGCACTAGAGTATCAGAAGTTAAAGGATGTGGTAAAACAGTTTCCACATACAAAGGATGAACTTAGAAAATTTCTGGATCATGAAACTGCTTATGAAAAAAATTTGAAAGGAAATTTGTATGAAAAAAGGAAGCAGTTGGAGGCTATGCAGGAATTAAAAGAAGATTATCAGAGAGTTATGAAAGAATATGCACCAGCAGATGATGAAATGTTGAATCAGATGAGGGAGCATGGAGCGGAAACAGTACCAGAGAATATAAAAGGAAGAAAGAAGGGACGTTAGTTTATGTATGAAATGAAAGACACACATATTTTACAACTGGATGAGCTGAATGGTATGGAATGCAGGGATGAGGGAAAAAGGTCAGTTGAGCAGACATATGATACGGAAACGGGAGAACCCACACAAACATCTGAGGCACAGGAGATGCTGCTGAATCTTATTTTAAGTCTTGGAGGAATCAGAAAAGAAGTATGGGAGTATTTGCTTACACCAAGATTTCATGATACTCAGGCAGTGGCATCAGTTGGAAGATTATTATGTTATGCAGCTCCGCTTGAATGGATGGAACTTTCGGTGGAAGCTTTGAGTCGGATGGCAGGAACAATGTATGTTAATGAGATTACAGAAGCGTATCAGGCAGATATGCCATTTAATGAAGTAAAACGTATATTTGAGTCATCTGATACAGTTTTTGAAATGTGTCAGCGCCGTAGGGAGTATGGAATAGGACAGGATAAACATCAGAAGAAACATCCGGACAATGTGACCGGAAGTGAAGAATCAAAAGATGAGAACAGTTTAGAAAAAACAGTAGTAAATGCCGTGATGGAAGCTCTGCAGTTACATCAGAAAAAAACAAAAAAACTTTCGGACAACATGACCGGAAGTGAAGAAGCGGAACATCCGGACAACATGACCGGAAGTAAGGGAGCGGAACATCCGGACAATATGACCGGAAGTGAAGAAGCGGAACATCCGGACAACATGACCGGAAGTGAGGGAGCGGAACATTCGGACAACATGACCGGAAGTGAGGGAGCAGAACATTCGGACAACATGACCGGATATGAGAATGAGGATGGTTATGATTTGCTGGATCATCGAGTTCTTATGATGGATTTAAAAAAGGAACAGGAAAAATCAGAAAAACGGATTTCTTTTTTTCAGATTCTATTAAGACATCATATGAAAAAAGAGTTTTCTAAACTGGAAAAGGATGATCAGGTAGGAAAAATTTTTGAAATTATGGTTAACAAGAAGTATGACAAAAATCAGATACTTTCTATCAGACGTCTCATGAATGGAGGAATGACGAACGAATTTATTTTTTCACTTCTTGAAAAAGATTTACCAGAAACAGAATTAACGGATTTATGTGAAACGCTTCTAAATGAAGAAAACGATTTATCCGGCTTATCAGAAAATATGAAAGCAGATGAAACAGGAGGAGATGAGGAATAAATGATGAATGGCGGAAGCGATGCAGTGCAGGTTATGTATATGGAAGTAGAGGGAATAAAACTTGCATACCAGGTGTCGAAAGATGCTGCCAGACTTGCAAAGCAATTAATGACGTTTCTGATCAGAGCAATGATGGATGCGCCATACAGAAAAGTGAGTGGAAAGACGAATATAAAAAATTTAAAATCCAGGTCAAATGGACAAGCTATGGTTGCCGTTACTGTTAATAAAAAGATTTACCGAAAATTACAGAAAGACGCGAAAAAGTATGGAATTTTATATCATGCATTTGAGCCTTTGAAATCAGGAAAAAAAGATTCGGTAGAGTTGATCATTGCAGAAAAAGACTTGTCTATGCTGCAGGAATTATTATCCAGGTATAAGAACGAACAGATAAAAGAAGATGTGAAGTGTGGTTTGTCAAAAGAGCAGTCTGAACGGAATTATGAGGAAAATAATCGTACAGAGACAATGGAAGAGTTCACAAATAATGTGGGAGCTGCAACATCAGAAGAAACATTTGATAAAGATATGAAAGAACGGTTTGGCGAAGATTATCAGGGGAAGGTGATTGATTATGTAAAAGCGTCAAAAAAAATTGACCCAAAAGCACATACCGCAGGAGTGGATCAAAAAAAAGTGGGGACTCTTGCGGAAGTGATTCAGTTTCGGGATCGTGCGGAGCGGCTAAAAAATGAGGCACAGGTAAAAATACCATTTGTATATGATCCTGGAAATAAAAAAAGCCAGATTATTGACGAAACAGAAACGCATATAAAAATTGCAGGTAAAGGACTTGGATCATCAAAAAAACAATGGGGAGGGGTATGGGTTCCAAAGGAGTCTGTCATGCCGCCGTTGGAACAGAAAAATCCTCATGTGTCATATACGGCAAACCTGAAAAATGATGATGAGATTATCGTAGAGGATTTATCTGGAAATGGAAGTCCTCACAAAATCAAAGCGGAAAATCTGGAATATGTGTCCGATATGAGTCAGAAATCACTGGTGGCGGAAGAACAAAGTTATAAGGCAATATCACCGGAAAAGGAACCGGAAAGGCTTGACATCACCATTGGGAAAACATATATGGAAGATGAAAAAGCGGATATGGCAGAACGCAAGTCAATTCCAATGATATGGGGGGAAAATGATAGAGCAATTAAAACCAGAGTACCGGGGACATATGGAGAAGAGATGAAGTTTCTGTGGCTGAAGAAGGAAAACATCCGGGACGCTTATAATGGAAAATCAATTTTAACGGCACTGGATAAAGAAAAAGATTACAAAATATATGATGTAAATAATAATATTCTGGGTTCAATGAAGGGTGAAGAACTTTATCTCAGATATTTTGATTCGGTAAAAGACCAGATGAATAAAAAGAAAATACAGCGAACCGGGAAGGAGAAAAAAATATAATGCGGCCAAAGAAAAAACCATATTCGACAATGATGATAATATTAGGAGCTGCTTTGGTCTGCGTTGCCGGATATTATTTTGCGGGAGGAATGCAGCAGGGAATTACTATATTTGAATGGGAAGAAAATATGAAGGCTGTTCTTGAAGATCCTTTTGCCGGATATTTTAATCAGTATACATGGAAAACAATATCGATACTTGGACTGATTTATCTATGGCTTGTTTTAATGTACATTACCAGCAGAAAAAATTATCTTCCTGGAAAAGAAATGGGATCTGCACAGTATGCAGATGTAAAAAAGGTCAATAAAAGACTGGCGGATTTATCAAAAGATCCGGATGATGAAAAAAATATAGTTGTTCTGAAGAAAAGATGGAAAGAAGGAAGGCGGATGTAATGGCAGGAATGAGTCGGGCACAAATTGTAAATACCAGGAATCGTATTTTGTCTCAGAATATTCAAATGACATTAGATACCAGGCATACAGATTTAAACAATAATATTCTGGTTATCGGAGGAAGTGGTTCTGGAAAAACATATCGTTTTGTAAAGCCGCAGTTAATGCAGATGTCCAGTTCTTTTATTATTACAGATCCCAAGGGTGAACTGTACAGAGATACTTCAGGTTTTTTAAAGCGAAATGGTTACGATGTTAAGGTGTTAAATCTTCTGAATGAAGAAGAAATGTTAAAGTCATCGCATTTTAATCCATTTCGTTATATTCAAAATGAAGTAGATATTTTAAAACTGATCACAAACCTGATTGCCAACACAACACCAAAAGGTTCTACTTCAAATGATCCGTTTTGGGAAAAAGCCGAGGGCATGTTATTGCAGGCGTTGTTTTATTATGTATGGTTAGAAGGCGTTCCGGAAAATATTTGGGAATGTAAGAAGGAAAATGGAGAGGATGATGTCAAAGAAATCCTTCGTAGAATCCATGATCCGGAAATTACAAAAATACATAATGTACGAGCCGTAATGGAGTTATTAAAGTTTGCGGAGGTAAGAGAAGATCCAAGAACAGGGGCAAAGCTGGATTCAACACTGGATCTAATCATGAAGGATTTGGAAAAAGAAAGTCCAAATCATAAAGCAATACTCAATTATAACAAATCCATGAGAGGCGCTGCAGATACGGTTCGTTCCATTATTATTTCTGCAAATGCAAGATTAGCTCCAGTGGAGACGGAGGCAGTGCTTTCTATTTTAGATGATGATGAGATAGATATTCCGTTGATTGGAACAAGAAAAACTGCAATTTACTGCGTTATTCCAGATAATGATACCACCTATAATTTCCTGGTTGGTATTCTCTATAAAATGATGTTTCAACGTTTATATTATGAAGCGGACTTTGTACATGGAGGACCATTGCCGGTACATGTAACTTTTTTGCTGGATGAGTTTGACAATGTTGCGCTTCCGGAAGATTTTCTTTCGCTGTTATCAACTATGCGAAGCCGTAATATTAGTTCAGTCATCATTATTCAGGATTTGAGTCAGATCAAGACCAGATACAAAGATGGAGAACACGAAAAAATTATGGCTAACTGTGACACAATGATCTATCTTGGCGGGAATGGACCTGGTACACAGAAAGAATTAAGTGAATTGATGGGAAAAGCGACGATTGATAAGCGTACAAATGGAGAAACACTTGGCAAACAGGGAAACTCAACCAGAAATTATGATGTACTTGGGAGAGAGCTGATGTTCCCGGATGAATTAAGAAAGATAGAAGGGAACAAATGCATTTTATTTATCCGTGGTTTTGATCCGGTTTTAGATAATAAGATTGAATCCAAAAAACATCCATTATGGAATCTTATGTGTGATGCTCAAAAAGGTGAATTGTTTGATGCAAGAATTGAGAGGCTGAGAAAAATGAAATCAAATAAGCAGAAAAACAGTATTGGATTTGTGGATGAAGCAGAACTGGCACATTTAGAACTTTTGGAAAAAAAAGAAAAGAAACATTATGAAGATGAAAAGCGAGTGGCAGAGCTTTTAGGAACAGAATTACCAGAAACACCACAGCAGTATATTTTCAGATTAGATTACGAGGAGCTTGATCAGCTTGCAGAACAATTAAAAGAAGCTCCTGCCGGAAAAATCGTTTTGGACCAGGAGCTGATTCAAAAAGCGAAAGAAGATGTAATGCAGCAGGTTGAGTTTGAGGCAGAAAAACAGGCATACATAAAACAGAATCAAATTGATGTGCGTGAATTTCAGACACCGGAAGAAGCATTGGCATTTTCTGCATTAAAGAGGAAAAACTTCTCTAATCCACAGATAAAAATTCTCCTGCAGTTAGTTCGTGAGGATACCGTGGGAATGGATCTGGATGCGATACTGGAAACTTTTGATTCAAAAATGGATATGGAAACTATTGAGATGATGACAGAAATGTTGTTATAAAAACAAAAAGAAAAGAGGAAAAGAATATGAAAAACAAAAATTTGAAAAAAGTAATGAAGATGATTGGTACAGGTGTTTATGTAAATGTTTGGATGATGTGTAGTAATACCATAGCAGTCATGGCTGATCCTGTTTCTACTGGGGTTGCAGAAGTTGATACTATTTTAACAACACTTAAAACATTATTTTTAGGACTTGTGGCAGGAATCGGATTAATTATTCTGATCAAGGGAATTGCGGATACTGCACAGGCATATCAGCAGCAGGATTCACATGGAATGTATGATGGTGCAAAAGGAATTGCGGCAGGGGCAATTATGACATTTGCGGGATCAATTTTAACTTTAATGGGAATTTCATAATATCACGAGGTTTAGGAGTAAGGACATGATTGATAATTTTATAAAATATGCCAGTGAAGGTGTGAGATCATTTTTGATATTTATTATGTCTGTTTATAATAGCCTGGTTGGAATCGCTGCAGGAATGTTAGGGCAGAATCCTGCAACGTGGAATAGTGACGGATGGTCTTTTGTAAAAAATGTTAATAACATTTTTCTTGGAATCGGTGGTGTTTTGGTAGCTATTTTTTTCTTGATGGGATTTTGTGCTGACAGCGTTGATATCAAACAGGATTTTAGGATTGAAAATATCCTTCGCATGTTTATTAAACTTTCGATTGCAGAGTTTTTTGTGGTAAATGCATTGACACTGGTTCAATCTCTGTTTGGACTGGCAACAGGTATTATAACGAAAATAAAGGGTAAAGGACTGACATTTGAGTATAGTGTGCCAAAGGAAGTAACTGACATTTTGAGTGATCCATTGAATCACAATGTTACTGGTGGAACAGGTGCGGTAATGCTGGTAGTTTTACTTATTTTAGAAATCGTTTTTTTACTTATAACGGTTGGATGTGGTGCAATGATTCTATTAGAGGCATATCAGCGTTTTTTTAAAATTCTGATGTTAGTTCCATATGGAACATTGGCAAGCAGCACGATTGCAGGAAATCATATGCTTGCGCATTCAGCGGAGTCCTTTTGGAAATATGCGTTATGTACGATCATGGATGCTGTGACCATGTATATGGCATTAGCACTAAGTGCAGTAGTAATATCCAGCGGCAGTCTTGGATTAACAAAAAATCAGACAGGAGCTATGTATGTTTTTGCGTGGATGTTAGAAAGTTCTTTTGTGTGTATGTTAACACTGGGAATGGTCAAAGGGGCAGAAACGGTTACACAGAAAGCACTGGGAGTGTAGATTTGGAGGAAACAATGTTATCAGTAAATATGAATCAGGATGTAGAAAAGTATCAGGAGTCTGTAGCTGCGGGATTAAATGCACAGCAGACCATTGCTGCTATATTGGCGTTGGCAGTCAGTACATGTGTGATCTGTATTTTGTATTTCGGTTTTGATTTACCGCTTGTGATTGACGTTTATATTGCAATTCCAGTGTGTATTCCAATCATACTGCCTGCACTTGGCAGGCAGTATGGATTATCGGTCACAGACCGGATTAAACAGAGTAATAAGAGAAAAAGGGTTATATTGTTTTATTCTTGGAAAGAGGAGACTATAAAAAAAAGAAATGAGAAAACACCTGAAAAGAAAAGAAGAGAGACAGATGACAAAAAACAGGACAAAAAAGACGAAAAGAACAATAAAACGGTCAGATCGATTTTTAAGAGTAAAAAATAAAAGCGAAGTGGTATACAGGGTACCTGTTTTTTTGAAAAAAAGTGTAGGTATGCTTTTTTTGTCAGAAAGTGGAACATTAGAAACAGATGGCAGATTATCCAGAGCATATGTCGTAGATAATAACAGAATTGGAGTGATAGAAGAAAAATTAAAATGCCTGCAGATAGATTATGCGTTTGTATTTCGTAAATCAAATCCAGTAAGTATGCTGCTTTCTGAAAAAATGGATTGTGGATACGATGAAATTACAAAAAAATTCTCTGATATAGAAAGTGAGCTGCAAATAAAAAGCATGTCTGCAGATGAAAGAATGGCATACTACTGTAACTTTTTGAAAAATTTTCTTGGAATTCAGACGGAAGTTAACAGTTACATATTGGATTCGGATTGTTGGAAACAGGTAGCAAATATGGAAGGACTGAAAATATCAGATAACAGGATACTTATACCAGAGAGCTGTTATTGTGTGCTGGCAGTCCGAAAAATTAAAAAAAATACTTCATGGAAGGATCTGGACAATCTTATGAATGATCCAGTGGTTAAAAGTATGTACATAGCTGTCTCTGGTGTGAGTGACCGGCAAATAAAAGAATCCCTTTGCAGTGAGTATATGGGAATAGAGGGAATGGCATCGCGGATGAAAAGAAATGCACCGGAGTTATATGAAATCTTACAGAAAGACGCAGATGCAGATACAGTATCGGGTAAGTATCGCAGGGTTAGTATTTATTTCCTGATGCAAACGGAAGTGGAGCAGGTAAATGAAAAAATTCTGAATTTTATAAAAAATGCATATAAAACGGGCATCAAAATGGAACGGATGGCATTATCAGAACAAAAGAACATACCGGAGTTAAAAAGAACACTGGCGATGTTTGGGATGACAGGAAATAGCCAGGAAAGATATCGCATGCTTGTAACAGAAGAACAGGTACAGGGACTATTGAATATCGTAACAGAAGAAAAAAAACAGGAGAAGTACGATATCGAGAAAATGAAAGCACTATTTTATGACGGGGTGAATGTATGAAGAAAAGTATTATGCCGGTAAAAAAGTCTGGTATTTCAAAACGAAAAATTTTTATGTCATTAAAGGAACCAGATAAAGTTAATGTGCCGCAACCGCAATGTACACAGGACATGATTGAAATAAAAAGAATCGCCCCCAATGGAATATTTCAGGTAACAGAAGAAAAATGGTCAAAGAGTTATCTGCTGGTAGATGTGAATTATACAACAAAGACGTATGATGAACAGCTTGCTTTTTTTTATGACTGGTGTAAGACATTAAATTCATTTGATGTCTCTGTAAAGATAACGGTATTTAATGAAAACAGGAATATGCAGGAAGTTCGGGAACGGATTTTGTATCGTCACAAAGAAGATGGGTACGACTGGCTTCGG